>Ga0163215_100307_pt1 | contig 99293 bp, 94 predicted proteins | sample SynspAceP_FD_185934 | JGI IMG/M metagenome (GOLD analysis project Ga0163215, IMG submission 185934) | Saline lake microbial communities from Ace Lake in Antarctica - Synechococcus sp. Ace-P (Hybrid Assembly) | ecosystem: Environmental > Aquatic > Non-marine Saline and Alkaline > Saline | place...
CTGACCCTTGCAACATTGCTGTTCGAGACACCCCGCCTCACACCCAGTTTACCGCTCGCCTTTGCCTTCACCTACACTTGCCTTGTGCCGGGGCTGTTGGCCACGTGGGTCTGGTTCCTGCTGGTGGGCCAGATCGGGGCAACGCGTGCAGCCACCTTCCACTTTCTCAATCCGTTCTTCGGCGTCGCGATTGCGGCAGTTTTGCTGGGCGAAGCCCTTGGCCCGCGCGATATTCTGGGTGTCGCGATCATCGCCGCAGGCATCCTTGCAGTGCAAATATCGCGCCAAAAAAAGGCCTGATTTCGACATAGACGCGACCTGCAAGATCCTGACAGGAACAGGGTCAGCACCCTGATGTGCTGTCCATGACCGACATCGCGCCTAACAAATACTGCACCTGTTTTGGTCCCCGGCTTCTCGACACTATGGTTTTCCCGCGCGCTTGATGCACTTTCACTGGCTAACCATCCCTCCTACGGCCAAATCATCTCGCATCGGCGGATAAGGCCGGAGACCCCCAAGATGGTTGCTGATACCGTCAACCTGATGACAACTTGAACACCTGTTTGCCAACTATCTGGCAGCTCTAAAGAAGCGCACTTATCTGCGTATCCGGCTTTAGAAGGGTCGCAATCTGTTGCAACAACCGCTGTGACCAAAACCGATCTCTGCATGGCATACCGTTTCAAATCGCTGTCGCATTTCACCAAAAGTGACCGGACGAATTCTGCCATCCCGACAGAAACGGAAGCTGCAGACGATAAGGCCCCATAGTCAGAGCACACCTGAGAGGCCGAGCCTATTTCAACAAAGCTTCGATAGCTTGTGGAATCGCACCACTGTCGGGCTTGGCAGTCGATCCCCAAGTCTCGACCACGTTACCATCCGGACCAATCAGCACCTTGTTGAAATTCCAACGTGGCGTAAAACCCGTCTGCGCCCGCACATCCTTGTAAAAACCATGCGCACGGCTGCCGCGTACATGCATCATATCGGTCATCGGCAAGGTCAGGTTGAAATTGATCTCGCAGAACTCTTTAACCTCTGCCGCACTGCCCAACTCCTGATTAAAATCATCCGAAGGTACAGCCAGCACCACCAACCCGCGGTCGCGATATGTGTCATAGAGCGCCTGAAGTCCGTCATATTGATAGGTAAAACCGCATTGCGACGCAGTGTTAACCACCAACACCGGCCTGCCCGCAAAATCACTCAGTGAGATGGTTCCGCCATCAATGGAGGGAAAAACAGCATCCCGCGGCGCGGCTGTGGCAACGCCTGCGCATAACGATAGGATAAGTCCAAATATCAGTCGCATCATACGTCCTCCTGTTTACAATACGCTTCAACCACGCAAGAAGTTCACAAAGAGTTGCATAACATCACTCCACCCTTTGATTTCGCCTGAAAAGCACCATCTAATATGCCAAGTACAGTGCCAAGGAGCCCCCCAATGCCCGAGTATACCAAAAACCCCGATGTTCTCGCCACCCTTTCGGCAGAGGAGTTCCATGTCACGCAAGAAAGTGGGACAGAACGGCCCGGCACCGGCAAGCTGCTCTATAACAAGGATTCGGGCATTTACGTTGATATCGTCTCGGGCGAGCCGCTGTTCGCCTCCGGTGACAAATACGAGAGCGGCTGCGGCTGGCCCAGTTTTACCAAACCAATCGAGCCTGACTATGTCGAGGAGCTCTCAGACAGCACCCTTGGGATGGTTCGTGTCGAAGTACGCAGCAAACACGGTGACAGCCATCTGGGGCACGTTTTCAACGATGGCCCGCGTGATCGTGGCGGCTTGCGTTACTGCATCAATTCCGCCTCGCTGCGGTTTATCCATCGTGACGATATGGAATCCGAAGGCTATGGCAAATACATCAACCAAGTGGAGAACGTAGCATGAGCAATCAACGCGCAGTATTAGCAGGCGGATGTTTCTGGGGCATGCAGGATCTGATCCGCAAGCGCAGCGGCGTGGTCAGTACCCGTGTCGGCTATGCCGGCGGCGATGTACCCAATGCCACCTACCGTAATCACGGCACCCACGCAGAAGCCATCGAAGTAATATTCGATCCCGAAGTCCTAAGCTACCGTGCACTTCTGGAGCTGTTCTTCCAGATCCACGATCCCACCACGATCAATCGCCAAGGCAATGATGTAGGTATGGGCTATCGCTCGGCCATTTACTTTGAAAATGAAGATCAAAAGGCAGTGGCACTGGACACCATCGCGGACATCGAAGCGTCCGGCATATGGCCCGGAAAGGTTGTCACCGAGATAGAACCTGCATCAGATTTCTGGGAAGCCGAACCCGAGCATCAGGATTACATCCAGCGTATTCCAAACGGATACACTTGCCATTTCCCCAGGGCGAATTGGATTCTGCCAAAGCGGACCGCAGCAGAGTAGAAAAAGGGGCTACCCGTTAAAATCGGGCAACCCTTCTAAAACAGACCATGAGGACTTTTCCGCCGATTGTGCGAAACGTCCTCATGGTCTAAATTTTTCTTATTATGGGAGCATTCGGTTTAGGCGACAGAAATCCGCCATGACTCAAAAGCTCTTCCATCGTCAAAGATGCGAGATCAAGAGATGTCATAGCTTCAATCTCTTCACGGCATACAGTGACTTGAATACCATCCTCGGATTCCGCCAGCGATTGATAGATACGGGCGTAGCCGAAAGCCACATCGCTCGGCGCATAGATCACGCATTGCGGCTTAAAGCCCAATGAAATATTTGACGCATTCATCATAGAAAGCGCCGACCAGATACTGTTCAAATCAGCATCCAGACCTTCAATGTGGGAAAGATCACAAAGCTGGATATGGCCCATCGCATAGTTCTGGTCTTCCAGATATGCCGCAAACATGGCGTGGAATTCGTTCAGATTTGAATGTCCGGTCCAGCGTCCATAAGCAATATTCAGACTCGGAATTATTGAATATTCGACAGGCAAACGGATCACTCCTTCGCCCCACGGGGCTTGTTAAGGCGCCATGCTTGTCATGCCTGCCGCCAATTTTGCCCAAATTAACTACTTTAAGCACATCTGCCAATCAATTCGGCACACCTGCGGCGAAGGGCTTGTTTCAGACTGCCACCCGTGGCCGCCCAGACGCCTCCACGGTCACCTCTGCTTCTACAAAAACCTCGCGGCCTTCAATCCCTGCACTACGCACGTCGCGCAGGACGCTCACCTGAATATCCGCCGCACCCGCCGCCTCTGCCGCTGCCATCGCACGCATCCGCAGCACATCCTCCAGCATCGCCAGCGCCGCTTCGGCATCGCCAAAATCCCGTGGCCCTTCCAGCAGATGCACGCGATATTTTCCCTCGCTGGGTGAGGTTACCGTCCCCGCTTCGCGCATGGTCACGCGCCCCACAACAGCGCCAATCGCGTTGGCCACACCGGCATGCTCCGGCAAGATCATCTCGCACCCCAACCGGATACCAACTGCCGGATAATAAGTACTGGCAGAAGCCCCCAATCCGATCACAGGCACCCCAAGCCCCGTGTCGATCCGCACCAATCCATGATGCCCCCCAAGGCCGCGCTGCATCAGGACATGCCGCGCCAAAACAGCCGGATCACCGTCAAACCCTGTCTCTTCCTCATCAAAAGCAGTCTCTAACAGGGCCAAGGCTGTCTGATGCTCCAGTTGCGAAACGATCATCCGTGCCATCACCGCAGGCTCTGGCGCCAGCCTGTCACCGGCACCGGTGCGCCGCCGCCCAAACAGCGCCAGCGCCTTGCCCGCCGCACCCGCATCCCAGCTGTCCGCAAGCCCCAGAACATGGCTCGCATCCGACGGCGTCACACCCGCCATTTGCACAAGCCCACGCTCCACCAACCGCGTCAGCGCACTTGTCTCGATCCGGCTGCGCAGCACATCACCCAAAGGCAGCACCGCTGCGCCGATCCGTTCCAGCAACACCTCTTCACGCGGGCCGATACCTTCTACTCTTTGCCCGGCCACGGCGCGCACAAAACGCCCGTCAAATTCCCCCGGCATGGTACTGCGCAACTGCGCGTCCAGCGTGGCATGCACCACCTCCGGCGCATCCATCGCAATCAGGGACACGGGCAGCAAACGCCGCGGCCCAAGGCTCACCCCGCCCTTCAGCCCCTCGGACAGAAAATGCACTTCGCTATCACCGCCAAGGCCGGTTGTCCGCATTGCCACAGCTTCAACCATTGTGCGATATTTCTCAACGCGCGCACCCGCAGGATCAATTGCGGGCCGCCCGTCCTTCAACAGTGCCACATCCGTGGTCGTGCCCCCGATATCAGATACCAGCGCATGATCCGCACCTGTCATCCAGCGCGCCCCAACGATGGAGGCCGCAGGCCCGCTCAGAATCGTTTCGATTGGCCGCTCGCGCGCCTGCGCACTCGATATCAGGGCCCCGTCGCCACGCACCACCATCAGCGGAGCAGTCACGCCGATCTCGCGCAGGATATCTTCAGCCCGCCCGATCAACCGGTCAATCATCCCGATCAGGCGTGCGTTTAACACCGCCGTCATCGCGCGCTTCGGTCCGTTCAGCTTGGCGGATAACTGGTGGCTGGCTGACACGGGCCGCCCTGTCACCTCGGCTACCAGCGCCATGGCCCGCAATTCATGCGCCGGATTGCGCGTCGCGAATTGCGAAGCGACAGCAAAACCACCCACGCCCGAACCATGCTCTGCCAGAAACCCGCGCAAGCCGTCTTCATCAAATGGCACAGCCTCCCCGCCTGCATGGTTATGCCCGCCTGCCAGAACAACATGAGGGTCACCCTTCAGCGCCTCCAGCAGACCATGCGTTTCAAGATCACGCTCTTTGAACCCGATATAGATTAAGGCCACGCGCCCGCCCTGCCCCTCCACCAAGGCATTCGTAGCCAAGGTTGTAGACAAAGACGCGAGCGCAATATCCCCAGCCGAAACGCCCGATTGGGCCAGCACAGCACGCACTGCACCACCCACGCCAATCGCCAGATCATGCCGCGTGGTCAGTGACTTGGCACTCGCGATCACTTCCTGTTCGTCGCGAATGATTACCGCATCCGTATAGGTGCCGCCCGTATCAACGCCCAAAAGCAACGCCATCGGTCTCTCCCGTTCAAACTGTTGGAAAATTCCTATCCGATGGGACGGCCAATACCAGCCCCAATAGCGTCACTGATCAGTCAAACGCGCCACTGCCCAGCGCGCCGCATCTGAAACAGAAGCATCCGGATCATCACACAAAGCCTGCGCATGAGCGCGCAACGCCACATCACCCGAATTGCCAATCGCATAGAGCACATTGCGCACAAACCGGTCCCGCCCGATCCGTTTCACAGGAGATCCCGAAAACCGCAGCCGGAACGCCGCGTCATCCAAAGCAACCAACTCGGTCAATGTCCCTCCTGCGCTGCCGTGATACCGCATATCACTCGCCGCCACCGCAAACTTGTTCCATGGACACACCGCCAGGCAGTCGTCACATCCATAGATCCGATTGCCCAGCTTACCGCGCAACTCCTCCGCTACAGGCCCCTTATGTTCAATCGTCAAATAGGAGATACACCGCCGCGCATCCAAACGGTACGGCGCAGGAAAAGCATCTGTCGGGCAGATGTCCTGACAGGCAGTGCAACTGCCGCACCGGTCCACTTCGGGTGCGTCCGGCTCCAGCTCAAGCGTTGTAAAAACAGAGCCTAAAAAGGCCCAATTTCCCCAATCACGGCTCACAATATTTGTATGCTTGCCCTGCCAGCCAAGGCCTGCCGCCTGCGCCAGCGCTTTTTCAGGCACGGGTGCGGTATCCACAAATACCTTTACCTCACAAGCTTCCTGCTCAATCAGCCAACGGGCCAAACGCTTAAGACGTTTCTTGACAACATCATGATAATCGCGCCCCTGCGCATAGGCTGATACAGCGCCCAATTCGCGCCGCTCCAGTATTGCAAGTGGATCATATTCCGGCGCATAGCTCTCCGCCAACATGATCACAGACCGCGCCTCGGGCCACAAAGCAGAGGGATCACCGCGCCAATTCACGCGCTCTTCCATCCATGACATCTGCCCGTGATATTGCGCCTCCAGATACGCAGCCAGCCGCGCCGGCACCTGCGGCACCGCATCCGGCCTGCAAATCCTGCACGCCACGAAACCTTCTGCAGCGGCTTGAGCGACCAGCTTTGCCTTAAGGTCCATTCTTTATTTTGCCCTTAAACTCAATCCAGCAGTCACTATTTTTACAACATCCAGCAAATAAAGCGCATTCAAAAATCCAGATCATTGTAATGCTTGGGCGGCGTAAATCCCGGAACCTGATCGGCTAGAATAGACCGGAATGCAGGCCGTGATTTGATCTTGGCATACCAGTCCTTCACCTCCGGACAGTTATTCCAATCCACATCAGAAATATAATCCAGCGAAGACAGATGGGCAGCAGCTGCAAAATCCGCCAAGGTCATCATATCACCGGCCAGCCAGCGACGGTGGTTCAACAGCCACGTCAAATAACCCAGATGGAACTTGATGGCCCGCGCGCCCGCTTTCACGTTCTTGCTGTCGGGATATCCCGCTTTCATCATCTTTTTGTTCACACGCTCGTACAGCAGCTTGCTGGTCACCTCATGGTGAAACTTGTCATCAAACCAGCTGACCAGTCGCCGTACTTCCAGTTTCTGCACTGGATCAGAAGGCAGCAGCGATGGCTCAGGCCGCGTCTCTTCGATATATTCACAAATTGCAGCACTCTCGGACATCATAATGCCATCCAGGCGCAGCACAGGGACTTTTCCTGCCGGATTGCGGCGCAAAAAATCCGGATCCTGCTCCCAATACCGCTCTTCAACCAGCTCAACCTCGATTTTTTTTTCCGCAAGACTAAGCCGTACCTTGCGACAATGAGGAGAAAGAGGAACGTGAAAGAGCCGGGCCATGGAACAATCCAAAAAAGGAATACCGGTCCTCAATGCCTTGTAGCGCGCGGTTATTCAACTCTCGAAACAACCCGAGCGACCATCTGCGCGGATTGTAGCGGCACCCGACCTGATCTGGGATGCCCGCTTTTTTAAAAATGCTGTTGGCCGCGATGCGCTGCGGGTCTTGGGCGACGGCAATACAGCCGCCAACTGGGATGCCTGCCGCTCCGTCAGTGCATCAGCGCCGACCCCGAAATAATGCTGCGCGGCAGCGCCCACACCAAACACACCCTCATCAAACTCTGCAACATTCAGATAAACTTCAAGAATGCGCCGCTTGGGCCACAATGCCTCGACCAGTGGTGTAATTCCTGCCTCCAGTACTTTGCGCACCCATGTCCGGCCATGCCAGAGATAGACATTCTTGACTGTCTGCTGACTGAGCGTTGATGCCCCACGGTTGGACCCTTCGGCAATTGCCAGCCGGATCGCGCGGATGTCAAACCCCCAGTGCTGACAAAAATTCGCATCTTCCGCAGCAACAACAGCGCGCGCCATCACGGGGGCAATATCGCGCATAGACACCCATTGATTCTCGACACCACCAAGGCGGCGCGCTTCGGTGAACATATACGCAGTGGTCGGCGGATTCACGATGCGGCCCATTAGAATTGCGGCAACAATCACCAGAAAGAAAATCGCCAGACCGCGCCAGATCACGCGACGCAACCGACTGCGTAGAGAGAGGCGTGGCGCCATGTCTTTCGACAATTTGGCCGTTGGTTTTGTGCTGCGTTTCGCCATGGATCAGATATAGGCGTACAAATCGTGCTTGTGAACTTTGCAGACCAATATGCACAATATCATTACGCGCCGTGTTCTGAAGGGCACGCAAGCCGCCTTACGCAATGCCCGCACAGCTGTTGAGCAGAGCAATGCCGCAAAGCGCGAAAAACAAGCGTTGGTAGGAGAATGTGTGGGTCATTTTGACGTTCCTTTTTTATGTTACCGGAATATTTATCACGCTGCCATCAAACAGACAGCTTCGGGGGGCCGGGCCACCATACGCACTGCCGGGGCGCGTGATGTTGACTGGGATATACTGCATTCAAATGCACAGCCTTGTGCAAAGACGATCTGTGTTCGTTCAAAAGAAAGCTGAATAAATGAAACTTCAGCACCTTCGACCACGCGTATATCCCGCCCATTGACCAGATCGCGCGCGGCAACAAGAACTTCATCGCAGCCCAAAAACAGCTCTGCGCGCCAGTCAGAAATCAGGACGCGCTGATCAGCCGCCATCAAAATAGGTCCTGAATTGCCGATGCTGCCTGTCTCGAATAAAACAGGTGCCGCATCCCCGATCACCCGCTGTGTTTCGCGGCGCACAGACAGCACAGGCTGCACACCGTTGTCCAGTGTCTGCAAAAGATCACCCAGCACAATATGCTCAACCGCACAGGTGCCGCTGGCGACATCAATTCGGGTGCCACTCGTGAATGATGCACCAAGCAGGCCACAGTGCGATGCTGTTGTATCGAAAGCCAAGTGGCACGCGGCGTCGAACCGGTTAATCAGGTTGGTCTGGATTGTTAGCATGATGCGCACCTCTGGCTGTGTTCAGCTTTAAAGTGCGCGTCAATTGTGCCAAAAATTCGCCGGTATTGTTTCCAATATGGGTCATTTTCTGTCAGCGAAACAAACTGTTTCCTCCGCTGACACAGCTGTTAGGTCTCCTACTCCGCAGGAATGGCCTGTGCTTCTATCTCCAGTGGCGCTGGAATACGGCTGAGCATTTCCTTTGGGCAAATCTGCACAAACTTTGCTTTTTCGGTCTCCCAGTGCTGCAAGATATCTTTGGCCTTCCGGCTGTCGGTCTCTGCGGCATGACGCTCGACCAAGGATTTCAACTGATACTCCCAATGGTCCACTGTGACAGGGCAGTGCACCAGTGTTTCATGGTTTATCAGCGTACTTGCACGCCCTTCGGGATCATAGAGATATGCCATCCCGCCCGTCATACCCGCCCCAAAGTTGGCACCGATACTCCCCAGAATAACCGTAACACCGCCAGTCATGTATTCACATCCGTTGCTGCCACAGCCCTCAATCACCGCCTTGGCACCAGAGTTGCGCACAGCAAACCGTTCACCCGCGCGACCCGCCGCAAAGAGGTATCCATCGGTCGCCCCGTACAGCACCGTATTGCCGATGATTGTGTTCTCTGACGCCACAATCACACTGTTCATCTGGGGCCGCACAACAATCGTCGCTCCTGACAGACCCTTGCCGACATAGTCGTTGGCATCCCCCGCCACGACCAGTTTCAGACCGGGCGCAGCGAACGCGCCCAGTGATTGTCCGGCCGAACCCGTCAGGTTCACTGTGAGGTGGTTGGGTTGCAAGCTGTTGCGCATCCCGAACCGTTTCACGATATGGCTGGAGGTCCGCGTACCTACGGAACGGTGGGTGTTCTGCACAGCATAGCTCAACTGCATCTTCTCTCCATCCTCGAGGAAACGCACAGCATCCTTGACGATCTGCGCATCCAGCGTGTCGGGCACCGGATTGCGCGGCTTGGCGCGGTCATAGACAGCATCCATCTGCGCATCGACCGAGATCAGCAGCGGGTTCAAATCCAGATCATCCAGATGCGCCGATCCGCGCGAGACTTGCGCCAGCAGATCCGCCCGCCCGATCACCTCATCCATGCTGCGCGCCCCGAGGCTGGCAAGGATTTCGCGCACTTCGGTGGCGTAGAAGGTGATCAGGTTTACCACCTTGTCGGCATTGCCGGTGAACTTGCCGCGCAGGGCTTCGTCCTGCGTACACACGCCAACAGGGCAAGTGTTGGACTGGCACTGACGCACCATAATGCAGCCCATCGCGATAAGTGCTGCCGTGCCGATGCCGTATTCCTCAGCCCCCAGCATCGCCGCCATGACAATATCACGGCCTGTGCGCAATCCGCCATCCGTGCGTAATGTCACGCGGCCCCGCAGGTTATTCATGCTGAGCACCTGATGCGCCTCGGTCAGGCCCATCTCCCACGGCAGGCCCGCATATTTGATGGAGGTCGCAGGCGAGGCACCCGTGCCGCCGTTGTGGCCGGAAATAAGGATAATATCCGCCTTGGCCTTGGCCACACCCGCCGCAATTGTCCCCACACCAGAGGAAGCGACAAGTTTCACCGTCACCTTGCAGCGCGGGTTGATCTGCTTGAGGTCATAGATCAGCTGGGCCAGATCCTCGATGGAATAGATGTCATGGTGCGGCGGCGGAGAGATCAGCGTGACCCCCGGTGTGGAGTGCCGCAGGCGTGCAATCAGCTCGGTCACTTTCATGCCGGGCAGTTGTCCGCCCTCGCCTGGCTTGGCACCTTGGGCAACCTTGATTTCCAGTTCTTCGCACTGGTTGAGGTATTCCGCCGTCACGCCAAAACGCCCTGATGCGACCTGCTTGATCTTGGCGGACGGGTTGTCGCCATTCGGCTCGGGGTGGAAATGCGCGGGATCTTCACCGCCCTCACCACTATCCGATTTTGCGCCAATCCGGTTCATCGCCACGTTCAGCGTTTTATGTGCCTCTGGCGACAGCGCGCCCAAGGACATGCCGGGTGTGACAAACCGTTTGCGGATCGCCGTGATGCTTTCCACTTCGTCAATCGGCACAGGCGCGCCCAGCGGTTTGAAATCCATCAGATCGCGCAGATGGATCGGCGGATTGCTCTGCATCTTAGCTGAATACTGCTTCCACATCTCGTAGGACGCGCGGTTGCACGCCTCTTGCAGCATGTGCATGGAGGTCGCTTCCCACGCGTGCGTCTCGCCCGATTTGCGGGATTTATAAAAGCCGCCGATGGGCAGAACACTGTCGTTTCCGGCCCAGCCCAGCGCATGAACTGCTTCGGCTTTGCGCTGGATGCCGGTGATCCCGATGCCGCTGATACGGCTGGTCATGCCGGGGAAATACTCGGCCACCATGGCGCGGGACAGGCCCACCGCCTCAAAGTTCAGACCGCCACGGTAAGACGAGACAACCGAAATCCCCATCTTTGCCATAATCTTGAGCAAGCCCTGATCAATCGCCTCGCGGTAGCGGGCCATTGCCTTGGTCAGGTCCACATCCAGCAGGCCACGGCCAATCCGGTCAGCAATGGAATCCTGCGCCAGATAGGCGTTCACCACAGTCGCACCGCAGCCGATCAGAACAGCAAAATAATGCGGGTCCACACATTCCGCCGACCGCACGTTGAGTGAGGTAAACGTGCGCAGACCTTTGCGCACCAGATGGCTGTGCACCGCAGAGGTCGCCAAAATCATCGGCATCGCGATTTTGTCTGCCTCGCTGTGCTGGTCGGTCAGCACCAGATGGCCGGCACCAGAGCGCACGGCATCCTCTGCCTCTGCCCTGATCCGCATCAACGCGGCATTCAGATTTGTCTCACCCGCAGGGAAGGTGCAATCAATCGTCACGACATCGGCCACAAAGTTGCGCAGTAATTCGTCAAATTCGGCAGTCGCAACAAAAGGGCTGTCCAGCACGATGATTTCCGTCTGGCTGCTGTCTTCGTCCAGCACGTTCTTGAGGTTGCCGAACCGCGTCTTCAAGCTCATCACGCGGAATTCGCGCAGGCTGTCGATGGGCGGGTTTGTGACCTGAGAAAAGTTCTGCCGGAAGAAATGGCTCAGCGGGCGGTATTTATTCGATAGAACAGCCGACGGCGTATCGTCGCCCATAGAGGCCAGCGTTTCCTTGCCATCCTCGGCCATGGGCGCCAGAATTTGCTCCAGCTCTTCAATGGTATAGCCCGCCGCGACCTGACGGCGGCGCAGGGCGTTGCCCTCAAACATCGCGGTTTCAACTTGGCCGGTCAGGATCTCGTCCAGTTCCTTGATCTTGCCGACCCATTCGCCAAAGGGGCGCGCGGCGGCCAGTTTATCCTTGATCTCGGTATCACCGAACAGTTTGCCCTCGGCCATGTCCACGGCCAGCAACTGGCCCGGCCCAAGCGCGCCTTTGCGGATCACACGCGCCTCGTCCAGCGGGACCATGCCCGCCTCGGAGCCCGCGATCAGCATACCGTCAGAGGTCACGACATAGCGCATCGGGCGCAAACCGCTGCGGTCCAGACCGGCGCAGACCCAGCGGCCATCGGTCATGGCAAGGGCGGCGGGACCATCCCAAGGCTCCATCACGGAGTTGCAGTAGGAATACATATCGCGCCATGCCTGCGGCAATTCCACCGCCTGCTTGGACCATGCTTCGGGCACCAGCATTGTCTTGGCCATCGGGGCAGAACGGCCCGCACGCACCAGAACCTCGAAAACAGAGTCTAACGCGGCGGAATCGGATGATCCTGCGGCGACGATCGGCTTGATATCCTCGGCCATATCCCCAAACGTGGCAGAGGCCATGCGGATCTCGTGCGACTTCATCCAGTTCAGGTTGCCCTTGAGCGTGTTGATCTCGCCGTTATGGGCCAGCATACGGAACGGCTGCGCCAGCCACCACTGCGGGAAAGTGTTGGTGGAATAGCGCTGGTGATAGATCGCAAAGGCACTCTCGAAACGCGGGTCCATCAGATCGGGATAGAATTCGGCCACCTGCTCGGCCAGCATCATGCCTTTGTAGATGATGCTGCGGCAGGACATCGACGCGATGTACAGCGTTGGCACCTGTGCCGCGATGGCGGCTTTTTCAATGCGACGCCGGATCACATACAGCTCACGCTCGAACGTTTCTTCATCCACGCCCTTGGCGTTAGAAATCAAAATCTGCTCGATCTCGGGACGGGTCGCGTTGGCCTTTTCGCCCAAGCACTCCACCTTTACAGGTACATGACGCCAGCCGTAGATGTAGTAGCCCATGCGCAGCACTTCGGTTTCTACGATGGTCCGGCAGGTTTCTTGCGCCGCGAAATTCGTGCGCGGCAGGAACACCTGGCCCACCGCAATCATCTGGTCCATCCGCGGGGTGTGGCCGGTGCGGCCAATCTGGTCATAAAAGAACGGCACGGGGATTTGCACATGTATGCCCGCGCCATCGCCGGTCTTGCCATCGGCATCCACAGCACCGCGGTGCCAGATCGCTTTCAGCGCCTTGATGCCGTTCTCGACAACTTCGCGCGAGCGTGACCCGTCGATGTTGACCACCAGACCCACACCGCAAGAGGAATGCTCCTCCTCTGGGGAATACATACCTTTTTCGGCCATAAACGCACGTTTTGCTTCTTCGCGGGCTACCCATGCATCATCATATTTGGTCATCTTGTAATTCCTTATCGGAGCGCTTGAAGCGCGAATATCGAAGGGGTGGCCGTTTATTCAGCGGCGATGGCAGCACTGGCGTTAAACGCGGCAACAATCGCCTCGGCACAATCGCGGCCATCCTTGATCGCCCAAACAACTAGCGAGGCACCGCGCACAATGTCACCCACGGCGTAGACGCCTTCGGCCTCTGTACGGCCTGTGATATAGTCGGCCTTGACCGTGCCCCAGCGGTTGACAGGCAGATCGGGGCAATCCCACAGTGTGCGCAGGTCTTCAGCCTCAAAGCCCAGCGCCATAATCACCAGATCAGCCTCCTCGACATAATCAGCGCCCTCGATCACTTCGGGGGCTTGGCGGCCTGTTGCATCGGGCTGACCCAGACGCATCTTCTGCACCATCACACTACTGATCGGATCACCGGCAAACCCTTTGGGCGCGCTGAGCCATTCGAACACCACGCCTTCTTCCTCGGCGTTGGTCACCTCACGCTGGCTGCCGGGCATGTTGGCGCGGTCACGCCGGTAGAGGCACTTCACCGAAGTAGCACCCTGACGGATAGATGTGCGCACACAGTCCATTGCCGTATCGCCTCCGCCAATCACGACCACACGTTTGCCTTGGGCATTCAGACTGCCATCCTCGAAGGCAGGCACGTCATCACCAAAGCTTTTGCGGTTGCTGACCGTCAGGAAGTCCAGCGCGGGGACAAGGCCTTGCACACCCACACCGGGGGACTGCAAATCACGACTTTTATACACACCAGTGGCGATAATCACCGCATCATGCGCGGCACGAATATCGGCAAAGCTGATGTCTTCGCCAACGGCACAGTTGAGCTGGAAAGTGACGCCACCCTCCTCCAACTGCGCGTTGCGGCGCATAACAATGTCTTTCTCAAGTTTGAAACCGGGGATGCCATAGGTCATCAATCCGCCCGCGCGGTCATACCGGTCATAGACAGTGACCTGCACACCGGAACGGCGCAGGAAATCAGCAGCAGCCAATCCCCCTGGTCCGGCACCAATAATACCCACGGATTCCGTGCGTTCATGCGCGGCAGTGATCGGCTTGACCCAGCCATTCTCCCACGCAGTGTCAGTGATATACTTCTCTACCGAGCCGATAGTGACAGTGCCGTGGCCAGAGCCTTCAATCACGCAATTACCCTCACACAGACGGTCCTGCGGGCAGATACGGCCACAAATCTCGGGAAAGGTATTGGTCGCTTGCGACAGCTCGTAGGCTTCTTGCAAACGCCCCTCGGCGGTCATGCGCAGCCAGTCGGGAATGTTGTTGTGCAGCGGGCAGTGCGTCTGGCAATAGGGCACGCCACACTGGCTACAGCGGCTGGCCTGCTCGCGCGCCTTCGCATCGGCGTATTCGGCATAGATCTCGTGAAAATCTGACCGGCGCAAATCGGGCGCACGCTTTTCTGGCATATCCCGCTCAACACTGGTGAATTTCAACATAGGTTGCTTGGCCATGATGCAATGATCCTTAAATCCGCTCTGACCTATCGGATATCCGAAGGCAGGAATGAATAAAAGGCAGCAATACTGACCTATATGTTGTTTTTACTGTCGTAGTCTCAGATTATTTGCCGTTTTGTTGGCGAATTTATGACCGATCCGGACATAAAGTCCTAAAAGCCACTGATAAGAAACAACAGCGCGATTGAACCGACCGCAATGCGCCACCAGCCGAACAAGGCGTAGCCATGGCGGCTGACGTAATCCAGAACCCACTTCACCACCAAAACCGCACTAATAAAGGCCATCGCAAAGCCAACGGCGATCTCACCCAAGGCAGACACATCAAGAACATCGCGATTCTTGTAGAGGTCATAAGCAAACGCACCCGCCATTGTCGGCATGGAGAGAAAGAAGGAAAATTCTGCTGCGGCACGTTTGCTGGCGCCCAACATCAGCGCGCCAACAATAGTCGCCCCCGAGCGCGACACACCCGGCACCATCGCCAGACACTGGATAAACCCGATCTTGATTGCCATCGCGATCGGCAGTTTCATCGCATCGTCATGGACCGGCGCGGGCGCAATGCGGTCCACAAAGACCAGCACGATACCCCCAAGGATCAGCATGACCGCAATCAGCATCGGCGTCTCGAACAGAACTGTTTTGATGAAATCATGCGCCAGCACGCCGATGAACACAGCAGGCAGAAACGCCAACAGCACCGACCAGATAAAACGCCGCGCCTGGGGGTCCGACGGAGCGGCTGCGAATACCGTAATCAGCCGCGCAGAATACAGCGTAAGGATCGCCAGAACCGCGCCCAACTGGATCACCACCTCAAAAGTGTTGCCAACGGAATCAAAACCCAGAAAATGTCCTGCAAGCAGAAGATGACCAGTGGAAGACACAGGAATAAACTCTGTCAGACCTTCAAGAAGCCCCAGAAAGGCCGCAACAATTGTGGTGTTGTCCATCAATGAGGACGCAAGTTCTTTGCAGATTCCTTGATTGCGGAAAACTCGCCCGACGGGCGGAAGCGCCACAGATACTCGGGCAGCACAGACACCATTGCCACAGGCTCGATCCCCAAGGCTGCAAAACCCTGCGCAGTATCAGCCACAACATTGTCTACCCGCAGGTTCTTGACCTGATCACGGGTAACCATGCTTTTGACCAGTCCCAGTGTCACTTTCTGCATCATATCAAAACCGAATGCCATCATTCGCGCGGCAAAGAACGGAATGTTCAGCACAAGACGGCGGCGGCGGATCACGTCCAGCATCAGTGTCATCAATTCGCGGAATGTCATCGCGACAGGGCCGCCTAATTCGTAAACACCCCGAACCTGACCCGTCACACCCATCACAACAGCCTGTGCTACGTCATCGACATAGACGGGCTGGAAGCGTGTATTTGCGCCGACCACAGGCAAAATAGGACCCATTCGCGTCATGCCTGCAAATCTGTTGAAAAATTCATCTTCGGGACCGAATACAATAGAAGGGCGCACGATCATGGCGTCAGGTTGGTGCTTTAGAACAGCCGCTTCGCCTATCGCCTTGGTGCGCGAATAGGCGCTCACGCCGTCGATATCAGCACCGATCGCAGACACATGCACCATCCGCGTAATTCCCGCAGCTTTGGCCAGACGTGCAATCCGCTCGGGCCCATCCGCCTGTACCGCCTCAAAAGTATTTTTGCCGATCTCGGCCAGCACGCCCACACAGTTCACCACCGCATCGGCGCCCTGCATGACCGACGCGACAGAAGCGTCATCGCGGATATTGCACAAAACAGGCTCTACCTGCCCCACAACGCCGTAAGTTCTGACAAAAAGCGCCTCGTTGGGCCGCCGCACCGAACCCGGCACGCGCCAGCCCGCCTTGGCCATCCGCCGCGCGACATACCGCCCGACAAAGCCCGACCCGCCATAAATTGTAACCAGTTTAGACATGGTGCAGTTCCTCAACGATTATCCCGCACGGGTGTACCCCTGCGCAGCACGCCGGACAAGCCGCAAATATCCAACATCAGGCGACCCGAAAAGAACTTGCCCCCTCCGCAATAAATCCAATTGACACCTCCCCTCGTGCACCTTAGACGCCACTTACGACTTGTGCCCAGATGGCGGAATGGTAGACGCGCTAGCTTCAGGTGCTAGTACTGGCAACGGTGTGGAGGTTCGAGTCCTCTTCTGGGCACCAATTTTATACTAGCGTTAACACATTAATGTGCAGTTAGTAAAATCCGCGGGAGCGCGCTACTCACCCCAGCACCTCTGCGACTGCATCTTTTGTCACGCCAACAACTTCATCCGCTTGTGCTCGGGTCAGTGGGAACGGCGGGGCGAAGCCGATGATATCGCCTTGGGGCATAGCGCGGGCGATCACGCCGCGCTCGAACATCGCAGCGACGATGCGCGGGCCGACCTTCTCTGATGCGTCGAACAGTACATGGTCATCGCGGTCACGGACCAGTTCCACTGCGCAGAGCATGCCTTCACCGCGGATGTCACCCACCTGCATGTGACCACCCAGCGCGTCGCGCATCGCCGCGTTGAGATAGCTGCCGACAGTGCCCGCATTAGCCACCAGATCAAGACTGTCCAACAGTTTGAGGTTCGCCACCCCTGCCGCAGCGCCAATGGGATGCGCGGAATAGGTCCAGCCGTGGCCGATAGGGCCAAACTCATCCGTGCCGTCCTCCAGCACTTTCCACATGCGGTCCGACACAATAGAGCCTGACAAAGGCGCATAGGCAGACGTCAGGCCCTTGGCGATGGTAATCAGGTCGGGCTTCATGCCGTAATGCGTGCTGCCCATCATGGTCCCCAGACGGCCAAAACCGGTCACAACCTCGTCCGCGATCAGCAGGATGTCGTATTTCTCAAGCACTGCCTGAATGGCGGCCCAATAGCCGGCAGGCGGGGGCACAATGCCGCCGGTGCCGAGCACAGGCTCGCCAATGAATGCAGCAATTGTATCAGCGCCCTCGCGCAGGATCAGCTCTTCCAGCTTGGTGGCGCAATCGGCGCTGAAGGCTTCCTCGCTCATGTCACGGTCCGCACGGCGGAAGTAATAGGGCGCTTCAGTGTGGACAACATGGCTGAGCGGCAGATCGAATTTCTTGTGAAACAGATCCAGCCCTGTGAGCGATCCTGTCACCAACCCCGACCCGTGATACCCCCGCCAGCGCGAGATGATTTTCTTCTTCTGCGGACGGCCCAGCACGTTGTTGTAATACCAGACCAGCTTGACGTTTGTCTCGTTCGCGTCAGACCCGCTCATCCCGTAGTAGACATGATTCATGCCTTCGGGCGCACGCTCGGCAATCATGCGCGACAGTGTGATCGACGCCTCGGTGCCGTGACCGACATAGGAATGGTAATAGGCCAACTCATGGGCTTGGGCGGCGATGGCATCCGCAATCTCGGTCTGGCCATAGCCTACATTGACGCAATAGAGACCCGCAAAGGCGTCCAGATGGCTGCGCCCTTCGCGGTCTGTGATGTGCACACCTTTGGCAGTCTGGATGATCCGGTTGCCAAGTTCACGCCGCGCAAACTGGCCCAAATGGGTAGACGCATGAAAGAAGTGATCGTGGTCCCATTGGGTCAAGATATCATTGGTCAGCGGCTTGTTCATGGGGCGGTCCTTCGGCTCTGCGGTGGAATTGCTGCGCGGACACTAGCACCGCTTGCGGCGATGAATTCTCGCTAAATCAAACGCAGTGCCGAAAAACTATCGCTGGAACAGGGCCTCGAACGGCAATGGCGCGTCTTTGACAGGCTTCGTCACGATATAGCTGAAATAACGCGCCACATCCGCGCCTTCTGCCAGCACCGTATCCATCAGGCGCTGGTAGCTGTCGATGTCGCGGGTCACGACCTGCATCAGGTAATCAAACCCGCCGCCCAGCGCCCATGTGCCTGTTATTTCATCATGGCGCGTGACTTCACGCTCGAACCGGTCGAAATTCTGCACGCGGTGTTCGCTCAGCTCCACCATCACAAACACCGTCACGGACGGCCCGAGCGCGCGCAAGGAGAACTCGGCGCGGTAGCCGGTGATCACACCTGCTTCTTCCAGCCTCTGCATCCGCTCCCAGCAGGACGTAGCGCCAAGGCCTGCGCGCTGCGCCACTTGCGTCTTTGACAGACGCCCGTTGCGCGCGAGGATCGACAGGATTGTCAGATCGGTTTTATCCAGACGGTGGTTCATACCGCCCATCCTTTCATCTGCATTTGCGCGCTTGTCAAATACTGCAAAACGGTCAAACCTTCACAAAGACGGACAAGGCACCACACCAAGGAGCAATTGTGACAACTTTTCAGAAAAATTTCACGACATCCGAATACCACAGCCGGATCGCCAAAACGCGCGAAGCCATGGCTGCCAAAGGGCTGGACGCGATTGTGGTCTGTGACCCCTCCAACATGTCGTGGCTAACGGGCTACGATGGCTGGTCCTTCTATGTCTATCAAGGCGTGATCCTGACCCTGAAGGGGGAGCCGGTGTGGTGGGGCCGTGCCATGGACACCCTTGGCGCGCGGCGCACAGTGTTTATGGAGCATGCCGACAGCATTCGTGGATATGACGATACTTTTGTGCAGAACCCCGAAAAGCACCCGATGCAGGAGCTGGCGCGGCTGCTGTCTGAACTGGAGCTGGAAAGTGCACGCATCGGGGTGGAGATGGACAATTACTATTACTCCGCCGCCGCCCATATGGCGCTGCTCAAAGGGCTGCCAAAGGCCGATTTGCAGGACGCCACAGGGCTGGTGAACTGGCAGCGCGCCGTGAAATCAGAGCGCGAGATTGAATATATGCGCCGCGCCGCGCGGATTGTGGAGGCCATGCACGCGCGCATTCTGGAGGTGGCCGAACCGGGCATGCGCAAGAACGATCTGATCGCGGAAATCTACGCCACAGGCATTCGTGGCGCGGATGGCTATTGGGGCGATTATCCGGCAATTGTGCCGATGGCGCCTTCGGGCCTTGATGCCACCGCGCCGCACCTGACATGGGACGACCGCCCGATGCAGACGGGAGAGGCGACATTTTTCGAGATCGCAGGCGCACACCGCCGCTATCAATGCCCGCAATCGCGCACGCTGTTTCTGGGCAAAGTCCCGCAGAAATTCCGCGATGCCGAAGCTGCCGTTCTCGACGCGATCGAGGCAGGTCTGGAGCAGGCAAAACCGGGCAATCAGGCACAGGATATTGCCAATGCCTTCAACGCCACTCTCAACGCCGCAGGCTTCGAGAAGGACAGCCGCTGCGGCTATGCCATCGGCATCAGCTATCCGCCCGACTGGGGCGAGCGTACGATTTCCTTCCGCCGTGGTGACACAACAATCCTGCAAGCGGGGATGACCTTCCACTTCATGCCCGCCCTCTGGCTGGACGATGGCGGGCTGGAGATAACCGAGCCGATCCTGATCACCGAAACGGGCTATGAATGCCTGTGCAACACACCCCGCGAATTGTCGGTGAAGGCATGAGCATTACGCCGACCATTCCGCTGGACGCAGACGGCGTGCATCACGGGTTCCTTAAACTGCCCCACAGCCGCAATGACAGTGCTTGGGGGTCTGTGATGGTGCCGGTCACGGTGATTGCAAACGGTGCGAGGCCGACTGCCCTGCTGACCGGCGCCAATCACGGTGATGAATACGAAGGCCCGATTGCCCTGCAAGAACTGGCGATCACGCTGCGGCCGGAGGACATCACAGGCCGCGTGATTATCCTGCCGATGATGAACATGCCCGCCTTTGCCGCAGGCACGCGCTGTTCGCCAATCGACGGGGCCAATATGAACCGGAGCTTTCCGGGCAGTGCCACGGGCAGCATCACGCAAAAGCTGTGCCACTACATCGCCACGCAACTGGTGCCGCATGCCGATATCGTGCTGGATTTCCATTCGGGCGGCAGCACGCTGGATTTCCTGCCCTTTGCAGCCGCGCATATCCTCGACGACAAGGCGCAAGAGGCCGCCTGTATGGCCGCGATGCAGGCCTTTAACGCGCCCTATTCCGTGCGGATGCTGGAAATCGACAATGTCGGCATGTTCGACACTGAAGTAGAGCGGCAGGGAAAAACCTTTGTCACAACCGAACTGGGCGGCGGCGGCACCTCTACCGCGCGCACGGTTGCTATTGCGCGCAAGGGCATCCACAATTTGCTGATCCATGCGGGCATCTGCCATGGCACGCCTGAGATCTCTGCAACTGTCCAGCTGGATATGCCGGACGCGAGCTGCTTTTTGTTCGCGCAACACGCAGGCATGATAGAATATTTGGCAGAGCTGGGAGATCCCATTACGCGCGGCCAACCCGTCGCGCGCATCTGGCCAGGCGATCGGACCGGTGCAGCACCTCTTGAATGTCACGCCCTGCGAGACGGCATCCTGACAGCGCGCCATGTCCCGGGCCTTGTGCAGATCGGTGATTTTGTCAGCCTGATTGCCACGCAGGTGCCCTGAGGCACTCCTGAAACGCGGTCACTGGCACATAGGCAGATTTAAGGTATAAACCAGAGCGATGACTTCCAACGGATTGCCTTGATGACCCCTGACACCTTTGACCAGACTAAATCCGCGCTGCTCGCGCTGGGCGGACAAAGAGTTTGGTCACTAATGGTCACCCTGTTCGGTGATCTGGCGCAGGCACCGGGCAGCGCGCTTGACGGGCCTGTTCTGTCGGATGTGATGGCGGGCATGGATATCCGCCCCGAAGCTGTGCGCGTCGCATTGCACCGTTTGCGCAACGATGGCTGGATCGTCTCGCGCAAGCATGGGCGCACACGGCGGCACGCCCTGACAGCCACCAGCCGCGACGAGACGCGAAAAGCCAGTGCGCGTATCTATGCCAGCCCGCTTGCACACAACAACGACTGGAAGTTGGTCTTGCTGGAAGACGCAACGGCCATACCGCAAGATACCATGAAAAAATACGGATTTACGCAAGTGTTGCCACGTGTTTATGTCGGCAGCGCACAGTCTCAGGCACCAGAAAACGCGATGGTCCTCGGGGGCAGCACAGCACCCGCCTGGCTACGCCAGCAAATCGCTCCGCAGATGCTGGAGGCCGAGTATCGCGCCTTGCTGCCGCTTTTGCAGACAGCTGAAAAAAACCTGCTGCAAGGGACGCTGGACCCGTTGCAAACTGCGACGCTGCGCTGTTTGATTGTACATAACTGGCGTCGTATCGTGCTGCGCCACCCAACATTGCCGCCGGCGGTGCTGCCGCAAGACTGGGCAGGCCACAAGTGCCATGCGCTGGTAGACACGCTACTGTTAAGATTTCCCAGACCGCCGCTGGTCCATATTCCGCCGACCTGACTGCACGGCGCTTTCGCCATTCCTTCCCTGCCTGTATTAGGACAAACCATGACAAATACACTGTACCAGAACGATCTTCCAGACGGGCTCGACCTTGGGCCGATGGTTGCGATAGATTGCGAAACCATGGGATTACATACGCATCGCGACCGGCTGTGTGTCGTACAGCTGTCGGGCGGAGACGGGCATGCACATCTGATCCAGATTTCCCGCGGGCAGAGCCAAGCGCCGAACCTGTGCCGCCTGCTGGAAGACCCGAAGGTACTGAAACTCTTTCATTTTGGCCGCTTTGACATTGCCGCGATGCTGAACGCTTTTGGCGCTGTAACGGCCCCTGTCTATTGCACCAAAATCGCCAGCCGTCTGATCCGGACCTATACAGACCGTCACGGGCTCGCCAAACTGCTACAGGAATTACTGAACATCGACATCTCCAAACAGCAGCAATCCAGTGACTGGGGTGCGTCTGAGCTGACAAAAGCACAAATAGATTATGCCGCCTCAGATGTATTGTATCTGCACCAGCTGCGCGAGATTTTGAATGACATGCTAAAGCGCGAAGGCCGTATGGAGCTTGCACAATCCTGCTTTGATTTTCTACCTGCGCGCGCGCAACTTGATCTGGCCGGCTGGCCGGAAACGGATATCTTTGCGCACGCATGACACACCCATGATAGCGCGCGACCGATATTCGCGGGCGATTGGATTACTCAAGGTGGCGTTTCCACTGGCAGCATTGGCGCTGCTATCGACGCTATTTTTGGTGGCACGCGCGATGAACCCTGACACGCCGGTCCCTTTTGCCGAAAAAGAGATCGAAGAGCGCCTGCGCGACCAGCAGATTACTGGTCCGTTTTTTTCTGGCACTACCACAGGGGGCGACCAAATGTCGTTCTCTGCGCAGAAGCTGATTACACTGCGCGACCGTATCGGGGTAAATCGCGCCGAGGATGTGTCCGCCTCGCTGGAGACGGCACAGGGCGCGAAATTTCAGTTGCAATCAGATGTGGCAGAACTGGATATTGCGGGCAATCTGGCAGAACTGAGCGGTCATGTCTCCATGATGACCTCGACAGGTTACCAGATCATTTCCGACCGGATCACCACGTCAATCTCTGTAATGGATCTGACTGCGATGGGCGATGTGCAGGCGACCGGCCCGCCTGGCACGCTGACAGCCGGGAAAATGCGTGTGTTTTCAACAAAAGAAACAGATTCTACGCAAATGCTTTTCAGTGACGGCGTGAAACTGGTATATACCCCTTAATCAAGCAGGAAAGTGTGACCGATTATGAGCCTACGTTTGTTGCTGGCAGCACTTTTTGCCGCGCTCGTCTCGACTTCGGCTGTGGCACAAGGCGCCAGCGTCGCTTTTGGCACCATCTCGCAAGACACCAGCCTGCCGGTGGAGGTGACGTCGGACGAATTGTCTGTGGATCAAAAAACCGGCACGGCAATCTTTAGTGGCAATGTGGTGATCGGGCAGGGGGATATGCGCCTGTCCGCCCAGCGTGTGATGGTCGTGTACCGCGCCACGCAGGACGGGATCGCCAGAATGGAGGCCACCGGCGGTGTGACACTGGTTTCCGGTGCCGATGCTGCCGAATCAGAGCGTGCCGATTACGACATTGATGACGGTAGCATCGTAATGCGCGGCAATGTTCTGCTGGCGCAGGGCGCCAGCGCACTCAGCGCCGATACCATGACCATACGCCTCAAAGACGGCACCGCGCGTATGTCCGGCAATGTCCGCAGCCGGCTTCAAAGCGATGGCAAAAACTGATGAGCCTGACGGTACAAGAAGGCAGCGCAGGTTTGCGCATTTCGCATCTGCGCAAATCCTACCGCAAAAAGATCGTGATCCGCGATTTCTCGATGGAGTTGATGCGCGGCGAGGTTGTGGCACTGCTGGGGCCGAACGGCTCTGGCAAAACGACCACATTCTATTCGATCGCAGGCCTTGTGACCCCGGAAAGTGGCAGCGTCACAATCGACGGCAAGGATGTCACCGCCCTGCCGATGTACCGGCGCGCCCGGCTCGGCATCGGTTATCTGCCACAGGAGATGAGCATTTTTCGCGGGTTATCGGTGCAGGAAAACATCCTCGCTGTGCTGGATATTGTCGAACGGGACCGCCGTAAAAAGCTGCTCCGCCTTGACGAGTTGCTGAGCGAGTTTTCAATCGAACACCTGCGCCGCGCGCCAGCACTGGCCCTGTCGGGGGGCGAACGGCGGCGGGTTGAAATTGCGCGCTGTTTGGCGGCAAATCCCAAATACCTTCTGCTGGACGAGCCGTTTGCCGGCGTTGATCCGATATCTGTCGGGGATATCCGGCATCTGGTCGCTGACCTGAAAAAGCGCGGCATCGGCGTGCTGATTACGGACCATAATGTGCGCGAAACACTAGAGATCGTGGACCGTGCCTATATCCTGCACGAGGGCCGTGTGCTGATGTCCGGCACGCCGGATGAAGTGGTGCAGGACGGCGATGTGCGCCGCGTCTATCTTGGCGACAATTTTAAGATTTCTTAAAATATCTTGCGGCCACAAACCGCGTGCGCCCATCTTAAATGATTGACTTCGCACAAGCTCTGGCCGTCTAATCAAGTATGGCACACAGGCTGTTCACGCATAACAAGGCTGCGCCACCTGCGGGTGGGGTGGTCTTGGCTTTCCGGACACTTGCTGCCATTTTCCCTATCTGATTCCGGGTTGTCACGCCTGTTGCAGGCGTGCCTGTCAGGGTCGGAACCAATATTGAAGGAGCCATTATGCGGTACCAAATCAGCGGAAAACAAATCGACATCGGCGAAGCACTGCAAACCCATGTGAAGACAGAACTGGGTGTCGCGGTCAAAAAATACGCCGAGCGGCCGATTGATGCGCAGATTGTTTTCTCGAAATCGGCTCATGAGTTTGTGTGCGAGGCGACTGTGCATCTGTCCACAGGCCTTACCGCAACCGCCAAAGCCCACGCGACAGAGATTTATGCCGCCTTTGACGCATGCAGCGAAAAGATGGAAAAACAGCTGCGCAGATACAAGCGCAGGTTGAAAGATCACCACCGCGACCACACCGACCCCGTTGAACTTATTGGCGCTTCCTCGTATATCCTTGAATCAGAACAAGACACTGACGGGGACGAGCCTGATACAGCGCACCCGATGATTATCGCTGAAATGCAGACAAACATTTCGACCCTGTCTGTGGGTGAAGCGGTGATGCATATGGAGTTGTCGGGCGCACCGGTTGTTGTGTTCAGGAAACAAGGTAAAGACGGCGTTAACGTCGTCTACCGCCGCGAAGACGGCAACATCGGCTGGATTGACCCAGCATAGAGACTGGGCTATGGCGCGCGCTAAGGCGCGCGCTTACAGGGATACGCTAGAACATGAATTTTGCGAAACTTCTGACGCCTCAGGCAGTCAAGGTGCTGTCATCGACCACAAGCAAAAAGCGGCTCCTAACGGAGTTGGCCGAGCTGGCCGAGACGGCCTATGGCCTGAACACTGCTGCTGTTATGGAAGCATTGCTGGCCCGCGAAGCATTGGGGCCAACAGGTGTAGGTCACGGTATTGCTTTGCCGCATGCCCGTCTGGACAGCGTCAAGGTTGTAACCGGCCTGTTCGTGCTGCTGGAAAAGCCTGTGGATTTCGGATCGGTAGACCGGCAGCCCGTGGACATCGCATTTGCCCTGTTCGCCCCTGAAAACGCAGGTGTCGAACACCTGAAGGCGCTGGCCCTTGTATCCCGTACCCTGCGTGATGCCACCATCTGTGCCAAGCTGCGCGCAAACCCCAGTGCCGAGACGCTCTATACAATCCTGACCGAAGCCGAAGGCTTAAAAGCAGCCTAACGCCAGCGCCCGAAGCCGAACATCACATAGTCGCGCTGGTAAACATCTGCGCCCAGCGCCTCTAGTGCGTCATCATAGATATCTTCTAGCGCATAGGTGCCATGAAATGATGCAGAATCAATCTGTGGCACATCGCGGTAACCAACGCTTGCGGCCAGCGCAGACAAGTCTTGCGCCATCGTGTCTTCGCGCAGGATCATGTCAGGCAAAGTAAATTCACCAAAACCCTGAATTGCCTCGGCCTGCGTGCACCATGCAGGATCAACCCGCACAGCCGTCTGCCCCGCCAGATTCCCTTTCAGGAATTCAAGAAACGCAACAAACGCGGCACGGTGGGCTGCAATGTCCATCTGCCCCTCCTGCCCTTCTTCGGACAGAGGCAGTTTATACCGGCGCACCAGCGTGCGGCGCAGCTGCAAAAAACTGCCCTGACCGGAATTGAGAATCCGGTGACAGAACACATCATGCGCGCGCAGCAACGGATGGCGCAGCACGGTAAAACTGCGGTGGCCTTCGCGGTGTTGCTTCCACTGCCGCAGCTCTTTCTGGTTCATCTTCTTGCCCAGCTGGTTCTGCTTTTCGCCGTCTAATGCAGCAAGCCAGCGCATGACTTCCTGATAGGGCGCACCCGCCACAGGCATGAACAGCAAAGGCGCCTTCACGCCGCTCACATAAGACGGCACATTCGGCCCGCGCCGCGGCTCGAAATTTGGTGTGCGGGTCAGATCAAACCGGTCCAGCCGCGCCAGCGCCTGCTCCATCTGGGCAAAGTTGCTGACCTTTTCGGACAGCGGGCTGGGGTTTTGCTTTTTGAGGTTTTTGTCCAACTCTTCCAGCATCTCAGCCACACCCAGATAGGAGGCGATTCCATTCATAACGGCAACACTTTGCAGATCTTCATAGGCGACATAAAATGCAGTCTGGCCGCTGGTTTGCAGCCGGTTCATCAACAACAGCTGAAACGCCTGCAAAGCCCCCAGATGCGCCTCAAACTCGTCCGCGTCAAACACGGCCTGCCCGTCCTTGCGGGCCTTTACATCCGTCAGCTTCCACTGGCCGGTTTCCTGCGCGATCTTCCAGCTGACATAACTCTCGACCGGATTGCGCGTGAGAATAATTTTAGCGCATTTGGGATCATCCAGCACCAGATCCAGAACGCGCGGATCATGGTCGTGGAAATAACGGAAACCGCCCATAACCGCAGGCTCGTATTTAATGGCCCGCAGCAATGCAGCCGGTTCCGTATCTCGCGTCGCTTGATCCACACCCAGAATCTGCGTCGTGTTCGGGTAGCCAATGAAATGCGGATTGAACGCTTCTCCATGACATTTGATCCCTGCGAAAGCGTTCAAATTCGCCTCCAGGAAGTTGGACCCGGTGCGCATCTCTGCAAACACAACAAAGCTGTCAAAACGTGCTGCCATTTCACTTCACCAGATAGGGTTTGCGGGGCACTTCGCTGTTCGAATTTGGCCCACGCTCAACAGGGAAATCGCCCATGAGATAGGGGTGCATGCCCTGATTCTTCAGATTTTGCAGGAACTGGCCGAAGCCGTGCAGATCCACCATCTTGGGCGCCTCTGACAACCGCCGGATGCGCGCCTGCCCGATTTCGTCCAGAATACCTTGTAACGGCTCCATCGGGGCCTCGATAAATTCGGCCATGGTCCAGATGCGAACACGCGCCTTGGTAAACGGTGAGCGGAGCACATCCATATGCTCGCTCTCGATCTTCTGCATCTTGGCCGCGATGCGCCGGATATCAACAAAATCCATGTTCGAGCGGAACAATGGAACCGCCCAAGCCCCCGTGATCACAGAAATCTGGGCGTTAGGGTCTTTGGCAACGCGCCAGTTGATGTCCTGATTGTCCAGCGGCCCGAACTGGAAGCACTGCCGCTCTCCGCGGGTGTTCCAGATCAGGTTGGTCAGGAATGCTTTGGCATTATAGTCCCGTTGCAGCGCGCTATCACTCAACGCGCCGTTCAAGGTGGTTTGCCCGTCGCTGAAATGCACGCGGTCGGGTGCAAACAAATGGCCGTGGACCCGCGCGCCCGTGGCGTTGTGCAGCCAAGGTCCAAAATTCTCGAAAAGCTCGGCAAAGCCCTGAAACATCGAATATTCCGCAGCTGTGACGCCATTTTCCCAATCCTCATTGGGAAACCGGCTTTGCATATACAGACCCGACCGGCCGCGCGTCCGCCGCTCGACAGCTTTGGCAAAAATACGGTCGATCTTGCCTGGGTTAGGCTCTGTTTTTTTCATCGCACCCGCGGCATCAGTCAAAAACGCCTCATAGAGACGGTCTGCATAGGGCCAGATTTTGCGCGCGACAAAACAATCCGACCGCCGCAGCAGTTGCAGATGGTCGTCGTAGAAGATGTGCGGTTTGCCCTGAAAGTCGAACTTGGACAGGGTCAGCGAGCGGCTTTCGATGTTGGTGGAATAAAGCCGTGATAGCGTTTGAAAATAACTCTCGTCAGGGATCCAGACATGCTTGAAATAGCGGTCGTATCTGGGCCGCTCCGGGTCTTGCAAGATCGCAGACAGCGTCTGTCTGGTCAGGCACCACCACTGGGACCCCATATGCGGCACAAGCCTTTGCGGGATCTTGCGCTTCAGCTTGATCGCGCGCTGGAAACTGACGGCCTTATCGAACAGGTAGCGGTTTTGCTTCCAGGAAAAGGGAAACCGCATGGTAAAGCGTTCCTCGTCCAGACCGCCCACCGTCCACGGCACATCCGCTGTTGTCGCACTTTCAATGAAGTCTGTGCGGGGACGGTCACTCAGATAGTCGATCAATTCATGCACAGGGCGCAGCGGAAGGCAGGAACCGGACGCCAGATAGACATGCCGAACGTCGGGAAAACTGGCCAACATCAGTTCGGATGTCACCTGCGAGGCGGCCACAATCCCCCAAGTCCCCCACTCGCAGCGGAACCGCTTGCTGAACAGTACGTTCGGCACATCCGCCAGCGACGCAGTAAAGCTGTCATAGGTCTTTTTGGGCACCTTGCGGTCCACGTGGATCACCACAGGCACGTTCGCACCAGCCCAATGGCGCACCACCTGCTCCGAGCGGCCCAGCGCAGTGTGCACCAGCATGACGACACCTATCGACGCGGTCATGCCCAGTTCCCTTTGGACATGAGGCCCAGAATTTCCAACTGGCGCCAGTTGATGTACCGCTCACTCCACTTGCACCACAGTTGCGGATTTTCACGCACCCGTTCTGCGTAGGCTTTGTATTCTACCGAGCCGGCATAGTGCTGGCCACGCTCCAATTCTTCAGCCGCTTTAGCGCCAAAGGTATCAATGAACTTTGCATGCAGCAGCACGCCACTGGCCTTCTCGCCACCCCATTCGTCATACACCTGGTTCAAACCGCGCGGCAGCAGCATATGGGTCGAGCTGACGTAGACGTATTTGCTGTCCCATTTGACCAGTGGCACCTTGTTCAGCGCCGGCGCTTTTGAAGGCTCGTCCGCAAAGAACACACGCGCACGGGGGCCGCCCTGTATCCACAGGTTTGCAAACGCCTTGTTGCGCGCCATGGTATAGTTGCCGCTGTCAAACCACGATGCGATTTCTATCGGGTCCTGACCCGAATGATAGGGCTGCTCGTCCAGCCGCCCCTTGGGGTACATATCCAACAATATCGCCGAGAACGACTTGATCGAGGACGCATCCAGCCAATCGGTTAGCGCCCGTAAAGTCCGCGTGTCGCAGAACGGATAAACCAGAAATTCGTCCGGATCAACGGTCAACACCCAATGCCCGTGCGCATATTTACGCTGAAGCCAGTTCAGCCAATCAACGCCAAAGCGCGAGCGGCGGTAGCTGGCGCGCGTGAACCAAACAGAGACATCGGGCTGGTTGCGCAGATATTCCAGCGCCCCATCGTCACTGTCATTGTCCACGAAAAAGAAATGATTCACACCTTGTTTACGGTAGTATTCAAGGAAGTAAGAGAGGCGGATTTTCTCGTTCCGCTGGGTGCAAAACAACAAAATATCGTCGGGCCGAATCTGGTCGGTCCGGTCCGCAACGCATTTTAATTCACGCCGCTTTCGAAATGCCCTGATCCGCCAACGTTTCCGTTGAAGTCTCAGGCGATATGATCGGAACGCACCCAAACACTGCCCTTTACACTTGATCCGTCAGCCTTCCTGTACGCCTATCAGGTAAAACTTAATGTAATCTTGAAATGCGCATCCCATGAAGGCGCTTCAAAATCACAAACCCTAAGTGCTGCGCGAGGTTTTTTGGACCAGTCTACTATCTTCTCTTTCCACATGCTTATGGATGAATCATCCAAAAAAACAGCGTGATCCTTCAGGATTTCCCTGAATGTCGCCATATTGCTGCATATAACGGGGGTGCCCAACTGCAGGGATTCCACCCCAGGTAGACCAAAGCCCTCGGCGTGGCTTGGAAACAGCATAGCCTGTGCATCTTGCACCACTGCGGACAGCGCGCCGTCACTCAATCCAGACACCTCGCGCACACGTGCACCCGCCCCCATGGCATCCAGCCGTGCAAACACCGCCGCGTTGTTCCAACCACGGCTGCCGCAAATCAACAACAACGGCGCATTGGGGCCCAGACGCTCCCATACATCAAGCAGCAGCGCGTGATTTTTACGCGGCTCGATTGTGCCGACGGTGATGAAATAGGGCGTGTCTGGCGGCAAGCCGTCAGGCAGTGCGGACCTGTCAGGTCGGGGGGGGATTGTTCCCAGATGCGCGACAATGCCACGTGGCACAGCCCCCCATTGCGCCATCACCCGCTCGGTTCGCGCTTGTGTATCGGCGGAATTATAAAGGATCAGATCTGCGTGGTGTCGCACCCGCTTCATTTTGCCAGCAAATAGCTCGACGGTGCCGCTCCGCTGGTACTGCGGATAATCCAAAGGGATCACATCATGAATAAGCACGGTAATCCGCGCCTGCGGGATCGTACGAACAGCCGCAAAAACCCGCGCTGACAGGTTGCTATGACCGATATTCAAATAGGCTGTTCCCGCAGGCAAAGCGCCACGCAACATCCGCGATAATCCGCGCGGCATACAGCGCGCCACCGACAACTTGCGTGCATCCGTCAACGCCCGCCGCGCTGTATCATGCATGCCCCGCTGCAATCGCGATAAAATATCAGGCCGTGAAAACGGGGCCGCGCCCGCCAACCGCTGATGAAATGCCATCAACCCCGCACAATCCAACAGGATATAGCCCAAAGGTGTGCGTGCCAGCCCCCAGACTGGAATATCCTCCGTGACGAGCTGCGCGAGATAGGCAAGCTCGACCCTGTCGATACCCGTCCAGACACGCCCCGCACGCCGCAACAAGCGGGTGATATCCAGCAAGCGCGCCGGAGGGGTCAAATTATGCGAAACGATGTCCAGCTTGATGCTTTCCCTACAGAACGGCAACCATTCGCGACGGTGCCTGACCTGTCTTTAGGCAAGCGTCGGCACGATATCTTTCAAAAACGCGGCAAGATCATCACGCAGGTCAGGACGTGCCAGACCATACGACACAGTTGCCTGCAAAAACCCTGACTTGGAGCCACAATCAAACCGCTGACCCGCAAAACGGAAGCCGTGTACTTTGCGGCCCTGCTCCAGATCTGCTGCAATCGCATCGGTCAACTGGATTTCGCCGCCAGCGCCTTTTTTCATCTCGTCCAGGTTCTTGAGAACTGTTGGCGCCAAAATGTAGCGGCCGATTACCGCAAGGTTGGACGGCGTGTCTTCTACCTTTGGTTTTTCCACCATGCCTTTGACTTCCAGCAGATTGCCCTCTTCGCTGACAACATCCAGAATGCCGTAGGAGGACGTCTTCTCGGGCGCGACCTCCATTGCAGCAACCATATTGCCGCCCGTTTCGGCATAGGCCTCGACCATCTGCTGCAAGCAGGGCTTTTCCGCTGCAATGACGTCATCAGGCAGGATCACGGCAAAAGGCTGATCCCCGATCAGACGCCGCGCGCACCAGACCGCATGGCCAAGACCCAGTGCCTTGTGCTGGCGAACATAAGCAATCGCACCACTGTCCATGTTGGTTTGCTCAAGAACTTCCAGAAGGTCGTGCTTGCCCTTGCGGCGCAGCTCTTCTTCAAGATGTGGCGCAAGATCGAAGTAATCCTCGAGGGCACCCTTGCCACGCGAAGTCACAAAGATGAATTCCGTGATACCGGCCGCGCGTGCCTCGTCAATCGCGTATTGGATCAACGGACGATCCACCAGCGTCATAATCTCTTTGGGGACCGATTTGGTCGCGGGAAGAAAGCGTGTGCCCATGCCTGCGACAGGGAAAATTGCTGTGGTAACTTTATTGCCCATAATCTTACGAAGGCCTCACATTTTTATTTTACTGGTCAGTTATACAAATATCGCAGGGTTACGCAGTACGGACACCCGGCACATTCTCAATTTTCGACTTATGTTGCTATGTGCCAAGCAATCAAGGCGCAAATGTGACTAGTCTGTAGCATTTGAGCGATAATTCGCTGGATCTATCTGCCCCGCGCCTTATGGAAGACCCCGAACCAGCGCAACACGTGCACGTTCCCTCAGACTGCGGCGGTTAAAACTGCTCAGACGGAACAGCGGTTGATCCCGATCGGACCGTCCAAACACGCCACCCTGCTGCACCCAGACACCCTGCGCGTCAAAAAAGACCCGGTGGAAAAGCGCCGTGTGCGACATCACCAGCACAGTCTCGATGCTCCCCGCTGTAACCCGCACGGCCGCATCGCGCAGTGCCCGGGTACCACGCACCCCCCTTAATGCTGTGAACCGCGCAACTCTGCGCACACAGACCGCAGGAAGGAAGGGCTGCACCGGATGTTTCGGCAAACGCGCGCCGCCAAGGCCCCGATCAAGCCCTTCTGCATAGCCTGCCGCAAGGCGCTTCATCAAAAAGCGCACATCACGAGGTTCCAATCCACCTGCAACCATGTGCTGCATCACGCGCCGCCTCTCCGCCGCCACTTGCGCCAGCCAATGTACCTTGCGGTCAACCTGAGGGATATGTTTACGCTGGAATACAGCCCAGCTTGCGCCGATCTCGTAGAGGTCACGCGGCACGCGGTCCTCCCTGCGCATCGCACTGGCGGCAAAGCCGTGATGCACCTGCGCAAGCGGCACCAGCGCTGTGGCATGGCCCGCGCGCGCCAGTCGCATATTCACATCTGTCTCGTCCAGATAGAAGCGGAACGCAGGATCAAACCCACCAATCCCCACCAGCACATCACGGCGAAACGCCATGTTAGTGCCTTCTGTTTTGATCGCCCGGCCTTTCGGCGGTTTCAGAACAGTCGCTTGCAGAGGGTCAATATCTACCTCTTGCGGTGTTCCCTGCGCATCCAGCGTCCGTGCTTTATATTGAAAGCTGATGCCGTTGCGGCCCCGCACAAAACCACCCATTGCGGCCACATCACTGCGCAAGGCGGGAGCCACCAAATGGCGCAACCACTGCGGCTCCGGCACGGCATCATCGTCAATAAACGCGACAATCTCGCCCGCGGCATGGATCAAACCCAGATTGCGCGCGGCAGAGATACTGGCCTCGCGGAACACCACACATTTGATATCTGGCAAGGCTTCCATTTCTTCGGCCACCGCAATGCCTTCGGGACAGGCCACAACCACCACTTCAAATGGCGAGTATTGCAGCTGTGAGATGCCACGCAGGCATCTCCGCAGCGCATCGGGGCGGCTGCGGCTGACAATAATTACACTGACGGTTTGATCTGTCATGCGTCTTTCAGATCAACCCCTGGTGCATAGGCAATGAAAAACGGGTTGGCATAGTCAGCCTTGCCGTAGGACAGCGGACTGTGATCGTCAAAGCGCACCACCTCGCCGCCCGCCCCTTTTAGCACCGCATGACCGGCGGCTGTGTCCCACTCCATCGTCCGCCCAACCCGCGGATAAATATCCGCCTCACCCGTGGCTACCAGACAGAACTTGAGCGAGGATCCAGCGCTTTTCATATCCTTAACGGTATATTTGCCAATGTAGTCATCAGTGGCCTGATCCCTGTGCGACTTGCTGGCAACCACCATCAGGCCTGAATTATCGGGCTTAGAGACTGCTATATGGGTCAAAGCACCTACCATCTCCTTATCGAACGCGCCGGTTTCCTCAACAGAACGGCCATCTGCCTGCGTAAAGAACATCCGGTTCTTGGCGGGGGCATAAACCACACCGCGTGTCGGTACGCCGCCTTCAACCAGCGCAATATTCACCGTAAAATCACCACGGCGGTTGATGAATTCCTTGGTGCCATCCAGCGGGTCAACAATCAGAAACGTATCGCCTGTTGTGGTATGCGTCGCAGACTGCTCTTCGGTGACCAGCATCACGTCCGGAAACGCGGCGCGCAGACCGTCCGATATGATCTGATCTGCCGCTTCGTCGGCTGCAGTCACGGGGCTGTCATCCGACTTGGACTTTACATCAAAATCATCCAAACCGTAGATTTCCATAATCTTGTCGCCCGCTTCCAGAGAAAGCCTGCGCATCACCTGCGTCAATTTTTCGTAATCCATGCCCTACTCCTGCCATCCTTCGTTGATATCAATTTTAGATACCTTATGATGTCCCTGTAACGGATCGGCAAGATTTCCGTGCAAGGATCATCAGAACCGCAAGGCAGTACATCAGATGTTTCAACCCGTTCGCGCAAACAGATCGACCATAGGCGTCGCCTTGACGATGCTGGAGCTGATTTATCACTCCATTGTCCGCTCGGTGCGCAAGAGTCACAATAACGCGTTCCTCGCCATAGCGACGAACATTTTGCAGGCGGTTATCTTTGTTCTCGCTTTCTACGTGATGTTCTCTGTTCTCGGACTGCGCGGCGCGGCGATGCGCGGTGACTTTCTGGTTTATATTATGTCAGGCATCTTCCTTTATATGACACACACGAAGGCGCTTGGCGCTGTGGTCGGGTCCGAAGGTCCGGCCAGCCCGATGATGCAGCACGCTCCGATGAACACAATCATCTCGATCTGCTCTGCCGCATTGGGTGCCCTCTATATTCAAGTATTGTCGATGAGCGTCATTATGTTCGTCTATCACGTTGCCTTTACACCGCTTGAAATCGAACAACCTATTGGGGCTTTTGGCATGCTTTTGCTTGCATGGCTTTCCGGCGCGTCTTTGGGTCTTGTCCTGCTGGCAGTCAAACCTTGGTTTCCAACAGCGGTCGGCGTCTTTTCCACCATCTACCAGCGCGCCACCATGATTGCGTCCGGCAAAATGTTTGTTGCCAACACACTGCCCGGTTTCATGCTCGCGATGTTTGACTGGCACCCCCTGTTCCACGCAATTGACCAGTCACGTGGCTATGCCTTCCTGAACTACAACCCCCGCAACAGCGACCCGATGTACACTCTCTGGGTCAGCGTGATCCTGATCATGATCGGCCTGATGGGCGAATTCTACACCCGTAAACACGCATCAGCCAGCTGGAGCGCGAGGCGGTAAAGGCTAGGCTGAAAAGAGCCATCCGGTTGATGGAAACTTCCATTCAAAAAGAGGTCTTTTTAAAAGCCCCATCGGGGCGACCAAGAACTACAAACCCTAATCCGATATATATTTTCATCGCCAGTTCTGAACACATTGCTAGCAAGATCAACTACTGCGTTGAATCGCTTGACCAATAAAAGGATTTTCATCAGCGATCCTTACTGGCTGGATGAAGATTAGATGGCGCAGATCCGGAAGCCATGGCCTTTCGTGAATGCATGAACCTCTAATGACTGGCCGTCAGGGTATGACACAGACCGGCTTTGGGAAGCCTTGCCGGAGATGGAATAATCCCATGTATCCCCGTGGAGAAGTCACGTAACAAGCCTGTTAAATATCCCTTTCGTGACATCGCCTTGCAATTACTGACGGGAAGCGGACAAGCGCCCTTATCGAAAATACAACCACATCAAGATCATGTGCGGACGCTTGAAAGACCGGCGGGGCATGGGAATACGCTGTGGCCGATGCCCCTAGGTATTCTCTCTGCGCCATCGCTCTTGCTGCAACGGTGGTAGTCCCATTAGCGGCGCCCCGAGCCTGAGCGGAAGTTCGGGTAAAACAACCATAGTCTTGGGTATAAACTTTGTTTCGCGCCCGGGCAGATCTGGCGCTAAACCTCTTCCGCATTCAGGATAGACTCAATTCGCGCCACATCACCAGGGTTGTTCAGCTCCCAGAATACGCGGCCACGTCCCTCGACCTCGACGCACAGGACATCTGTACCGTTCTCCAGAAAGCGCAATTGCTCAAGCCCTTCGTAACGCTCCAACCGCCCTTCGGGCCAGCCCGCATATCGCGCAAGGGCGGCTGGACGGTAAGCATAAAGACCCACATGATGAAAGACCTCGCCCGCAGCTTCGGCTTCTTTGGCGGGGGCGATGTAGGGCAGCACTTCTTTGCTGAAATAGAGTGCGCGGCCTTTGGCATCAAACACAGCTGTGGTGCCACCGACCAGCCCTACCGCGCGGTCAGCGCGGAAATGGGCATAGGTCTGCGCATCGCATTTCACCACTGGCGTGGCAACGGGTGCCTCGGGATTCGCTGCCATAGCGGCGATCAGATTCTCGACAAACCATACGGGCGTGAGCGGCGCGTCGCCTTGCAAGTTCACAACTAGGTCAGCATCGAACACGCCTGAAGTTGCTGCCTCGGCGCAACGCGCGGTCCCGTTTTCGCAGCTGGTTGAGGTCATGATCACTTGCGCGCCAAAGGCTTCGGCTGCGTCTTTGATCCGGTCGTCATCGGTGGCGACATAGACCGCCTGCACACCCTTCACGGCCATCGCCGCCTCCCAACTGCGGTGGATCAGGGATTTTGACGTGCCATCACGGTCGCGCAGCATAACCAGCGGCTTGCCCGGATAACGGGTCGACGCGTAGCGTGCAGGAATTACAATTACAGTTTTCATTATGCCACCCCTGCCCGCAAGCAATCATGAATCCGAAGTAGCCCGACAGGGGAACCTGCGGCATCCACAACCACCAGAACGGTAATTTTGTTTTCATTCATCACGGCCAATGCTTTGGCGGCCATCATATCCTGCGGCACGGTCTTGGGCGTAGCAGTGGCAACATCCCGCGCCTTCTTGGTGCCCAGATGTTCGCTGTGGCGGCGCAGATCCCCGTCAGAGATTACACCGACGAGTTTACCCGCCTCGACAACACACGCGATGCCAAATCCCTTTTCACTCATCTTGAGCAAGGTTTCCTGCATGCCGGCTTCGGGGGCAACCACTGCCATCGCCTCGGGCCCGTGCATCAGCTGATGCACTTGCGCCAGCTGCGCGCCCAGCTTGCCGCCGGGATGGTAGGTGCGAAAATGCTCTGAGAGGAACCCCCGCTGCTCCATCAGTGCCATGGCCAAGGCATCGCCAAGCGCCAGCGCCATCGTGGTGGAAGTTGTAGGTGCAATGCCGCTACCCGCCTCGGGCTCTTGCGGCAGGGTCAGACGCAGATCGGCGGCACGCATCAGGGTGCTTTCCGGCTTACAACTCATCCCGATCATCGGGATCGAGAAGCGGCGCGTATGATTGATCAGATCGCCCAGCTCGGACGTCTCGCCCGAGTTGGACAGCAAGATGCACAGATCATCCTGCGTGATCATGCCAAGGTCGCCATGGCTCGCCTCGGCGGGATGTACGAAATAGGCAGGCGTACCGGTGGAGGCCAGCGTCGAGGCAATTTTGCGCGCGATATGGCCCGATTTGCCGATGCCTGACAGAATGATCCGGCCTTTGATTTTGAGGATCCGCCCGACAGCCTCCACAAAATCATCTGGCAGATTTTTAGACATCCGCACCAGCGCATGACCTTCATGCTCCAGCACCTGAGCAGCCGTGGCCAGTATCGTGTCGCGCGGGGATGTATCAGGCATTACGGCTCTTTCGATCAGGTCTATGTTGCTGGCTGATGTATGCGTTGGCGGCCTGTACCGCAAGGCAACGGGTCAGGGACGGTAAGCCACAACCGGCTGACGCTGCACGCCCAAACCCTCAACACCCAGTTCGACCACATCGCCCGCGCGCAGGAATTGTTGCGGCTTCATGCCCATGCCGACACCGGGCGGGGTGCCTGTGCTGATCATATCGCCGGGCATCAGCGTCACAAACCGGCTGAGATATGACACAATATGCGCGACACTGAATACCATCGTGGCGGTGTTTCCTGTCTGACGGCGTGCGCCGTTCACATCCAGATACATGGTCAGGTTTTGGGGGTCGGGGATTTCGTCCGTTGTCACCAGCCAAGGGCCAACGGGGCCGAAGCTGTCGCAGGATTTGCCTTTGGTCCACTGCCCGCCACGCTCGGTCTGGAACGCCCGCTCGGATACGTCGTTGATCACGCAATAACCCGCGACATGGGCCAGCGCGTCTGCCTCCGCAACATGATGTGCGCGGGTGCCGATGACCACGCCCAGCTCGACTTCCCAATCGGTTTTCTCCGAGCCTTTGGGGAGGATGATCAGATCATTGGCGCCGGTCACGGGGCAGGATTTCATAAACAGGATCGGCTCTGACGGGATCGGCATGCCTGCCTCCGCAGCGTGGTCGGAATAGTTCAGCCCAATGCAGAACATCCGCCGCACGTCATCAATAATCGGGGCGTAGTCGCCCGTGATCACCGGATAATCCGCCGGATCAAGCGCTGCCAGCGGTGCCAAACCTTGAGCCGTAACCGTCTGCGCCGTAATGTCCCCCACCGCACCAGAGATATCATGCGCGACGCCATCCGCGTCAATCAAAGCGGGGCGAATACCATTAGCGGTGCGGATACGGGCAAGTTTCATCGGGCGAGCTCCATTATACTTCTCACGCCACCATACCGCCAATGTGAACAGAGTGAAGGACGAAATTCTGCTTTGGCGGTTGAGGCATGGCACCTCGGGAGTGTAAACGCGAGGCAAGACCTGCCCTGTAAAAGGAATGCCCCATGAAAACCGCACTTGTGACCGGCTCTTCCGGATTTATCGGCTACTTTGTGGCCGATGCGTTGTTGAAGGCAGGTTGGACCGTGATCGGCATCGACAGCATGAGTGATTATTACGATGTCACGCTCAAGCAATCGCGGCTGGATCTGCTGGAGGCACAAAGCGGATTTATCAATCTGCGCGGCGAAGTGCAGGAGCAAGGGCTGCTCACGAACCTTTTTGCGCAGCATAAACCGGAGATTGTAATCCATCTGGCCGCGCAGGCAGGCGTGCGCTATTCGCTGGAAAATCCAATGTCGTATTTCGAGACCAATCTTGGCGGCACCTTGCAACTGCTGGAAGCAGCACGCGCGCATCCGCCCAAGCATATGTTGATGGCCTCCAGTTCTTCCGCCTACGGGGCCAATACGCAGATGCCCTATAACGAGAATATGCAGGCCGATCACCAGATGTCGCTTTATGCCGCGACCAAGAAATCATCCGAGAATATCGCGCACAGCTATTCGCACCTGTTTGCGCTGCCCATCACCATGTTCCGGTTTTTCACCGTCTACGGCCCTTGGGGGCGGCCCGATATGGCACCGCATAAATTCACCTCCCGCATTCTCGAAGGACGCAGCATCGACGTTTACAACCATGGCCAGATGCGGCGTGATTTCACCTATGTCACCGATCTGGTCCATGCAATTTTGCTGCTGGTCGATGCCGTTCCGGATTACCTGACCGGACAGGGCAAACATGCTGGCGACAGCCTGTCGCCGGTGGCACCTTTTCGGGTGGTAAACATCGGCAATTCCAATGCGATCCCGCTGCTGGAGTTTATCAAGGCGATCGAGGACGCGACCGGCGTGCAGGCGGAAATGAACCTGATGCCGATGCAGCCGGGCGATGTGCCTGCCACATGGGCAGACACCAGCCTGCTGAAATCACTGACCGGATATGTGCCGGATACACCAGTGCGGACCGGCGTGGCGCAATTTGTCGCGTGGTATTGCGACTATTACAAAGTCTGAGGGCTAGTCGTCAAATCCGACAAAGCTGGCCACTTCAGCTACATCACGACGCTCGGACACAACGGCGTTGGCCGAGAAATCCTCGTCCGGCCAGCCCATTGCAACGCAGGTCATGATCACCTGATCCTCGGGGATTTGGGCATGCTCGCGCACCACAGGCGATTGCATGATCCCCTGCCCGTTGATCACACAGCCCAAGCCGCGCGACCAAGCGGCCAGCGTCAGACCGTAGGTCACAGCGCCCAGATCGAAATGGGCAATGGTCCCTCCGTCGAGTGATTTATCAAACGTCACGACAATCGACACCGGTGCGTCAAACTGGCGGAACCCGCGCATGACCCAATCCTGCCGCATCTCTTTGTCGTCGCGGGCAATACCCATGGCGGCAAACAACTGCTTGGCGATGCCCACCTGACGGTCGCGGTGCGGGCCTTCATAAGCGCCATGATCGACGATCTCGCGCACCGGCGGCACACCGTTGAGCATGCGGGTGGAGTTCCCCTCCCGCACACGCTCCAGCGGTGCGCCGGTCAGCACATGCAGATGCCAGGGTTGCGTGTTCATTGACGAAGGCGCGCGATTGGCCAGCGCAATCACTTCTTCGATCAGCGCCCGCGGCACAGGCTTGTCCTGAAATCCACGGATACTGCGCCGCCCGTTCATCGCCTCGTCAAGTTGCATAGAGCACCCTTTTAGAAATTGATCGTAAACTGGCGGCTAAAGCCGATGCCAATGATCCACTGGTCCTCGGACCCGCGCATGGTGATGGGGCTGTCTGCTGCATCATTCAGCAGCTTTTCATAGCTTATACCACCGTCGAGCGACCATTTATCATTGAGATAATAGGATCCGGTTGCCTGAATGCCCGTGCTCAGCGCACCACCTGTCGCAGTATAGGCCGCATAATTTGCCGTGGCGGACTCTACTCCGAAGTATGTATTTGCAAATTCGTCGTTACCAAAATTAATCCTTGGGCCAATGGCAAATTTCCAGCGGTCTGTTGCCCGTACAATCAGATCAGCGCCAACCGTACCTGTCACGCCACTGTGACCCGTGACACCTTTGCGCACCTCACCGAAAGCCATCCAGTTCGCCTGCTGGTACTTCAGGCCAAACCCTAGTTCCAGCGCAGCCTCAAGATCTGCAAGACCTGCCAGCTCTGGACTGTTCGCAGCGGTACGGGTGCCCAGGATGCGAAACGCAGCCTCAAGGGACAGGCCGTTTTCCGGTACGCCGCGCACTCCGTTACCTGCATCAATCACACCCCAATTCAGCGAGCCGAAAGTAAAGGTAGGGATGATCACGCCTTCCACATTATCGGAACCGAAGTATTCAGGCGCTGCAACAGCCCCCGCACCCAATGCAAAATTGAATGACCGCTCTTGTGCCATCGCGGGCAATGCTGAACCAAGTGCCAGAACCGACACAGCAATAAACGAGAATACGCGCACTAAACCGCTCCAATAATTTTTTGTGCCTGTCATCAGGCACGATTAGCTTTGGGCCGAAAATAAGGGACTGCTGCCCCGAAGTATACGGGGAAACAAAATTTGTCCGGCGCCTGTTACCCGATTGCGTCGGTCATAATCCGGGCAACCAAAGTGCCAGTTGCGGGAAGATAATCAGCAGTGCAACCAGCAGCATCGAACATGCCATATAGGGCACGGCAGAGCCGTATATCTCGCGCATGGTTGTTTCCTTGGGCGCCACGCCTTTCATCACAAACAGCAAGAGGCCAAAGGGCGGCGTGGTAAAGCTGATCTCCAGTGCCAGCAGGATAATCAGGCCGAACCAGATCGGATCAAACCCCAGCGTGGCGGCCAGCGGAAAGAAGATCGGGACGGTGAGCAGCATCATGGAAATCTGCTCCATGAACATGCCCAGCAGCAACAGCACGCCGAACATCACCAGCAGCATCGCAATCGGCGCCAGATCAAAGGATGTGGCCCAACGGATCAACCCGCTGGAGGCACCCGAGAAAGCCAACAACTGGCTGAACGTGGCAGAGCCGAAGACAATCAAGTAAGCCATCAGTGTCACCCGCAGCGCGCCGATGATTGATTTTTTCATCGCTTCCCACGTCATGCAGCGAAAGATGAAACCAAGGATCAATACACCCAGTGCGCCAAACGCGGCCGCCTCGGAGGGCGTGATCAAACCGCCGACCATACCGATCACGATCAGAATCATCACAGACAGCATCGGCAGGATGTCTTTGAACAGCAAGCCCATCTTCTGGCTGAAGTCCAATGTTTCCACATCATAGGCAGGGGCTGCACTCGGGTCGATTTTGGTCTGGATATAGATCGTGACCATATAGAAGGAGGCAAGGATCAGACCTGGAATGATTCCCGCGATCAGCAGCGCGCCCACGTCAATGCGCGCCAGCGTCGCCAGAAGAACCGCCAAGGCGGAAGGCGGAATGATAATCGCCAGACCGCCCGTGCCAAGGATCGGCCCGATGGACATATGTTTTTTGTACCCGCGCTTGGTCATCTCCGGCACCATCAGGCTGCCCAGCAGCGCGGTTGACCCCATGGACGATCCCGACAGCGTCGAAAACGCAGTGCCACCCAGAACGGTCACATAGCTCAGGCGGCCGGGTAGCTTGCCCAAAAGCTTGTCGATGGCATTGAACATCCGCGCACCAAGGCCTGTGTGAAAGAAAATCTCGCCCATGAGCAAGAACAGCGGGATCGGCACCAATGCAAAGTTCGTCAGCCCGCCGAACCCGTTGTTAAGCATCAGCGTGACACCGCGCGCCCCGCCCATGAAGAACCACGCACCCACAATGTTGGCCGCCAAGAACGCCAACGCCACGGGCATGCCAATAGCCATCAATATCAGGATCGAGCCGATCAGCAGGCCCAGTGCTTCAAACCATTCCATTATTCGTGGATCCCTGCTTCGCCGGAGTGCATCAGGTCTACGCCAAATACAAAGCGGCTGAATTCAATTGCCATCAACCCGAAACTCAGCGGGAAAGCTGCCGTCAGGATCCATTTCGGGAAGTAGTATGCGCGCACATCCAGATCGTTGCGGATAAAATTCGTCACCATCAACTCGCCGCCTTTCCATGCAAGGATCGCGCAGACCAAAACACAAGAGGCGGCGACAAGCCTGCTCACCATACGGCGGGCCGGTGGGGGCAGTGCGGCAGTCACCAACTCAATGTGCACATGGCCTTTTTCACGGACCAGCCACGGCGCACCCAGCATCGTCATATAAAGAACGGCATATTCGGACGACGTGAACAGCCACGCAAAAGGCTGTAGCCCCAGATTACGCATCACCACAGACGTAATCACAGAGATCATCAGCCAGATCAGCATCACCCCCGCAATCCCTGCCATCGCGTAAAGAACTCCGCGATAAAGCTTGCCGACCAGTTCCATATTTCACCCCGAAATAAAATGCGCGCCGAAGAGATCTCCGGCGCGCGGTTGACTTACTTGGTGTAGAAAAGCTCGATCAGCTTGTCATAGTTACCATCGCCTTGCGGGCTCTCGGCCATGAGGCCCTTCATGCGGTCCCACGTGCTCTGTACAGCAGAATCCAGATAGGCTGCGGCTGCGTCGCCTTCCAGTGTCACAACCTGCATGCCTGCGGCTTCGAGTGCTGCAAAATCAGAATCGCGCAACGCACCCAGTTTCTCGGCAGATTCCGCCTCATGGGAAATCGCCACATCCTGCACGATCTTGCGGGCTTCCTCGGACAGGCTGTTCCACTTCTCCAGGTTCACAATCGTGCCCAGATCGGTCGAGAAGAAGCACGGCTCCACGCGGTAGTTCAGGAACTCGTTCCACTTCAGGTCAATCAGACCGATCTGCGTCCAGCCCGTTGCATCGACAACGCCACGCTCCAGACCGGAGTAAACCTCGGTGGTTGGAAGGTCGATGACCTGCGCGCCCAGATAGTCGGTGAAAAACGCGTTATAAACCGCATTGCCACGCAGCTTGAGGCCGGAGACATCCAGATTGCCTGCCGCGTCCAGCTTGGGCGCATCGCGTGTCCACAGGTTGTAGCAGACACCTGAATCGAACCAACCGAGGTATTTTACGCCCATCTTCTCTTGATGAATCTGGTCGATCAACTCGATACCACCATTGGCGCGCACTTCGGAGGCAACCTTGTTGGAGGTCACAAGCGCGTCCTTTTCGGGCAATGCACCGGCATAGAAGCTGCCCGGTGTATAGACCATGTCGACAACACCGCTGCGGACTGCATCAGGCTGCTGGAACATGCCGATGGCTTCAGGGCCGCCGCGCACTTCGATCTGGATCACGCCTTCACCAGCCGTGTTCACCTTGTCCACAAATTCGAGGAACGATTTGGTATAGATCAGTGATTCCGGAAAGGCGTGAACCGCTGTCAGTGTTTCCTGCGCATAGGCGGTGCCCGCCAATGCTGTCGTGGCGAGGATGCCGCCGAGAAGTGTATGTTTCATTTGGTCGTTCTCCCTTGGTTAGAGACGCTTTTTGCGCCATTGGTCTTTAGGTTGCGGGCATTGCCCATGAATGTGCTGCAAGACGTGCAGCAGAAAACTGTGAAATTTCTGCCGAATGCTGGGCCGTCAGATCAATGTCATCCCAGCCATTCATCAGCTTTTGCGCGGCTACGGCGTCCAACACAAAAGGTACCTCGCGCCCTGCAATTATGGCCTGCGCGGTCGACAGATCGACACGTGCCTCCCCTGCCCCGTTGTGCAGTGCCGCAATCAGCATCTCGATCGTGTCTTCGTCTACCTGAGCGGCCAGCAGACCGTTGTTCACGGCGTTGCCCGCAAAGATATCGCCAAAGCTGGGTGCAAAGACCGCGCGGATACCAAAATCAACCAGCGCATAAACTGCCGCCTCGCGGCTGCTGCCGCTGCCAAAATTGCGCCGTGTCACCAGCACCTGCGGCGCATGATGGTTCAGCGGATACGCGGGCGTACTCTGGCGGACATCATGCAACAGGAAATCGCCATAGCCGTCCTTGCGCGGCTGGGACATAAAGCGCGCGGGGATCAACTGGTCCGTGTCTATATTGGCATCGGGCAGAGCCACGGCTGTGCCAGTGACTTGGGTCCAACCGCTCATAACCGCCCCTCCAGAAAGGGGCGCACATCTGTCAGATGGCCCGTGACCGCGGCTGCTGCAACCATCGCGGGCGACATCAGATGCGTGCGCGCGCCGCGCCCTTGCCGGCCTTTGAAGTTCCGGTTGGTGGACGAAGCACATCGCTTGCCCGCCTCTACCAGATCGCCGTTCATACCGACGCACATAGAACAGCCGGACGCGGCCCACTCCAGCCCTGCCTCCGTAAAGACCTGTGCCAGCCCTTCATCTTCCGCCTGCTTTTTTACCTGCGCAGATCCGGGCGAGATCAGGCCCGGCACGACAGCCTTGCGCCCGCGCAACACGGCGGCCGCCATGCGCAAATCCTCTATTCGGCCATTGGTGCAGGAACCTATGAACACCTGATCAATTCTGACCTGCGCCAGCGGCATGCCCGCTGTCAGCCCCATATAATCAAGCGAGGACCGCGCATGATCTGCCTTCGCGCCCATCGTTTCGGGGGATGGCACATCAGCGGTGACCGGCATTGCTTCCTCCGGTGAGGTGCCCCATGTCACGGTTGGCGCAATCGTCCCTGCATCAAACGTCACTTCGCGGTCGAAATTGCACCCGTCATCAGAGTGCAGCATGCGCCAGTCGACCAGCGCCGCATCCCATGCCGTCCCTTTGGGCGCAAAAGGCCGCCCTTTGATATAGTCGAATGTCACAGCGTCGGGTGCAATCATCCCCATGCGCGCGCCACCCTCAATGCTCAGGTTGCACAGGGTCAGACGGCCTTCCATACTCAGCGCCTGAACCGCAGCGCCCGCATATTCCACCGCAAACCCCTGCGCGCCATCCGCCCCCAACGCGGCAATCCAGTGCAATGCCATATCCTTGGCGGTGACACCGGCGCCCAATGCGCCATCAAACGTGATCCGCATGGTCTTGGGACGCTTCTGCCAGATTGTTTGGGTGGCCAGAATATGCGCCACTTCTGTCGCCCCCACACCAAAGGCCAAAGCACCGAATGCACCGTGCGTCGAGGTATGGCTATCACCGCAATTGACCAGCAAACCGGGCAGGGTCAGCCCCTGCTCTGGTCCGATCACATGCACAATGCCCTGCTCCGGATCATGCAAATCAAACAGCTTGATGCCGGTCTCGGCAGCATTCTCGCCCAGCGTTCTGATCATCCGGCGGATATCAGGGGCAACATCACCTCCACGCGTCGGCGCATAGTGGTCCACCACACCAAACGTCAACGCAGGCTGGGCCACAGGCATGCCGCGCGCCTTGAGGCGGGCAAAAGCGTGATGCGAGCCTTCGTGCACCAGATGCCTGTCGACCCACAAAAGTGATGTCCCGTCCGCGCGCAACAAAATCTCGTGCGCATCCCAGAGCTTGTCCAGCAATGTGCGCTGCGTGGTCATTCTGCGGCCTCGGCACGGCCTGCGTTTACCACAGGCTCCCAATGGCGCGCCTCGCCAGCGCCCACGCGGCTGAGGGTCATTTCCAGCTTGAACATATCTGGCCGGTAGAGTGCGGCGAGGTACTCAACCCCCCTGCCCTGCGCATCACGCACCACGCGGTTCAGCGACAACAGCGGCGCACCCACGCTCAGCCCCAGATGGCCTGCAACATCAGGCGAGGCCAGCGTTGCGCTGACGGTCTGGTCTGCCGTTTCAACCTCGACCCCCGACCGCTCAAGCAGACGAAACAGCGGGGTTGTAGCCAGTTCGGCCTCCGTGAAATTTTGCGCGATAGATTCGGGAACAAATGTGGTGAGGTGCGAGAACGGCTGATCTTCCATCAGGCGCAGGCGCACGGCAGTTTGCACATTTTCCTGCGGCGCAATGCGCATCGCAGCGGCGACAGCGGCAGGTGGCACACCATAACTGAAAGAGATCAGGCGCGCCGTGGTCGCATGACCCATCGCCACAACCTGCGGCATCAATGTGGTGAAATCCGCGGCCATCGACCGCCGGCCACCAGACGCACGAACGGTTGTGCCCGCACCGGCACGACGATCAATCAGCCCGTCGACCTCCAGCGCGTCCAGCGCACGGCGCACAGTCACACGTGACACGCCCAGCAATGCCGCCAGCTTCTGCTCGCCGGGCAAGACAGTGCCATCAGGATAGGTGCCCGAAGAAATATCATCAAGCAGCTGCAAATATACGCGCCGCGCCTTGCCTCCTTCCGGAAGGCCGATAACATTTGAATCGACGGGTCTAACGGACATGGGTTCAGCGCCTTTATTATTATGTCAGCGTAACGGCGTTTTGCGCAATTGCAAGAAATCTGTATCATCAGGATTGAAATATTTGTTCTATGCGTGTCTATTTATCTGTATTACAAAAGATACAGCTTAACGAGAGGGTGCAGAAATGCCAGTAATCGAACTTCATGTCATCGAAGGATATAGCGACAGCGATAAAGCCCGCCTGTGCGAAGCCCTGACCGATGCTGTCCGGATCGTAGTACCCGCCCCGCCCGAAGCCGTGACCGTGATGATCCACGAGATGGCGCCCGCTTCTTATATGCGTGGTCGGCAACACCGCACAGCTGCAACACCGTTGGCCGATCCGGCGCAAACTGTGCGTGGCTACCTCGTCGCCATGGAAGATCGCGATCTGGATAAAGCGCAAGCCATGCTGGGCGCAGGATTTGTAATGGTCTTTCCCGGCACGCAACCGATGCACAGTCTTGAAGCGCTGATCGCATGGTCCAAACCGCGCTACAAGTTTGTGACTAAAACATATGAGGGGTTTGACGCGATGCAGTCGCCCGAAGACCACGCAATCGTCTATTGTCGCGGCACACTGGCGGGCGAATGGCCTGATGGCACGGCATTCGAAGGCATCCGGTTCATCGACCGTTTTGAGGTAACCGCAGGGCTGATCACCCGTCAGGACGTATGGAACGACATTGCGGAGGTTAGAGGCGCACCATGAGCGCAGACATTGATCCCATCACGCTGGCCGTCCTGGCAGGCCGGATGGAACAGATCGCAGACGAGATGGACGCGACCCTGTTTCGCGCTGCGTTCAACCCGATTATCGCCGAAGCACATGATGCATCGCACGGTCTCTATCACGCGGTGTCGGGTGATACGCTGGTGCAGGGCAAATCAGGCCTGCCGATTTTTGTGGGGGTGATGAGTTTTGCGGTGAAAGCCGTGATCGACAAGGCAGCACAGAACGGCGATCTGGAAGATGGCGACATCTATATCTTTAACGACGCCCATGTCGGCGGCACCCATCTGAGTGATATGCGCCTTGTTAGACCCTATTATCACGAGGGTCAGCTGTTCTGCTACCTCGCCTCTGTCGGTCATTGGCATGATGTGGGGGGGGCCGTACCGGGCAACTATAACCCTGCCGCGACGGATGCCTTTCAGGAGGCGTTTATCCTGCCGCCCGTGCGTCTGGCAAAGGCCGGCGTAATCCAGACCGATATCATCGACATCCTGATGCGCAACACCCGCCTGCCGCAATCCGCACAGGGCGATCTGAACGGCCAGTTGGGGGCGCTGGATCTGGGCGTAAAACGCATGGATGAGTTGTTGGCAGAATATGGTGCCGCTACTGTCAGCGCCGGACTTGATGCATTGCAAGACCGCGCCGAGGCCTTGATGCGGGCCGAGCTGACAGGCCTGCCCGATGGCCGTTGGGAGGCTGTAGATTATCTGGATAATGACGGCATCACCGATGTGGCGCTGCCGATCAAGGTGGCCTTGGAAATCTCAGGTGACACAATGACGCTGGACTTCGAGGGGACAGCCGCGCGCTGCGCCGGTCCTGTGAACATCGCACTGCCAACGGCTGTGGCCACTGCTTATGTCGCGATCAAACATATCTTTCCCGCGCTGCCTGCGAATGCCGGTGTGATGCGGCCCATCACAGTGAAAATCCCGGAAGGATCGTTGCTATCGGCTCCCTTCCCTGCGCCGGTGGGCGGGTATACCGAAACCATTTTGCGGATGATCGACGTGATCTTTGCAGCTGCGGCTGGGGCAGCACCCGAGCGGGTCGTGGCAAATGCCTACGGCACGATCAACGCACTCTCGATCTCTGGCACGCGCGACAATGGCAAGCCGTGGGTGATGTTCAGCTTTTATGGCGGTGGCCATGGTGGATCCTTTGACGGGGACGGGTTGAACCACGGCAATGCGCCCATCTCTACCGCCACGATCCCGCCAATGGAAATTCTGGAAGCGGCCTATCCCGTAATGTTCAAGCAGTGGGCCTTGCGGCCCGACAGTGCCGGTGCAGGCACCCACCGCGGCGGCATGGGCGCGGTTTACGAGATCGAAGTGCTGGAAGGAAACGGCGCCAAAGCGTTCCTGTTTGGCGAGCGCGGACGGTACGCGCCAACAGGTGTCGTGGGTGGCGGTGATGCCGCGATGAACGTGTTCAGCTATCAGCAAGATGATGGCTGGCATAAGCCCCCGATGGCGTCAAAAATGGTAGGGATTGCCTTGAAGCAAGGCCAGTCGGTCAAGTTGGAAACGCCGGGGGGGGGCGGATACGGCGCGCCTTCGGGACGTGCACCCGCCGCTGTCGCAAAGGATGTCGCAGCAGGGTTTCTGTCACCGGACAAGGCGAACGACATTTACGGCACCGCATGGCAGGAGATCAAAGCATGAGCAAAATGATTGGCGTCGATGTGGGCGGCACGTTCACGGATATCTTCGTGCTGGATGAGACTACAGGCGTGGCGCAGGTGGCCAAAGTGCCCACGACACGCCCTGACCAGTCAGGGGGATTTCTGAGCGGGATTAAAAGCCGTGTGGAAGATCTGTCGAGTGTGTCGGTTGTGGTGCATGGTACAACAGCCGGCACCAATGCGCTGCTGGAGCGTAAGGGCGCCAAGATTGGCGTGATCACCACGACGGGTTTGCGCGATGTGCTGGAAATGCGCCGCCGTGACCGGCCCCGCACATGGGGACTGCGCGGTGATTTTACACCTGTTGTTGACCGCGCACAGCGACTGGAAGTGCCCGAGCGGACGCTGGCAGATGGCACCATTCGCACCCCTGTTGATCTGGATGCTGTGCGCGATGCCGCACGCGCGCTTATTGCGGACAACTGCCTTGCCGTCGCCGTACTCTTCGCAAATGCCTACGCGAATTCAGAGAACGAGGCGCTGGCTGTGGCGGCTGTGCGCGAAATCTGGCCAAATGATCATGTGTCTTGTTCATCTGAAATCCTGCCTGAAATCCGCGAGTTCGAGCGGTTTTCAACCACTGCGCTGAACGCCTATCTGCAACCAGAAGTCTCGGGGTATCTGGGCCGGTTGGAGACCGCACTGAAAAGCGACGGCTTTACAGGCGAGTTTATGATTGTGCAGTCGAATGGCGGCGTGATGGATGTGGATACGGCGGCGAAGCTGCCTGTGCGCACTGCATTGTCGGGGCCTGCGGCGGGCGTGATTGCTGCGGGATATATTGCACAGATCGCAGGCTTTCCCGATGTGATCACCGGCGATATGGGCGGCACGTCCTTTGACGTCTCGCTGATTGCGCAAGGCCAGAGCATGCTGAGCGCGCAGACTTCCATTGATTTTGGCATGGTTGTCCGGTCTCCGATGATCGAGATTACAACGATTGGCGCCGGTGGCGGATCTATTGCGTGGGTTGATAAGGGCGGATTGTTGAACATCGGGCCGGAGAGTGCGGGATCTACCCCCGGTCCGGTGGCTTACGGGCAGGGCAACACGCGCCCGACAGTGACCGATGCCAATGTGGTCTTGGGGCGGATTGACCCTGATAATCCGATTGGGGGCAAGTTGACCCGTTTGGACGTAGAGGCGGCGCAAGCGGCCATTCTGGAACATGTCGGCGCGCCCTTGGGTCTGGATCCACTGGCTGCGGCCGAGGCAATCTTGCGCGTGGCTAACAGCCGGATGGCAGGTGCGCTGCGCCTTGTCTCTATCGAGCGGGGGTTTGACCCCAAACGCTTTGCATTTATGCCGTTTGGGGGCGGTGGCGCGCTGCATGCTGGTGCGATGCTGGAAGAGGTCGGGCTGGCGCGCGCAATTGTGCCACGCTATCCCGGTGTGACCTCTGCGATGGGATGTGTAATTGCTGATATGCGTCAGGATTTTGTACAAACATTGAATGCGATGCTGGACGGGATAGACACCCCTGCCCTTACCGCCCACATGCAGCGCCATGTCAGCGCCGGGTTGGCGATGCTGGACGCGGCGCGCACCACATTCGAAGCGCGCGAAACCTCGTTTACGCTGGATATGGCGTATCTGGGGCAAACCCACACGGTGAGTGTGCCGCTGACTGTCGAAGTCGTCAGCGGTAGTGTGACGCCGCCCAGCGAAGAAGAAATCGGGCTGGCGTTCGATACCGCCTACCGCGCAACGTACGGGCGTTTGCTGGCAGGTGGCGTGCGGCGGGTGATCAATCTGCGCTCTGCCGTGACCGGCAAAAGACCCCGCTTTGACCTTGCAACTTTGGCGCCTGTTGGCGGATCGGTTGTGGATGCCAGAAAAGGCATGCGTCAGGTGTATTTTAAAGGCACGTGGCACGAGACTGACATTTACTCCCGTCTTGAGCTGCCAGTCGGCGCCAAGATCTCGGGCCCTGCAATATTGGAGCAGCCCGATACAACAGTCCTGATAGAGCCCGGTTTGGTGGGCAAGGTCGATGCCTTTGGCAACACGCTGATTGAAAGGGCGCAGCAATGATACCTGCACGCACAGCTTTGCTGACCATTGATTTGCAGAACGATTTTCTGCATCCCGATGGCGCTTACGGTCGGGCAGGTCAATCTACGACCGCTATTGCGGCCCTGCCCGAGCGTATTGCCCCATTGAAGAACGCTTTGCTGGCGGCGGGCGGGCACTATATTTCTGCCCAGTTTACACTGGTCCCCGGACGGGGGGGTGATCCCTTGATTGCGCCCCATCTGCGTGAATTGCGGCCGTTTCTGACGAAAGGTGATTTCACGCCGGGTGGATTTGGCCACGCGCTGGTTGATGTGCTTCAGCCAGCCGATTTCACAGTCGAGAAGATTGCCTATTCGGCGTTCTACCAAACCAGACTGGAGTATATTCTTCGCGCAATGAATATTGATACACTGATCGTTGGCGGGATTGTGACGAACGGCGGTGTTGCAAGTACGGTGCGCGATGCGCATTTGCGCAACATCCATACTGTGCTGTTGTCTGATGGCTGCGCCGCATTCAACGAAACGGTGCACGCGGCAACCTTGGTCTCGCTCGGATCGGTGACGGATGTCATGACTTGCATGCAGGCTGCTGAACTGGTCGGAGGCACATCATGAAGTTGCGTGTGCGCCTTGCCGCAAAAGGAATATTGGTTGCACCCGGTGTGTACGACGGACTGACCGCTGCACTGGCCACAGATGCAGGGTTCGAGGCGTTGTACCTGTCGGGTGCGGCAGTGGCCTACACACGGTTGGGGCGGCCTGACATCGGACTGACCACGGCAACCGAGATGGCCGAAACGATGGCCTTGATAGCTGACCGCACTGATTGTCCGGTGATCATGGATGCCGATACCGGCTTTGGCAACGCACTGAACGCGCGGCGGACCATGGTCACTTACGAGCGTGCAGGTGCGGCTGCTTTGCAGGTCGAGGATCAAACCTATCCGAAACGGTGTGGGCATCTATCTGATAAATCATTAATTTCAAAAGAAGAAATGGTTGGCAAGATATCTGCAATGGCCGATGCGCGGCGCCACGACACACTGATCGTTGCGCGCACAGACGCCATAGCTGTCGAGGGGTTTTCTGCCGCGACTGACCGTGCTGGTGCCTATATCGAGGCAGGTGCCGATGTATTATTCATCGAAGCGCCACGCGACCGCGACGAGTTGGCCCGTATTCCGGAGACTTTTCGGGGACAAGTTCCCTTGTTGGCCAATATGGTAGAAGGCGGAGCGACCCCGATATCATCCTCAAGTGCTTTGGAAGAAATGGGGTTCGACATTGTAATTTTCCCGGGCGGCATCGTGCGGGCCTTGGCACGTACGGCACAAGATTATTACCAAAGCTTGCATGCCACAGGCTCTAACTCATCATTTAGAGATCGTATGCACGACTTTGACGGCTTGAATGCAGCCATCGGCACACCCGATCTGTTAGCACTGGGGAAGCGGTATGAAGGAAAGTCCTGAGGTACGTGCGCCGCTTGAGCGTTATGATATCGACGTTGGGACCTTAATCATCGGGGCTGGCGCTGCGGGAATGGTCGCCGCATTGGCCGCGCATGAAGCAGGGCAAGATGTGCTTCTGGTCGAAGCAGATCCTTTGCCCACAGGCTCGACCGCGTTAAGTGCCGGTTTGATACCAGCCGCTGGAACACGCTTTCAAACAGCAGTTGGCATTGAAGATTGTCCAGCACAGTTTGCGCAGGATATACAGCACAAGGCAAAGGGTGAAAATGAGCAGGCATTGGTAGATGCATTTGCCAAACGGTCGGGCCCAGTGATTGAATGGCTTGCTGACGCGCATAGCCTGCCCTTCTCGGTTATAAATGATTTTGACTATCCGGGTCATTCGCAGCGCCGGATGCATGGATTGCCGACGCGGTCCGGTGCCGAGTTGATTGATGCATTGCGCAGCCGGATCGAGGCGCTGGATATTCCATTGATTTGCAATCGGCGTGCCATTGACCTTTATGCGGCAGATGCCCGAATTCATGGCGTTCGGGTGATACTCCCTGACGGTAGCTCGGAGACCATTAGTGCTAAAAAGGTTATTCTGGCCTGCAACGGATTTGGTGGGAACAGGGATCTGGTGACACAGCACATGCCTGACATCAATAATGGTTTATGGTTCGGGCATGATGGCAACCGGGGCGAGGCCGTAAGCTGGGCAGATGCACTTGGTGCAAAAACGAGGCATCTTGGTGCCTATCAGGGGCATGGAAATGTGGCCCATCCCCATGGGATATTGATTACCTGGGCAGTCATCACAGAAAGCGGTTTCCAGGTTAACCGCATGGGTCAACGGTTCTGGAACGAAGCACAGGGCTATTCGGAAGCTGCGAGCACTGTACTGGCACAGCCGGGTGGCGTTGCGTGGTCTATATTTGATTCTCGCATTGCAGCGATTGCACGTCAGTTTGCAGATTTTAAAGCGGCCGAAGCTGCTGGCGCAGTTATTTATGCCGACACCATTGAAGAGCTGGAAAGGGCCTGTCAGTTCCCTGCGGGGAACCTCTCCGCTGAAATTATTTCACTGCCTGAAAGTGGACTTGACGCATTTGGACGGAATTGGAAGTCACCACATCTTGAAGCACGCTTCTGTGCGGTTCAAGTTACTGGCGCGCTGTTTCATACCCAAGGAGGCCTTGAAGTTGACCCGCAAAATGCACAGATCAGGTGCATATCAGGCGGCATTTTTGACAACCTTTACGCAGCAGGCGGTGCTGCATGTGGTGTTTCAGGTAGCGGCGATAGCGGGTATTTATCCGGAAACGGGTTACTGTCCGCATTTGTGTTAGGCCACTTGGCAGGTTCTTGTCAGCCCTTAATCTGAGCAAGAAATAACTCAGCTACTTTCTGAAACCGGTGCTTGCCAATCGCGTAGAAATCGTGGCCCATGTGCAGCTGCGGCAGTCCGTCCTGCGCTGTAACTTCTGCCTCGGTTTCCTCCTGCCTCAATCGAAGCATTTTCTACTTGGGCGCCCATACAGTCCCAGACACCTGCATCGCCCATTTCCCGTTTTTTGATTTCATAGTCAAACAATGACAGCATGACATCGTTGGTATGCTTGTGGTTTGGGTTGTAAAATATCTCGATGTAATCGAACATGCCCTGCTTTGCAGCGGCGCGGGTGACATACCCACATCACCTGATGCGCTCCCGTTCAATAGTTGGAAGAAGCTCTCAGCGACGGCTCATCTATTGCCTCGCTCTCGTGCATGCTTGCACGCACTGCCGGGCTGTAGGTGTCACATCCCGGCAGGAAGTATGGCTGTTTCTTAAACAGTTCTGGTCTGAGTTTGTGCCAGTCCTTCATCGCCTGCAAGGGCGACTTACTGCCCAGTGCTGACTGCGGAAGTTGTTGGTTGTAGAGCCAGACGTAGCGATGCAGCGTGGTTTCCAGCTCTTCGCCAGATCGGAAGTGGTGACTTTGCAGCACCTCCTCGATCCGACCGTTGAATCGCTCCACCATCCCGTTGGTCTGCGGTGACTTCGGCGGGGTCAGGCGATGCTCGATCTCCAAGGCTGCGCACAGCGTGTCGAACTCATGCGCGCCGGTCGCGGCCCGTTTGTGCAGGCCGAAGAGCCTATCCGTGAACTCCTTGCCATTATCTGTGAGTATGGTGCGGATGCGAATGGGGCATGCACGTTCGAGGTCACGCAAGAACCGGCGTGCGTTGGCGGCGGTCTTTGCCGTGAAGACGCGGATGAATACCCAGCGGGTTGCCCTGTCTATTGCCACGAAAAGATATCGGCGGCGGCTCTCATCAGACATTTGCGGCAGGTATTTCACGTCGATATGGATGTAACCTGGCTCGTAGGCCTTGAAGGCGCTGTGTTTTGGCCGGGCAGTCTTGGCCTGCAGGTCACGTAGGTTCCCCACACCATGGCGCCGCAGACACCGATCAAGCCCTGAGCGGGAGGTGTCCGGGTTGAGGAACTCCCGCACCACGGCAAGCAGGTCATCAAGCGAGACCAGAAGCGCCCGGCGCAGCGCCACCGCAACGGCCTCCTGCGCAGGCGTCAGGGTTGTCTGCAACCGATGCGGCGTGTGGCTGCGGTCCGCAACGCTGTCACGCTTGCGCCACTTGTAGATGGTCTGCGGCGTCACACCGAACCGTTCGGCAAGAACCGTCCCCGCGTCATCGCTGGCCTGAATAGCAGCCCGGACCTTCGGTGTCGTCGTAGCCTGCTTGTGAAGATGGATCAGCATGGTCGCACCCCGTCCCGAATGTCCCTCAGAGCCGATCGTGCCATGAAAAGAGCGGATCGCCGAGGGGAAATGTGATCATCCGGGATCGAACAGGTAGGCATGCTGCCGAAAAAGGCTGGCATCTAAATTCCGCTTGCAGAAGAACGATTGCCACTGTTGACTGGCGAACTGTGTCCCTTGGTCCCCTGCCTGACAGGATATTGCACAGCAATGTCCCGATACGGACGACAGATCGTTCACGACGGCAAGATATGGCCAGCTTTCATGCATCTTGGTGTAGGTAATATCGATTCATACCTCATGGATCGGTTCTGTCTGGCGCGCATTTTCAAGCACATGCTGGCGTAACAGTTCTTTGAACCATGCAGAGAACCCGCTGACGTCGGGCAATCTGACCTTCCCGATATCTCTATCAGCTTCCAAACAGCCTGCATTTAGAAGCGTTGCAGGTACAAAGCGAACGATGATTTCAATTTCCATGATCCATTAATCAAAGTGAGGGATAAGACAGTCCACTGGTTTGCGTCCAGCAATATAGTCGGGAGAGGGTAGCGAGCCCTGCCCGCCGATAGTGACGCATGCCAAAAAATGTTTTTGGTACGGGATTGTGCAATGTCCAACCGCCTGCGTGCTCTGTTTTGCGATCATCTCAGCTTGATCCGTGGTAAATACCTGCCCACTTCCAAAATGGGGGATGATACTACCCGCTTTTGTCGTTCAACTTTTGGCGTGCATTTTGACCGCGATTTATTGCCTTCCCCCGGCTCCATGATGCTGGAAGGGCTGCCGGATATGGAGCTGCGGTGGCGGGGCGCTGATATCCGTGACAGCTGACATGCGGGCACCAAAATTGTTCTGGGTGATCTGTACGAGACCAGCGGCGCGCCACTTGCGCTTTGCCCCCGCGGGGCACTGAAGCGCGCGATATCCGCTTGGACCGCCCGCGGCCTCACCCCGAAAATCGGGATCGAGCTTGAGGCATTTGCCTTCCAGCGTCGCCCCGATGGTGTGCTGATACCATATGATGCGCCGACAGCCATTGTCTATGGGACAGGCCCTACCACTGATTCATGCGGTTTCAATGACGCAATCTGGGCGCGGGCCACAGACCTCGACTTCAAACTGGATATGTTTACCGCAAAATATGATACGCCGCAGTTTGAATATACGCTGACCTGCGATGAAGCCTTGCGCGCCGTCGATGACATTATTCTGTTCCGTTTGTTGGCCCGCGAAGTAGCGCTCGAGCACGGTATCGTGCTCAGCTTTCTGCCCAAGCCCATCGAGGCTGCAGCCGGTTCAGGCATGCACATCAACTTTTCATTTATCGACAGCAGCGGCAACAATGTGCTGGCTCTCAACGGACAAAGCGGGCCGGATCACATGAGCAATCTGGCGCGAGGCTGTGTTTCAGGGCTTGTCACACATCATCGCGCTCTCGCAGCACTGCTCGCCCCTACAGTACTCAGCTACAAACGGCTGCAACCGGCCAGTTTGTCGGGATATTGGCGCAACTGGGGCGGTGATCACCGCAATGTAACAACCCGTGTCAGCACCCAAGGAGGAGCCAGGTCACGGTTAGAGCATCGGATGGCCGATTCCTCTGCCAACCCGTATATTGCCGTAGCAGCCGTGCTACACGCGTCTTTACTGGGCCTTCTGGGCGACTATCCCCTCCCTGCCGCAGAGACAGGGGACGGGTTTGAATTTACCGATGCAACCGACTGCGTAGCAGATAGCCTTTCAGGTGCCATTGCAGACCTGAAAGCCGATCCACTACTCGGAGATGCCGTGGGGCGTATGTTGGTGGATAACCAGCTTTTCATGCGCGAAGCGGAGGTTCAAAAGACCGCCGGTATGAACCATACCGCCCTTCGTGATTTCTATATTCCCTTCTTGTGATGATATCACCGATCAAGTCGGTGTGAAGGTCGGCAAGCCACCTTTGCCCTGCTACCTCCCCTTCTTTATCCAGCAACACCTGGGACGTTGACAGACGCACCACAGAGCAATAATTGACTGCGCGGCGCCAATCATGGCGTTTTTCAAGCAGTTGATGACGCTTTTCCATCACTGCCCAGCGCGCATGCCATCTAAAGTGCCGTGAGAGCGCGGAAATGGGAAGACAACGCAAGCATGGGTGATTTTTGGGCAGGAATGTCAGAGGCGCTCCGGCTTTTGGTTACCTTTGATAAAGACCTCGTAGAAATAACGCTCCGCTCGTTGCAGGTTACGCTTTCTGCATTGGTAATTGCTTCATGTATTGCTTTTCCGCTTGCCGCTTTTTTGGCCGTGCGGCGGTTTCGCTGGCGCCGTACTGTCATCGCGGTGCTTAATGCGCTAATGGGGCTGCCACCTGTTGTGGTCGGGTTGCTGGTATATGTTGTATTGTCGCGTTCCGGCCCTCTGGGCGTGCTGGGCCTGCTCTTTACGCCGACTGCAATGATCATCGCGCAAGTCATCATTATCGTGCCGCTGATTGCCAGCGTCGCTCATCAGTCGCTGCGCGATCTATGGAGCGAGTATCACGACCTGCTGATTTCCATGAATGTCACCCAAGCCCAGAAAATCCGTACGCTCCTGTGGGATGCGCGGCGCGCCTTGCTGACTGCGTCACTGGCCGGCTTTGGCCGCGCGATTGGCGAAGTGGGCGCGATTATGATCGTAGGGGGCAATATAGATCATGCGACCCGCGTCCTGACCACGGCCATCGCGCTTGAAACTGGCAAGGGCGACTTTGCACTGGCATTAGGGCTGGGGTTTGTCCTGATCGGGCTGGCGATTGCTGTAAACCTGAGCATTCACTGGCTCAGCCGGACCGAAGCGGAGGGCCGCTGGTGATCCTGTTTCCTTTGATCGTGCGCGGTGCTCAGACAGCGCGGCGCGGCAAGGTTCTGGTGGGTCCGCTGAATCTGGATCTGGCAGGCGCAGGGGCTACTGTAGTCATGGGGCCAAACGGTTCTGGAAAAACCACGCTGTTGCGTTTGCTGCACGGTGCCGCGCGGCTAACGGGGGGAAGTATCAGCTGGGCCTGCGACGAGGCCGAAGCCCGCAGCGGCCAGACCTTTGTCTTTCAGCGCCCTGTAATGCTGCGGCGCAGCGTGCTGGAGAATCTGATGTACCCGCTGCGTATGCGCGGCATTGCCCGTGCCACAGCGCAAGCCAAGGCCGAAGAATGGGCCTCGCGGGTGGGGCTTGAGGCCATGCTGGGCCGCTCGGCCACTGTTTTGTCCGGGGGCGAACAGCAAAAGCTGGCACTTGCCCGCGCTATGATCACAGATCCGAAACTGCTGTTTCTGGATGAGCCTACAGCCGCACTCGACGGTCGCGCCACGCGTGAAGTGGAATCTGTTTTGCGCGCCGCGCGTGCCGCAGGTACACAGCTGATCCTGTCGACCCATGATCTGGGTCAAGCACGGCGGCTGGCGGACGAAGTTTTATTTTTGCTGCACGGTAATGTGCTGGAGCACAGTACTGCACGGCAATTTTTCAATGCACCTGCAACAGCGCAGGCGCGGGCATTCCTAAGAGGAGATATCGTGGAATGAAAAGTTTACTTTTATCATCGGCCCTAATGGTCTGGGCCAGTATTGCCAGCGCACAAGACGTGATGCGCATGGCGGTCACAACTTCTTTCGAGAATTCGGGTCTCGCGGAGATTCTACTGCCCGCCATAACCGAGGATCTGGGCCTTGAGGTGCAGCTGATTGTGGTGGGTACGGGTCAGGCGCTGAAGCTGGGGGAAGCGGGCGACGTCGATGCAATCCTTGTGCACAGCCGCAAGGCAGAAGAAGCATTTGTGGAAGCAGGTTTTGGTCCACACCGCCGCGAGATTATGTATAACGACTTTGTTCTGATTGGACCGGCTGCGGACAATGCACAGGTCGGCGCAGCGAAAACTGCGGCAGAGGCATTGCAGGCTATTGCGGCCTCAGAGGCCCCGTTTGTAAGCCGTGGCGATGACAGCGGCACACACAAGACCGAGCTAAACTTGTGGCGTGCTGCCGCGCTGGAGCCAGAGCAGTTTGGCACGTGGTACAATGCAACAGGCTCCGGCATGGGTGCTGCGTTGAATACAGCTGCGGGTCTGGATGCCTATATCCTGTCCGACCGCGCCAGCTGGTTGAACTTTGGCAACAAAGGCACTCTGGCCCTGCTGTTCGCGGGCGATCCTGTGTTGTTCAATCAATACGCCTACTTGCCGGTCAGCACCGCGAAACATGCACAAGTCAAAGGCGATATGGCTGTAAAGCTGGAAGAATGGCTGACAAGCCCGCGCGCAGCGGAACTGATCAACGGCTATACCATCAACGGCGAGACCTTGTTCACCTTCAACGCGACGAACTAGGCCTTTATACAGGCTACTCTATGTTGCGCAGCCACTTCGTTCAGCGGTGGTTGCGCAGCACGACAGGCATCCTCCACAAACGGACAGCGCGAAGCAAAGCGGCACCCGACGGGCGGATTCAACGGATCAGGCGGATCACCGGGGATCAACAACCGCTCTACCTTGCGTTTTTGGTCAACAGACGGCACCGCTGACAACAGCGCTTTGGTGTAGGGATGGCGCGGATCGTTGAATAAAGACAGCCGGTCGGCGTACTCCACAATCTTGCCCATATACATGACCGCGATGTGATCGCTCATGTGTTGGACGACACCCAGATCATGGCTGATGAACAGATAGGTCAGGCCCAGATCGCGCTGCAACCGGCGCAACAGGTTGAGGATTTGCGCCTGTACGGCCACATCCAGCGCGCTGACGGCTTCGTCACAAATAATCAGCTCGGGGTTGGTGGCAAGTGCACGGGCGATGCCGATACGCTGGCGTTGCCCGCCGGAGAACTGGTGCGGAAACAATTTCATCTGCTCGGGGCGCAGGCCGACCTGTTCGAACAATTCCGCCACGCGGGCGGGACGCTGATCCACCGGCAGGGTGCCGATGCTGTCCATCGGTTCGCGCACAATCGCCTCCGCCCGCAGGCGCGGGTTGAGCGATGAATAGGGGTCTTGGAAGATAACCTGCACCGATGCGCGGGCACGGCGTAGGGCCTCAGGCTCCAGCTTCAGAAAATCCTGACCCGCCAGATTGACGGTGCCACCGGAGGAGCCGACCAGACGTGCAACACCAAGGGCAGCGGTGGTCTTGCCCGACCCGCTCTCGCCCACAATCGCCAACGTTTCGCCGCGTGCTACCTCGAACGACACATCATCCACGGCATGCAGCCAACTGGTCTTTCCCCAGCCGCGTTTGATGGGAAATCGAACAGAGAGATTTTCGACTGTCAAAAGTGCGGTCATAACTGGTCAGCCTTCCAGCAGGCAGAATGTTGGTCGCCAAAGGCGATTTCGGGAGGCCGGCTGCTGCGGCATTTATCGTCCGCTAGATAACAGCGCGAGGCGAACAGACAGGCATCCGCACCAAAGCTGCCCAGCGAGGGCACAATGCCCGGCACTTCGGTCAGGTCCGGCCGGTCTTCGGTCAACTCTGCCAGCAGGTGCGGCACACAGGAAATCAGGCCTTTGGTATAGGGATGGCGCGGATGACTGATAACGGGGGCGACCGGCCCGTCCTCGGCCTTGCGGCCTGCGTACATCACCACCATCCGGTCGGCCATTTCAGATACGGCACCCATGTCATGGGTGATGAGAATGATCGCGGTGCCCGTCTCACGCCCCAGATCGCGCAAAAGGTCAAAGATTTGTGCCTGCACAGTGACGTCGAGCGCTGTTGTCGGCTCGTCCGCGATAAGTATTTTTGGCGCGCAGGCCAACGCAATGGCGATCATCACGCGCTGGCGCTGGCCACCCGACATCTGGTGCGGATAGTCGCTGACGCGCGATTTTGCGTTCGGGATGCGCACGGCGTCCAGCAACTCGATCGCGCGGGCCCATGCCTCACGCTTGGTCATGCCTTTGTGGCGGCGCAGGACTTCGGCAATCTGCTCGCCCACGGTATAGACGGGGTTGAGGGAGGTCATCGGCTCCTGAAAGATCATCGAGATCTCGTTACCGCGGATGCCGCGCAACTGTGCGTCAGTCATTTGCGCCATGTCGCGCCCGTCAAACATAATGCGGCCAGAGGCGATTGAGCCTACTTTCTCCGGCAGCAGCCCCATGATCGCAAGTGCTGTCATGGACTTGCCGCAGCCGCTCTCGCCTACAAAGCTCAGCGTTTCGCCTGCGTACAGCTCCAGCGACAGATCGTCGATCACGGGGGCGGGGCCGCTGCGCAATGCCAACTCGATCCGCAGGTTTTCGATTTTCAATAAAGGTTGGTTCATCGCTGCCTCAGTTTCGGGTTGAGCGCGTCGTTCAGGCCGTCACCGACCAGTGAAATTGCCAGCACTGTGACAAAGATCGCCACACCCGGCACGGTCACTGTATAGCTGGCATCAAGGATGTAGCCGCGATTGCTGCCAATGATCTGCCCCCAGCTTGCCACGTTCGGATCGGTGAGACCCAGAAAGGACAGGCCTGCCTCGAACAAGATTGCAGAGCCGACCATGAGAGCCGCCTGCACAATGATCGGCGGCAGGGCGTTGGGCAATATCACGCTAAAGATCAGGCGTCCGTTTTTCACACCGCCTGCGCGCGCGGCAGTCACATACTCCAGTTCGCGAATGCGCATGAATTCTGCACGGGTTATGCGGGCCACAGCGGGCCAGCTGACCAGCCCGATGGCGAGCGTGATCATGGGCAAGGATGCGCCAAACAGCGAGACAATCACCATCGAGAAAAGCAGTGTAGGCAGCACCTGAAAGAACTCTGTCAGGCGCATCAGCACTTCCTCGACCCAGCCGCGATAGAAACCGGCCAGTGCGCCCACGGTGATGCCGATAGACACAGTGACAACAGCTGCGGAGACGCCGATGATCAGCGAAACCTTGGCGCCGTGGATCAGCAGCGACAGCAGATCGCGGCCCAGATAGTCGGTGCCCAGCAGATAGCCTTCTTGTCCCGGCGGGGTGAAAGGTGCCCAGACCATATCGAACGGATCACCCGGATAAACCATCGGGCCGATCACAGCGATGCCAACGATGGCCAGCAGAACGACCAGCCCGATCACGGCGGCATGATTGCGGCGGAACATCTCGAACGCCTCGGAAAAGGGCGAGCGTGCCTTTGGTGGTGTTTCTTCAGTCATGCTCATTATGCGCGCCCTCTGACACGGGGGTCAATCATGCGCATCACAAGATCGGTGAGCAGATTGCCGATGATGACGACAAGCGCCGAGAAGAACAGGATGCCCAGAATGGTAGGTGTGTCGCGCGCAAGGATCGACGTCAGGGCCAGCTGCCCCAGACCGGGCCACGAGAATACCGTCTCGACAAGTACCGCGCCGGAAATCACCGCGGAGAATTGCAAACCGGCCAGCGTGACCACCGGCGGTAGTGCATTCTTGAGCGCATGCTTCAGCGTGACTTCGCGCGGGGTCAGACCCTTGGCCTTGGCCGTTCGGATGTAATCGGAGCCGAGTACCTCAAGCATGGACGCGCGCGACAGGCGCGAGTAGAGCGCGAGAAAGATAGAGCTGAGCGTGATGACCGGCAGCACCATATGATGCGCTACATCCAGTGCCTCGACAAAGAAATTACCCTCGACGGTGACATCACTCATCCCCGCCACCGGAAACAGCGGGATCTTCAGCGAAAAGCCGATCAGCAGCAGGATGCCGGTCCAGAAAACCGGTGCTGCATAGCCGAACAGCGCAAACAGGGTCACGAAATAATTAGCGATACCGTTGGGGTGACGGGCAGAAAAGACGCCCAGCAAAACACCAACAACCAGCGACAGAAGTTGCGCAACAATCACCAGCAGCAATGTAGCGGGCAGCCGCTCGAATATCAGTTCTGTCACAGGGGCATTGTAGAAATACGAGTACCCCAGATCAAAGCTGAGCACACGGCCGATATAGGCGCCAAGCTGTACGATAAAGGGCTGGTCCAGCCCGTATTCTGCACGGATCTGGTCCATCAATTCGGCATCGGCACCGCCCATAGAGGCGGCGATGGTATCGGCCACATCACCGGGCGCCAAATTCATCATGCTGAAATTCAGCACCAGAACGGCGATCAAAAGCAGGGCGGCATAGGCGAGCCGCTGAAATATCGTCATGAAAATGGCCATAGAGCCCTCGGAACGCGCTGGGAAAAAAGCCTGCCCCACGATTGTGGGACAGGCAGGCGGGGAGGTGTCGCTTACTCTTTCAGATAGACGAGGTCATAGGGCGAACCGGAGGCCCAGATACCCAGCGGCGGGTTGCCGACCTTGTTGGAGTAAATCGTGTGGTAGGGGCTGGCGTTCATAAAGTAGATCGGCACATCTTCGGCGATGATCTGCTGGAACTCGGCATAGATTGCCTTGCGCTTGACGGGGTCAAGCTCTTTGCCGCCCGCATCCATCAACTCGTCCACCCGCGCGTTCGAATACTGCTGGGTGTTGGACCAGATCACGCCTTTTGCAATGTTGTTGGAAGCATAGGTGCGGTGCACCCCGATTACCGGATCGCCCCAGTTAAAGACGTTGTCCCAAGTCATGTCAAAGTCATGATTGGAGATTTTCTGCGCCCATGTCGGGAAATCGACATAGCTGTTCACCGTGACGTCAATGCCGACTTTGGAAAGCGATGCCTTGACGAACTCCGCCTGTGGTTTGCTGGCCGTGTTGCCGTAATCCATTGTCAGGCTAAAGCGTTTACCGTCTGCGCCTTTGGCAAACCCTGCTTCGTCCAGCAGCGCGTTTGCTTTATCAAGGTCAACGTCATAGCCGTTTACACTGTCATCATAGAGTGGCGAGCCGGGGTGAATGCCGGTTTTTGCATCCGTGCTCAGCCCCATGTTCAGCGCGTTCAGAATGAACTTTTTGTCGATGGCATAGGCGATGGCCTGACGCACCAGCTTGTTCGATGTTGGGCCTTCAGAGCCGGTGTTGAACGCCAGCCAGTCCAGCGCGCCAACAGCGTCATAGCCTTCGGATGTAACGGTCAGGTTGGGATTTTCCTTCATCCGTGCGATGTTACGCACCGTGTTCTCGAAGGTGCTCATGTGCAGTTCGCCGTTTTCCAGACCGATGGCACGCGAGGACGGATCCTTGATAATGCGGTATACAAGCTTGTCCAGATAAGGGCGTCCTTCCATAAAGAACCCGTCATACCGCTCCAGCACGATATTCTGGTCACGGTTGAATTCCACCAGCTTGAACGGACCGGAACCTACAACATTCTCGCTATTTTGCGGGTGTGTTTTAATGTCTTGGCCGTCTCCATAGACGTGCTTGGGGATAATCGGCAGCAGCTGTGATGACATCGCCAGCAACAGCGCAGGATGCGGCTGGCTGAGGTTGAGAACGGCAGTATGTGCGTCCGGCGTATCCACCGAAGTGACAGGCGCAAACATGGTTTTAAACGGGTGGTTTTCCTGCACGGTCTTGATCGAGAACGCGACGTCCTCGGAGGTGATGGGCACGCCGTCATGGAAGGTCGCATTTTTCACCAGCTTGAGCGTCATTGTCAGGCCGTCTTCCGAAAACTCCCAGCTTTCGGCAAGATAGGGCTGCGGTGTCCAGTCCTCGTCATAGCGCAGTGGCGCCGCAAACAGCTGTGTGCCGGGCGCACCTGTGGCAATGCCTGATTGCACGGCAGGGTTCAGGTGGCGCGGGGTATCATACATCCCGTGAATGAGCGTGCCACCACGCACCGGCTCTTCGGCCTGTGCACCAAAGGCGATCATGCTACCCAGTGCAGTTGCGGCCAGCAGTGATTTAAAGTGTTTTGTCACGTTTCAGACTCCCTGTTTTATACTTATTTAAGGTAAGGCTAACGCTAGGTCATACCCACACAAAACAGTTTTTCTAAATCCAGTTAGTGCATTTTTTAGAGGTAGCGGTTTATGGCTGTGTTGTTATCCTCCGCGCCGTCAACGCAGCCGGACAGCCATCTGCTCGAACCCGCCAGCTGCGCGCAAGGCTTCGCAATGGGCATAGAAATCAGACACTGCACTTGGTTGGCGCACCCGCGACTGCATCACCAAACCAAAATGGCGCGGCGTGATCTTGTCGCGAAGCGGTACAGCCAGAAACCCGCCGCGCCCGTCAATCACAGCCACCGGTTTGGCGTTCAACAGCGTGAAACCCAGATTGGCAGCCACCATCGTACGAATCATCGCAACCGAAGAGGAACTGTGAACTACGATAACTTCCAGTCCGGCCTGCTTGAACAGGTTGGAATAATAGGTATGCGTGCGCGGCAGGTTCAACTCGATCATCGGCTTGGTGCTCAGCTCGGAGAGACTCACGCTGGGCTGGCTTGCCATAGGATCATTGGCGCAGAGCAAGGCAAAGTGCGGCAGGTCAACCAGCGGATGGAACAGCTGTCCCTCCTTGATCACTTCGCGGTAGGTAAAGGCCATATCTGCGCGGCCTTCCTCCAGATAGCCCGCGACAGTGTCCATATTCCCTTCGACCATTTCAAACCGGATGCCCGGATGTACGTGCTGGAAACTGGCAATGGCCGCCGGCAAAAACGCGGCAGCAGCAGCGGCAAAGCAGGCCAGCCGGATCACTCCGCTGGAGGTGCCGCCAATGGCGTGCAGTTCAGACTCAAACTCGCGGAAGGAGCCCAGAAAATCGGTAATCAGGGTCATACATTGCTGCCCTGCCGACGTAATCATCAATCCTTTGGCCGGCACGCGTGTGAACAAGTCAAATCCCGTTTCGGCTTCCAGAATATCAATCGCTGCCGTGATCGAGCTTTGGGAAATGTTGCAATACACCGCAGCCGCCGCGATGGATCCGGTGCGGCCCGCCGCCTCTACATACCGCAGTTGTTTGATGGTCAGGCTGCTCATACTCTTCCCCTAGAAAATGTGGTTACTGTGACAATTAAAACCAGTTTGTGTGGGGAGGCAAATTCAATAGCGTCAAAAGTGAAGATAAATCAGGAGCCACCGATGATCACCATTTATAACGCCCGCAAGATCATTACGATGAACCCGTCGCATGCGCATACCACCCATGTCGCCGTACGGGATGGCAAAATTCTGGGCACCGGCCCGCTGGAGGATCTGGCCGGCTGGGGCGATTATACGCTGGATGAAAGATTCTCCGACAAGGTGCTGATGCCCGGTCTGATCGAGGCGCACAGCCATCTGATGGAAGGCTCGCTCTGGGCTTATGCCTACGTCGGGTTCTTTGACCGGATGTCGCCCGAAGGCGAGATGCAGGCGGGCTGCAAAAATCTACAAGAGGTGCTGGCGAAGCTGAAAGAGGCGGAGGCGAAAATTACTGATCCTGATGCACCGATGCCCGCATGGTCACTGGATCCGATCTATTTCGATAACGTGCGGGTGACGCGGCACGATCTGGACCGCGTCTCCGCAACCCGCCCCATCGGGATCATGCATGCCTCCGGCCATATCATGAACGTCAATACAAAGGCGCTGGAGATGGCAGGCCTGATGCGCACAGGTGTGAACCATGATGGCGTGCCGCTGGGCAAGGACGGGATGCCACTTGGCGAGTTGAAGGGGCCGGATGTGATGACGCCTGTCTCTCCCTTTGTCGGGTTTGACCGCGACATGCTGGCCTGTGACGAGACGGGGATGCTGCGCTTTGGCAAGCTGTGCGTGCGCGCAGGCGTGACCACAGCCACCGATCTGGCGAACAAGCTGCCGGACGAGACGGTCAATATGTTTCGTGATGTGACCGCACGTCCCAAATACCCGACGCGCATCGTCTCGCTGCGCTATCACCATGGGATCAGTCCGGAAGACCTGATCGTCCATGCCGAAGCACTGAAGCCCAAAAGCACGGAAATGCTGCGTCTGGGTAAGATCAAGGTTGTGGTTGACGGCTCTATCCAAGGGTTTTCGGCGCGGATGCGCGAGCCGGGGTATTTCAACGGCGCGCCAAACGGGCTGTGGTACATCTCGCCCGAGCATCTGGCCTATATTCTTGAGCAGGCGCTGGCGCGCGGCATTCACGTCAACACCCACACCAACGGCGATCAGGCCACGCAACTGGTGATCGAGACAATGACGGCCGCGCTGCTGAAACATCCCAGCCCCGATCACCGCTTTGTGCTGCAACACTGCCAGCTGGCCGATGCCGCGCAGTTCCGCAAGATTGCCAAGCTGGGGCTGTGTGTGAACCTCTTTGCCAACCACCATTTCTATTGGGGAGACGAGCATTACAAACTGACCGTAGGGCCGGAGCGGGCGGAGCGGATGAACGCCGCAGGCACTGCCCTGCGGATGAGCGTGCCGATGGCCATCCATTCGGACGCGCCGATCACCCCGTTGGGACCGCTGTTCACCGGATGGTGTGCGGTAAACCGTCTGACCGCCTCGGGCCGGACGCTGGGCGAGGCGGACAAGATCACTGTGGAGCAGGCCCTGCACGCCATCACCTTGGGTGCCGCCTATACTCTGCATATGGATCAGGAGATCGGCAGCATCGAGGCGGGCAAGCGTGCCGATTTCGCCGTGCTGGAGGATGATCCTGAAGAGATCGGCGGCGCAAACCTGAAAGACGTGCGCGTCTGGGGCACGGTACAAGGCGGGCGCATTTTCCCCGTGGCTGATTTATGAGCCTGCCGGTTACCATTCTGAGCGGCTATCTGGGCGCGGGTAAGACCACGCTGGTCAACGCGATGCTGCGGCAGGCGAACGGGCGGCGGCTGGCGATTATGGTCAATGAATTTGGCGATCTGGTCATTGATGCCGACCTGATCGAAGCCGAAGGCGATGATCTGATTGCGCTCGCCGGCGGCTGTGTCTGTTGCAGCTATGGCGATGATCTGATTGCGGCACTGGGCCAGATGGCCGCGATGGTGCCGCCGCCAGATCATATCGTGCTGGAGGCCAGCGGTGTGGCCCTGCCCGCCGCCATCGCCGCCAGTCTGGGTTTGATGCCCGACATCGAGACAGCGGGCATTGTGGTGCTGGCCGATGTGGGCGAGATCGCAGGGCAGCTGGCGAACGATTATATCGGGGATACGGTCATCCGGCAGCTGAAAGCAGCGGATCTGGTGGTGCTAACCAAAGCGGATAGGGCCGCACAGGGTGCGGTTGCCCAAGCACAAGCCGCCGTTGCCGTGCACAGTGGCGCCGCCGCATTTGTCGAGGCAATACAGGGAAAATTGCCGCTGGAAATGGTGCTGTTTCCCGCGCGTGTTGGCATGCTTGAGACCGGAAGCGCGCACGGCAACGCCAACGGGCTGGCCACGCGGGTGGACAATCCGCAAGGGGCCGTTGATGCAGAGGCCTATGCCCGCGCGCTGGCTGACCAACCCGATGTGATCCGCGCCAAAGGCCATGTGGGCACGTCACAAGGTTTGCGCACCATTCAGGTGGTCGGACGCCAGTGGGACGTGAGTGATGCCCCCCCCACCGCCAGCGTGGGTGTGGTCATTATCAGTCTGAAAGATGTAAGCATCCCCGCCCGGCAAATGCAGCCGGAAGGGGCCTAAAGCTTAGTCCTTGAACACGGCCATGCCGAGCCATTCAGCGATCAGGGCGGGCGTCTCTTCGCCCTCGATCTCGATGGTCAGCAGGTTTTCGCGCAGCAGGTTCACATCGCCTTTGGCCGTAACCTTTTGCAGGGTAAAGCGCCCGCGCAGGCGGCTGCCCGCGACGACGGGCTTGAGAAACCGTAGCTTGTTCATGCCATAGTTGATGCCCATGACCTGACCGGGCAGCATGCTAAAGCAATCATAGGCAAAGCGGCTGCCCAGCGACAGCGTCAGGAACCCGTGGGCAATTGTGCCGCCAAACGGCGTCTCGGCGGCGGCGCGTTCGGAATCAACGTGAATCCACTGCTCGTCATGGGTGGTTCTGGCGAAATCGTTGATCATCTTTTGATCGACCAAGATCCAGTTGGAGACGCCGACTTCGGTGCCGACCAGCTTTTCACTCTCGCTCAGTGCTGTATCGCGTGCAGACATATCAGCCCCTCCTCAGGATGGATCAGCGGACACGCGCACCATGCGCTTGCCTTTGTTATCGCCGTTCAGCAGGCCGATCAGGGCGGCGGGTGCGTTTTCCAGCCCCTCCACGATATCTTCGGTCACTTTCAGCTGGCCGCGCGCCATCATGCCGCGCATTGCCCGGATAGCGGTGGCATCATTATGCGCCCAGTCCATCACAATGAACCCCTCCATGCGCAGGCGTTTGACAACAATCGCACCGGGCAGGTTGCGCGGGCCGCTGGGGGCGGTACTCTCGTACTGGCTGATCGCGCCACAGCAGACCACGCGTCCACGCTCGTTCATCAGGTTCAGCGCCGTCTCGAGGATCACACCACCGACGTTGTCGAAATACACATCCACCCCTTCGGGACAGGCGGCGCGCAGGGCCTTGAACAGCCCGTCCGCGCGGTAATCAATGCAGGCGTCAAAGCCGAACTGCTCCATCACCCAATCGCATTTCTCCTGACCGCCGGCGATGCCGACCACGCGGCAACCAAGGCTCTTTGCAATCTGCCCGACATAACCGCCCACCGATCCGGCAGCAGCCGAGACCAGAACCGTCTCGCCCGGTTGCGGCTGGCCCACGGACATCAGCCCGTGATAGGCGGTCTTGCCGGCGATGCCGAACACGCTCATCAGGTTTGACAGTTTTGGCACTTTGGGGAGTTTCTGCGCCTTGTGCGCGGGCAAGGTGATATAGTCGGACCACGTGGCCTCAGCGGCGACAACATCGCCTACGGCCAGTTTGGGGGAATTGGATTGCATCACTTCGCAAATCGCGTAGGTCGGCATCGCGTCGCCCGCATTCACAGCGGCGCGGTAGGTGGCGCCTTGCATCCAGCTGCGGTTGGCGGCGTCGATACTCATCAGGATCACACGCAGCAGCACTTCGCCCGCGGCGGGCACGGGCATGGCAGTCTCTGACAGGGCAAAATTGGCAGGGGTCAGCGCGCCTTTGGGCAATTCGGCAACAACGATCTGGCGGTTTGTCATGTTTTGGTCCTTACTTGGGGGAATTGATGTGAAAGGGCGAGATATGAGTAACGAGGCACGGCAGCACAGGTTTGCCCCTGCAAAAGGTGCTTGTGATATCCTGCTGATCCGCCACGGCGAGACGCAGGCCGCCAAGCGCGGTGAGAGTTTTCCGATGATAGACGGGCAAGGTGATCCGGCTTTGCGCGCTGAGGGCGAGGCGCAGGCCCATGCGGTGGGCGAGCGGTTGAAGCATGAGGCCATCGAGGCCATCTACGTGACCACCATGCAGCGTACACATCAGACAGCGGCGCCTTTGGCGTCTGCTCTGGGGATCACTCCGAAGGTTGAGGCCGACCTGCGCGAGGTGTTCTTGGGGGATTGGGACGGGGGCGAGTTCCGATTTCGCGCCGCCGAGAACGATCCAGCGATTGCGCGCGCGCGTGAGATCGAATGCTGGAGCGCCTTGCCGGGCGCCGAGAGTTTCGCCGCCCTGCAAACCCGTGTGGTGCGTGGATTGCACCGGATTGCGGCGGGGCATCCTGACCAACTGGTGGCTGTGGTTGTGCATGGCGGCGTGGTGGGTGCTGCGCTGTCGCATGCCACGGGGTCCCGCAACTTTGGCTTCAACGGGGCCGACAACGGCTCCATTAGTCGGGTGGTGATCCACGGCACGCAAATGACCCTGCGCGGGTTTAACGACGTGTCGCACCTTTAGGGCGCGACACGAATGGGTTCGGTTAGAGACGCACATAGGCTCTAATCAACGTCCAGAACAACTTTGCCCAGCACTTTGCGGTCCATCATCAGGGTCAGCGCATCGGCGGCCTGCTCCAGCGGGAAGCGGGCAGAGATGCGCGGCTTGATCTGACCGTCTTTGTACATGCGGAACAGGTCGGCCATGTTCTCGGCGTGCATGTCAGGTTCGCGCAGCGTATGCGCGCCCCAGAATACACCAACAATCTGGCAGCCCTTCAGCAGCGTCAGGTTCAGCGGAATTTTCGGGATGCCAGCGGGGAAGCCGACAACCAGATAACGGCCTTTCCACGCCAGTGCACGCACCGCAGGTTCCGCATAGGCACCGCCCACGGCATCATAGACGACATCAACACCGTCCCCGCCCGCAGCTTTCTTGATCTGTTCCGAAAACGCCTTTTGCGCATCGCGGTTGTCCATGTCGCGGGCGTAAATGATCGTCTCGTCTGCGCCCAGATCACGGCAGAATTGCGCTTTTTCCTCTGACGACACGGCAGCAATCACGCGCGCACCAGCGGCCTTGCCCAACTCTATCGCCGCCGCGCCGACACCGCCCGCCGCACCAAGGATCAGCAGCGATTCGCCTGCCTTGATCTCGGCACGGTTCTTTAGCGCGTGATGCGAGGTGCCATAGGTCAGCACCAGACATGACGCTTCGTCAAAGGGCATCGCATCGGGGATCTTCATGACCCGCGCAGCGTCGATACACAGATGAGTAGCAAAGCCGCCAAAGCCTGCCATAGCCAGCACGCGGTCGCCCACGGCAAGGCCTGTCACACCCTCACCCAGCGCATCAATCTCGCCCGCAACTTCACCTCCGGGCGCAAAGGGGCGCGGCGGTTTCATCTGGTACAGGTCCCTGATAATCAGCGTATCGGGAAAGTTCAGGCCCGCCGCGCGGATGCGGATACGGACTTGTTTCTTTGAGGGTTCGGGTGTCTCCGTCTCGGTCAGCATCAACGTTTCCGGACCGCCGGGCTGGTGGCTTAGCATCGCTTTCATTTCGGGTCTCCTCCACAATATCTGGCTTGTAATGGGCCAAATTTTTCCCATTAAGGGCCTGTGCAACTCATGCTTGTCAATCGAATTTCGACATGCAATTCTGCTCTGCGGAATGGTGGCCCGCAAGCGGCTGCACCAGTTTAACGGGAGGATTCGGGATGGCTAATGTATCATCGGCGACTGATTTTCGTGCAGAGATGCGCGATTGGCTGGAATCAAACTGTCCGCCACAGATGCGCGACAGCGCGGTGACCGAAGAGGGCATCTGCTGGGGTGGCAAAGACTGGGTCTTCACATCTGACGCACAGAAAGTCTGGCTGGAGCGGTGCGCGGCCAAAGGCTATACCGTGCCGACTTGGCCCGTTGAATATGGCGGGGCCGGTCTGACCCGCGATCAGGAAAAGATTTTTCATCAGGAAATGGGGCGCATCAATGCCCGCTCACCTTTGCAAAGCTTTGGCATCTGGATGCTCGGGCCCGCGCTGTTGCACTTTGGCAGCCACGATCAAAAGCTGGAGTATCTGCCCCCGATTGCGCGCGGCGACGTGCGCTGGTGTCAGGGCTATTCCGAGCCGGGTGCGGGATCGGATCTGGCAAATGTCCAGACCCATGGCGCGGATATGGGTGATCACTGGCTGGTGAACGGCCAAAAAATCTGGACATCTTATGCCGACAAAGCCGATCAGATTTTTGCGCTGGTCCGCACGGACCGTGAGGCGCCCAAGCATCTGGGGATTTCCTTCCTGTTGATTGATATGGATGACGCAGGCGTCGAGACGCGCCCGATCAAGATGATCAGCGGCATTTCACCGTTTTGCGAGACATTTTTCACGGACGTAAAAGTACCGAAAGACCGGATCGTCGGGACCGAAAACCGTGGCTGGGATGTGGCAAAATATCTGCTGACGCATGAGCGTGAGATGATATCCGGCTCTGGCGCGCTGGAATCCGGTGGGCGTGCCTTGGGTGCGGTCCTGCGCGATACGTTGGAAACGCTGGATGCGACACTGCGCGCCGATGCCATGCGCTGCGAGATTGATGCGCTGGCTATGGGCCTCACGCTGGAGCGGTACAAGGACCAAGCCGAAGCGGGACAGGGCGCAGGCGATGCTTCGGCCATGCTGAAATACATGGGCACGGAGTTGAACAAGCAACGCCATGAATTGATGATGACAGCAGGCGGATCAGCGGCGCTGGAATGGGACGGCGATGTGGGCAACCGCGCGGGCGACTGGCTGCGCACCAAAGCCAACTCGATCGAAGGCGGCACATCCGAAGTCATGCTGTCGATTGTATCGCGGCGCGTATTGGGATTGCCGGCATGAGCAAGCTTGTATTGACCGAAGAAGAGACAATGCTGGCCGATATGGCGCGCGGTTTTCTGGACGGGGCGGCGCCAGTATCGGCGTTTCGCAAGATGCGCGACGCGGGCCAGACCCATGATGCAAAGCTTTGGAAGCAGATGGCGGAGATGGGCTGGGCCGGAGTGCTGGTACCTGAAAGTGCTGGCGGTTCCGACATGGGCTTTGCCGCCGCGAATGTGATCGCGCAGGAGATGGGCAAGACGCTTGTTGTCTCGCCGTTTCTCAGCACAGCCGTGATGGCAGCAACTGCCCTGCGACAGGTCAGCGACAGCCGCGCGATGGAGGCTCTGGCCCGGATCGCGACTGGCGATGTGACCTATGCGCTGGCGGTCGATGAGGGGATCAAGCATGATCCCGATGCAAGTGCGATGGAGGCGAAAGCCGATGGCAACGGTTTCCGTCTGTCCGGCAAAAAGACGTTTGTGGTGGATGGTGCAAACGCCGATCGTCTGCTGGTTCTGGCGCGGACGGCGGACGGGCTGACCCTGTTCGATATTCCCGCAGACCGTGCGGGCATCACGCGCGATAAATCCAACATGATTGACGCGCGTGACGCCGCCAAGATCACTTTCGAGAATGTCGAGGCCACGGGCGAGGATGTTCTGGGTCAGGTCGATAGTGCCATGGCAATCCTCAAGCCGGCGTTGCAAGCGGGTCAGGCGGCACTGGCTGCCGAGATGGCAGGCCTTGCGGCCGGGGCATTTGGTATGACCGTAAACTATCTGAAAGAGCGCAAGCAGTTCGGCACCGAGATTGGCCGCTTCCAGGCACTGCAACACCGCGCGGCCCATCTGTGGTGTGAGACGGAAGTGACCGCATCCGCCATTCTGAATGCAGGCCGGATGCTGGACAGTGATCCCGAACATGCGGAACTGGCGGTATCACTGGCCAAGGCCAAGGCGACGGCAACGGCGACACTGGCGGTGCAGGAAGGTGTGCAGATGCATGGTGGCATCGGGATGACCGATGCATATGACATGGGGTTTTACGTGAAACGCGCGCGTGTCGGTGCAGAATGGCTGGGTGATTACAGCTACCACGCCGAAAAAGTCGCCGCATTGAGAGGGTTCTGATCATGGATATTCAAACGCTGTTCGGATTAGACGGTAAGGTGGCACTGGTCACGGGCGGGGCCACGGGTATTGGCCGGATGGCGGCGGAATCGCTGATGAGGGCGGGTGCGACTGTTCTGATTGCCTCGCGCAAGGGCGATGCTTGCGAGGCAGTGGCCAAGGAGCTGAACGCGCTGGGGGCTTCGGGCAAAGCGATTGGTTTCGCAGGCGATGTGGGCACCGAGGAAGGCGTTGATGCGCTGGTCGCGGCCGTGCATGCGCATACCGACAAGCTTGATATCCTGATGAATAATGCGGGCATCACATGGGGCGCGCCATTGGGGGATTTTCCGTTCAAGGCATGGTCCAAGGTGATGGATGTCAACGTGGCAGGCCTGTTTGATCTAACGCAAAAGCTGCTGCCGATGCTTAAAGCCTCCGGTACAGTGGATGATCCCGCGCGGGTGGTGAATGTAGCCAGCGTTATGGGCGAGCGGGAGATGGGCGATGGCGCCTACAGCTATGCGACCTCCAAAGCTGCCGTAATTCACATTAGCAAAATTCTGGCCAAGGAGCTGGCGGGGGATCATATTACCGTCAATGCCCTCGCGCCCGGCCCCTTCGTGAGCCGGATGACCGCATTTGCGACCCACGACGAGGATATGCGCAGCAAGGTTGGCGCGGATGTGCCACTCAAGCGTGTGGGGCGCGACGAGGATATCGGCGGTTGCATGCTGTTTCTCTGCGGGCGCGGTGGCGCCTATATAACCGGCGCAGTGATTCCCGTGTCAGGGGGCATCAATGTCATGTCCGGCCCGAATATCTTTGAACAGGCGCTGCACTGATGGCGATTTCGTTCGAGGGACGTGTTGCGATTGTAACCGGCGCGGGCGTCGGCCTTGGCCGCTGCCATGCGCTGGGGTTGGCAGCGCGCGGTGCCAAGGTTGTGATTAATGATCTGGGCGTATCGCGCGATGGCACGGGTCAATCCTCCGAGGCGGCACTGAGCGTGGTCGAGGAGATCAAGGCCATGGGCGGCGAGGCGATGGCCCACGGTGCCGACGTCAGCGATGAAGACGCCGTCAAAGATATGATCGGCCGCGCGATGGACACATGGGGACGCATTGATATTTGCGTCAACAACGCGGGCATCCTGATGGACAAGACATTTGCCAAGATGGACATGGCCGCGTTTCGCAAGGTCGTCGATGTGCATCTGTTCGGGACAGCGAATGTGGCGCATGCCTGCTGGCCGCATATGCGCGCCCAGAAATATGGGCGGATCGTGCTTACGACCTCTGCCTCGGGGATGTACGGTAACTTTGGCCAGTCCAACTATGGCGCGGCAAAGGCGGCGATGCTGGGGCTGATGAACGTCCTGCACATGGAAGGCGCGCGCGACAATATCCGCATCAACACGCTGGCCCCCACAGCGGCCACGCGCATGACCGCCGATCTGTTGCCGGAGGCGGCGCAGGAACTGCTGGCCCCCGAGACGATCACCCCCGGTCTGCTGTATCTGGTGAGTGAGGATGCGCCCTCCCAAGTGATCCTTGGCGCCGGTGCGGGCAGTTACGCCGAGACGCGCATCTATGAGACCCAAGGCATCACGCTGATGGGCGATGATAACACGCCCGAAACCGTGGCCGCGCGTTTTGATGACATTCGCAACCCCGACAACCAACAACAGCTGGGCGATGCTTTCGGCCAGACCAAGAAATACGCCCTCAATGCAGCCAAGGCCAAAGGCCTGACGCTCGACTGGTAATTTAGGAGAAAGACTATGCGTGACGCAGTAATCGTATCCACGGCCCGTACCCCGATTGGCAAAGCTTATCGCGGTGCGTTCAACAACACGACACCGCAGGCACTGGCCGCCCATGCAATTGCGCATGCGGTGCAGCGCGCGGGCATTGATCCGGCAACCATCCAAGATTGCATCATGGGTGCCGCTCTGCAGCAGGGTCATTCCGGCGGCAACATCGCGCGTCAGGCGGCGATCCGTGCAGGTCTGCCTGTCACTGTTGCAGGCATGTCGCTCGACCGTCAGTGTGCCAGTGGCATGATGGCGATTGCCACAGCAGCCAAGCAGGTGATCACCGACGGCATGGATGTGGTGATCGGCGGCGGCGTCGAGAGTATCTCGATGGTGCAAACCGCAGAGATGCGTGTGAAGGCGGATGGCTGGCTGAAAGAGCATAAGCCCGAAATGTATATGTCCATGCTGGAAACCGCCGAGACTGTCGCTGCGCGCTATAATGTCAGCCGCGAGCGTCAGGACGAATATGCCGCGCGCTCTCAGGAAAACACGCATCAGGGTCAGCAAAACGGCAAGTTCGACGACGAGATCGTGCCGATGACCACCATGATGATGGTGCAGAACAAAGAGACCAAAGAGATCACCGAGCATGAGGTGACCCTGAGCAAGGACGAGGGCAACCGTCCCGGCACATCTGCTGAAATGCTGTCGGGCCTTCAGCCTGTGTTCAAAGACGGCATTCACATCAAGGAAGGCAAGTTCATCACGGCAGGCAATGCCTCGCAGCTCAGCGATGGTGCATCGGCTACGGTGATCATGGAAGCCAAGAAGGCCGAGAAAATGGGTCTCGCACCTCTGGGCCGCTACATGGGTGTCATGGCCGCAGGCTGTGAGCCGGACGAGATGGGCATCGGCCCGATCTATGCTGTGCCACCGCTGCTCAAGGCGCATGGCCTCAAGATCGAGGACATCGGCCTGTGGGAGTTGAACGAGGCCTTCGCCGTGCAGGTGATCCAGTCGCGCGATGTGCTGGGCATCCCAGACGAGCTGCTGAACGTCAACGGCGGGGCGATCTCCATCGGTCACCCCTACGGCATGTCGGGTGCGCGCATGGTCGGTCACGCCCTGATCGAGGGTAAACGCCGCGGCGCGAAATACGTGGTCTGCACCATGTGTGTGGGCGGCGGCATGGGCGCTGCGGGCCTGTTCGAGGTCCTCTGAGCCTTGCGCTTTGCCAATAAAAGGGGCGGGTTCTCTCGCCCCCTTACTGTTAACATGAATTCTGAAAATATGACCTCAGGAGGGCCTATGCCCCGCGACGACTCCCATCTGCCCCATGCTCTGCGCGGCCTGCGCATCCCGCTCATCGCATCGCCCTTGTTCATCATCTCGGTGCCAAAACTGGTGATCGCACAATGCAAGGCCGGCATCATCGGCTCGTTTCCTGCGCTCAATGCGCGGGAGGCCGAAGGCGAGCCGCCGCTGCTGGATGTCTGGCTGACGGAGATCGAGGAGGAGCTGGACCGCTACAATCAAGCCAACCCCGACAGCCCCGCCGCCCCCTTCGCGATCAACCAGATCGTGCACCGCTCCAACAGCCGTCTGGACCGCGACATCGAGATTGCCGTGAAGCATAAAGTGCCGATCTGGATCACCTCGCTGGGTGCGCGTGTGGAAGTCAACGAGGCGGCGCACAGCTGTGGCGGGATCGTGCTGCATGACATCATCAACAACAAATTCGCCCGTAAGGCTGTGGAAAAAGGCGCCGATGGTCTGGTCGCTGTCGCTGCCGGTGCGGGAGGACATGCGGGGCAGCAGTCGCCCTTTGCGCTCGTGCGCGAAATCCGCGAATGGTACGAAGGGCCGATCGCCCTCTCGGGTGCCATCGCTACCGGCGAGAGCCTGTTGGCCGCCCGCGCGATGGGAGCGGATCTAGGCTATACAGGTTCTCCTTTTATCGCCACAGATGAGGCGAACGCCGATCAGGGCTACAAAGATATGATCGTGGACAGCAGCGCCGAAGACATTGTCTATTCCTCTCTGTTTACAGGTGTCTGGGGCAACTACCTCAAAGGGTCGGTCGTTGCGGCAGGGATGGACCCTGATAACCTGCCACAGGCGGATGCCTCTTCGATGAATTTTGGCAGCGACCGTGAAAAACCCAAAGCTTGGAAAACCATTTGGGGGTCTGGCCAGGGCATCGGCGCGATCAAGTCTGTTGGCCCGGCTGGTGCGATTGTCGACAGTATGGCACGCGAGTATTTCGCGGCGGGTAAAAAACTGGCGGCTGAGTTCGTGTAATGTCGGCGCGCTTCTTTATTTTGCCAATAAACTCAATCCGGCCCTTGCCAAAAGAACAGCAGGTGCGATTTGGCTGAACTATTGGTCATACGCCACGGCCAAGCCTCCTTCGGGGCACAAAACTACGACGTGTTGTCAGACCTTGGCCGTCAACAAGCGCGTGCGGCAGGGGATCTGCTGCGCGCGATAGGTTGGTTCCCTGACCGTGTGATCACTGGCTCCCTTAACCGCCAAATCGATACCGCGACAGAAATGGGGTTTGATCCGGCGCGCGAAGAGCACGCAGGCCTGAACGAATACGATTTCGGCAGCCTGCTGGGGGCGCGTTTCCCGAAGGGTCTGCCTGATATAACCGGCGCAGACCGGAAGGCGCATTTCCGCACCCTGCGAGAGACCGTGTTTGCATGGCAGCGCGGTGAAATTGACAGCCCCTATGAGACATGGGATGCCTTTACTGCGCGTGTAGAGGCGGCGCGCGCCTATGCTGTGGACACAGATGCAAAGCGGGTTTTGGTGATCAGCTCGGGCGGTGTGATTGGCCAGCTTACCGCAGCTTCCTTGCATGCACCTGCGCAACATATGATGAAACTCAATCTGCAAATCAAGAATGCAGCTATGACACGGTTTATCTTTTCGGATAACCTGTTTTCACTGAGCGAGTTTAATGCCACGCCGCAATACGCCACGCCGGAAGGCGCCAAATTGATGAGTTATAGTTAAGGACCTCTGCCGATGACCGATACACAAACACTCGATGAAGCAGCGGTGCATGCCTATCTTTCAAAGTATCTGGCGGGCTTTGAAGGGCCAATGGAGGCCAGCAAATTTCAGGGCGGTCAATCCAATCCGACATTTATGCTCAAGACCCCCGCCCATTCTTATGTACTGCGCCGTAAGCCGCCGGGTGTTTTGCTGAAATCTGCACATGCAGTAGATCGTGAATTTCGCGTGCAAAAGGCGCTGGAAGGGTCGGATGTGCCGGTCTCGAAAATGCACCTGCTCTGCGAGGATGACAGTGTGATTGGCTCGATGTTCTATATCATGGACCATGTGAAGGGCCGCAATTTCAACGAGCCTGCGATGCCGGATCTGTCGGTAGCGGATCGCGGTGCCATCACAACCGAGATGAACCGCGTTCTGGCGGCGTTGCACAAGGTCGATATCAATGCAGTCGGCCTGAGCGACTACGGCCCCGAAGGCAATTACTTCGAGCGGCAGGTGGGCCGCTGGTCCAAGCAGTACCGTGCCTCGGAGACGGACAAAATTCCGGCGATGGATCAGCTCATGGATGCGTTGGTGGGCGAGCGCCCGGAAGACGATGGCCAGCGCACATTGGTGCATGGCGACTACCGCATCGACAACATAATCTTTGACGCGACTGGCACGCAGTGCCGTGCCGTGCTGGATTGGGAGTTGTCCACCATCGGCCATCCTTTTGCGGATCTGGCAGCAGTGATTATGCAGTGGCAACTGCCCAGCGGCAGCGAAGGGCGCGGCATGGGCGGGCTGGACCGTGCTGCCTTGGGCCTGCCCAGCGATGCCGAGTTCATTTCACAATACTGCGAGCGTCGCGGCCTGAACGGCATTGATCACTTCGGCTATTACCTCGGGTTTACCTTCTTTCGCATGGCAGCGATCATTCAGGGCGTTCTCAAACGTGCACTGGACGGCAATGCCTCCAATCCCGAGCGCGCGTTGCGTGTAGGGGCTTTTGTACCTGTGTTCGCACAGCACGGGCTTGATGCGCTAAAGCGGGGCTGAGCATGAATGATTTTGATGGTGATCTTGAAGGTAAAGACCGCAATTTTGTGACCGCTCTTGCGCGCGGGCTGGAACTGTTGCGGTGTTTCCGCAAGGGCGATCTGACGCTTACCAATAGTGATTTTTCCGAGCGGACAGGCCTGCCGAAAGCCACGATTTCGCGGCTGACCCATACGCTGTGCGAGCTGGATTATCTTGTCGCAGACAGCCGCGTGGGCACCTACAGGTTGAGTGCAGGCGTGCTGCGTCTGGGCTTTAGCCGTCTGGCGGCGATGGACCTGCGCGACCGCGCGAAGAACGAAATGCATGCGCTGCGTGTTGAGGGGCCAAACCGCTTTGTCACCGTCGCATTAGGCGAGCAGCATCGCACCGATGTGATTTATCTGGCGGCAGAATGCTCGACCGAGCAAGTGACCTTGCTGGTGCGGGTAGGCACGCGTTTGCCCCTTTTCAACTCTGCCATTGGCAAGGCGATCCTTGCGGTCACACCGGAAGAGCGTTGCGAGCAGATCTTTGGATTTGCCCGTATCGAAGGCGCAGAATTCGAGCGTGACGCGCGCGCGAGCTATAAACTTGCTTTGGAAGAACATAGCGCGAACGGGTATTGCACAGGATACGGAAACTGGCGCTCTGATGTGAACGGCATCGCGGTGCCTGTTTTCTCGCTCAGCGATGGCCGTATTTACGGGCTGAATGTGGGCGGTCCGTCTTATCGCGTGAAGCCTAAACAACTTGAAACTGTTTATGCTGAAAAGCTCTTGAAGGTTGCCGACGCGCTGAGCGTTCAGCAGTAGCTTTTCCCGTGCCATAGTTTCGAATCCATACGCCGGAAAATCGTGGTGCGATGTTCCGCAGGGCGGAACAAAATCAATATACTACGGCCTCAGAAAGACCGGTGCGTTCATTCCCCTCTTGCAGCGGCACGCAAGAATATTTTCTTTGTTGGTATATTTATTTTAGATTATTGCGTTATAGGTGCTCTCTATGGAACTTCACATTTAAATATAAAATATATATAAATCACAATATTGGATGTATTTGATACTAGAATACACATATTTTTTGTGCATTTTTTTGATACTTTCCTGACATGGTCAATCCCCGGTCCAGCAGTTGCTTCGCATGTCTTCACTTGACTTACAGTGGAGGTATGTAAGTCTCTCGATATGGCCTAAATGACAAAGATCGCAAACAGCGACGGGCTGTCCCAGGGAGGATTAACATGAAGAATATCACTAAGCTTGGTGCGGTCTCGGCGCTGTCACTGATCATTGGCGCGGGTACGGCATTTGCCGATACAATCAAGATTGCTTTCATTGACCCGCTGTCCGGTCCGTTTGCCAGCACCGGAACAAATGGTCTGCACCAGTTCGAATTTGCGGCTGACTATATGGTCAATGAAAAGGGCGGCCTGCTGGGCGGCACGCAAATGGAAGTTCTGGGCTTTGACAACAAGGTCAGTCCGAAAGAGTCGCTGATCCAGTTACAGGTCGCGATTGATCAGGGTGTGCGTTATATCGTACAGGGTAACTCCTCCGGCGTCGCGATTGCGTTGACTGAAGCGATTGACAAGCACAACAGTCGGAACCCCGACAGCCGCGTGCTGTTCTTGAACTATGCGGCGGTTGATCCCGTACTGACAAACGAGAAGTGCAATTTCTGGCACTTCCGTTTTGATGCGAACGCCGACATCAAGATGGATGCGCTGACAGATGTGATGGCTGCAAACGACGATATCACCAAAGTTTATATCATCGGTCAGGATTATTCCTTCGGTAAGGCGGTGTCGGATGCTGCCAACACGATGCTGAAAGCGAAAAAGCCGAGCATTGAAATCGTCGGTGACGAACTGCACCCGATCGGCAAGGTAAAAGACTTTACCCCATATGCGCGCAAAATCGTTGCATCCGGTGCGAATGCGGTCATCACGGGCAACTGGGGTGCGGATATGCTTGGTCTGGGCAAATCCATCATCGAGAACGGCTTTACCGGCCCGATCTATACCTACTATGCAGCGGGTTCCGGCATCACGGCAGCCTTCGGCGAATCCGGCAAAGGCGTTATCCGTCTGATCAGCGAAGGCCAGGTTAACCCGCCCCCGTCCCCCGAAGCATCGGCCTATTATGATGCCTTCAAGGTGAAATACCCGGATGGCAACATCGACCAGACGCGCATTTCCAACACAATCGGCATGCTTGCCGCTGCGATCACAAAAGCCGGCACCGCCGATGATGTGGTTGCTGTGGCAAACGCGCTCGAGAGTATGGAATATGACAGCATGTGGGGCGGCAAGCTTTTCATGCGTCCAAACGATCACCAGGTGATCCAGGACATGCATATCGGTGCGCATACGAATGAGGGTGTGACGTATACATTTGACAACTCCGACTTCGGTGTCGTGGTTGAATCAACGATCGAGATGGCCTCCGCCGACATCCCGAGCACTTGCGAAATGAAGCGCCCGTAAGCGGACCTTCTCTGGCCCGTTTGTGCAGATACGCAAACGGGCCACTTTCCACGTAATCCTTATCCTACCGGAGGGGCCCAATGGACCTCATTCTCGTCAATCTGATCGACGGGCTGGTGACTGGACTGCTGTTGTTTATGCTCTCCGCTGGCCTGACCCTTATTTTCTCGATGATGGGTGTGCTTAATTTTGCCCACGCCAGCTTTTACATGCTGGGGGCATACTTTGGTTACCAGATCAGTATGGCGCTGGGTTTCTGGGTAGGTCTTCTTGTTGCTCCGATCATTGTCGGGGTTCTGGGCGCAGGGGTCGAACGGTACGGCCTCAGACGTGTGCACCAGTATGGCCACGTGCCCGAGCTGATTTTTACCTTTGGTCTGGCGCTGCTGATAGAAGAACTGGTCCAGTTTCTCTGGGGTAAAAACCAAATGCCTTATTCTGTGCCCGAAATCCTCAACTATACGGCTTTTTCGATCTCCGGAAACTTCATTCCAGCTTATAAGATATTCATGATCTTCATCTCGGTCGGTATCTTTTTAGGTCTACTTTATGTCCTGACGAAAACACGCGTCGGCATGATCATTCAGGCTGCCCTCAGCTATCCGCGCACGGTCGAGGCCTTGGGCCATAACGTTCCGCTGATTTTCATGGGTGTGTTCGGTGTTGGTACAGCACTGGCAGGGGTGGCCGGTGTGATTGCGGGGCCGGTGCTGGGCACATTCCCCGGTATGGCTTTTGTCCTTGGTCCGATTGTCTTTGTCACGATCGTGATCGGCGGGCTGGGATCGCTGTGGGGTGCGCTGGTGGCGTCTTTGCTGATCGGCTGGATGACGACTTTTGCCAAAGCTTATAACCTGGAGTTTGCAAGTGTACTCAACTTCGTTGGATTCACCGCACCCGAGAACATGGACGACAGCCTGTTTCGTGATTTCTGGAGCATGAGCAGTCCGCAGATTGCAGATATCCTCCCCTATGTCCTGATGGTGCTGATCCTGATCTTCCGCCCCGCAGGCCTGTTCGGAAAGCGTACCCAATGACCGCCAAAACAAAAAGCAACCCGTCCAAGGCGGCACATCAAACACAGGGTGGATCAACGGCGCTGATGTTGGCCCCTTGGGTGATTGCGGCGCTGGTGCTGGCATTCCTGCCGCAGGTGTTTTCCAACAATTCCGCGCTGACGATCATGAACCAGATGTCGATAACAATCGTCTTCGCGCTGGCCTATAATATGTTGCTGGGGCAAGGTGGGATGCTGTCTTTCGGCCATGCCATCTATGCCGGCGTGGGCGGCTTTGCCTGCATGCACATTATGAACGCCTCGGACTTCTTTGCCGCGATGCCCCTGGTGATCCTGCCCTTCTTCGGCGGTGTGTTCGGTCTGGCGCTGGCGCTGATCATCGGGGTTTTCTCTACACGAACCGCCGGTACAACATTCGCGATGATCACACTGGGGCTGGGCGAGCTGATTGCCGCCTCATCCCTGATCTTTGTCGCATTCTTTGGCGGCGAGGGTGGCATTTCCGGTGACCGGACCGATGCGCTGCCATTCTTCGGTGTCCAGTTCTTGCAGCAGCAAGAGGTCTATTACCTTACTGCTGCGTGGGTGATGATTTCTGCCGCGCTGATGTATCTGTGGAGCCGCACGCCAGTCGGCCGTATGGCAAACGCGGTGCGCGACAATCCCGAGCGGGCAGAGTTCTTGGGTTATTCCGCCCGCTGGGTGCGCTTTTACAGCTTTGTCGCTTCGGGCTTCTTTGCAGGCATTGCAGGGGGACTTTTTGCCATCAACTACGAGATCCTGACAGAAGAAAACCTGAACGCTGCATCTTCCGGCATCATCTTGCTGGTCACGTTTCTGGGCGGCGTCGGCTTTTTCTTCGGGCCTATCATCGGCGCGATTGCATTCACCTTGCTGCAAACTGTTCTCAGCCTTTCGACAGAACTATGGGTTTTTTATGCGGGTGTTCTGTTTGTCTCTACAGTGATGTTCTTTCCGGGCGGTCTGGCGGGTCTGATCATGATGCATGTTCCCGCCTTCAAACTGGGTAAACAACGGTTGCTGATTGTACCCTATCTGAAAACGCTGCTCCCCGCTGCCATTGGTATTTTCGCTCTCGCCGCCTTGGTAGAGATGACGCACCACTACCGTCATGCAGCCACGGGCGATGATGAAATGACAGTATTCTGGACCACCTTTGACAGTCATACTCTTATGCCGTGGCTGGTTGCTGGTGCCATTATGCTGGTCGGTTTCGGGATAGCGCGGGCAACGGCCCCCGCACTCAAGGATGCGTGGAACGAGGCGAATACAGCAAGAGGGGCAAAATAATGAGCACACCCGCACTTGAACTGACCGGTTTGAAAAAAAGCTTTGGCAAGGCCGAGATTATCCGCGGCATTGACCTGTCTATCGGCAAGGCCGAACGGCATGCGATTATCGGGCCAAACGGTGCTGGTAAGTCGACCTTGTTCAATCTGATCACCGCACGCTTTGCGCCCACCGCCGGTACGGTCAAACTGCACGGCGAAAACCTTGCAGGCCTGGAGCCTTACCAGATTAACCGCAAAGGTCTCAGCCGGTCGTTCCAGATTACGAATATTTTCGCCAATATGACGGTATTCGAAAACATTCGCTGCGCGCTGTTATGGTCCCAAGGGTATAAATACAGCTTCTGGAATCTGGTGAGCCGCAGCCGTGATCTGACCGAAGGTGCGGATGCCATTCTGGACCAGATCAACCTGCTGGAGCGGCGTAACCTGCCCGCAGGCACCCTCAGCTATGCCGAGCAGCGCGCGCTGGAGATCGGGATCACCATCGCAGGCGGTGCAAATGTTATCATGCTGGACGAGCCGACAGCGGGTATGTCCAACACCGAGACGGATTACATCACCGACCTGATCCTGAAAGTCACCGAAGGCAAAACCCTGATCATGGTGGAGCACGACATGAGCGTGGTCTTCGGCCTGGCAGACCGCATCAGCGTGCTGGTTTATGGCGAGGTTATTGCCACCGGCGCGCCTGCGGATGTGCGCGCCGATGCACGCGTACAAGAAGCCTATCTGGGCGCAGCACTGGAGACGAGCCATTGATTGAAGTCACCGATATGCACGCCTACTACGGCAAGTCCCATATTCTTCAGGGTGTGAATCTGAACGTACAGGAGGGCGAGATTGTAGCCCTTCTGGGGCGAAACGGGGTCGGGCGCTCTACCACATGCAAGGCCATCATAGGCGAGGTTGTTCCAAAAGGATCAGTCAAATTCAGGGGGCAGGAAATTGCGGGCAAGAAAGCTTTCGAGATCGCCAATCTGGGCATTGGTTATGTACCTGAAAACCGGGATATCTTTCCGGGGCTGACCACACGCCAGAACCTGACGCTGGGCCTCAAGCCGGGCCAGAAAGACGGTGCAGGCCGCTGGTCCATGCAGATGATGTTCGACATGTTCGAGAACCTTGACCGCCGCGCGGATGTAGAAGCCTCCGTTTTGTCGGGTGGCGAGCAGCAGATGCTGACCATGTGCCGCACGCTGATGGGTGATCCGGATTTCGTGATGATCGACGAGCCAACAGAGGGACTGTCGCCGCAGATGGTGCAGAAAGTAGCTGAAGTTCTCAAGGCCATTGCCGAAAAGGGCATTTCTACCCTGCTGGTAGAGCAGAAACTATCCATCGCTATGGACATCGCGGACCGTGTCTATGTGATGGGTCACGGCAAGGTTGTGTTTGAAGGCACACCGGCAGAGTTAAAAACACGCGACGATGTGCGCAAGGAGTGGCTGGAAGTCTAATGACCTCTTTTGATAATGCGCGTTTGGGCCGGATTGGCGGCTGGATGCAATCCTATGTTGACGCGCGCCGTTTTGCGGGTGCGTCTGTGCTGGTCGCCCAAGGTGGCAAAGAAGTTTATTATAACAACTGTGGTATGCGCGATGTAGCGCGCGGGTTGCCCTTTGAACGGGACACTATCACGCGCATTTACTCCATGACCAAGCCGGTCACATCTCTAGCGCTGATGATGCTGGCTGAACGTGGATTATTCCACCTCGACGCTCCCGTATCAGAATTCATTCCCACTTTCAAAGACATGCAGTGCCTGTTGCAAGGTGCAACTGCCATTGATCAGGTACAGCCCTGTGCAACGCCGACATTGCACCAACTGCTCACGCATACTTCAGGCCTCAGCTATCCGTTCAATCCGGGTGTGTTGGGCAAGGAAATGACAGATCAGGACATCATTTTCCGCGCCAATCAGGGGATGCTGTCGGAGATGTGTGACCGTGTGGCTCTGCTTCCGCTGGCCTTTGCGCCCGGCACGCGGTGGGAGTATTCTGTCTCCATCGACATTCTGGGCCGCGTCATCGAAACCGTCACCGGTAAGTCGCTGGAACAGTTTTTTGTCGAGGAGATATTTGATCCGCTCGGTATGAACGAGACGCGCTTTTCCGTGCCGGCCCATGCGCATAACCGGTTTGCCGCCTGCTATACTCCGCAAGCAGGCGATGCGTTTTCTACTGGCAAGATCGAGACAGCAACAGACACCCTGCGCCTGATCGACGACCCTGTTAAATCACCCTTCCTTAATGCGGCGATGCAATCAGGTGGGGGCGGGCTGGTCGGCAGTATCGATGACTACATGAAATTCACCGAGATGATGCGCACAGGTGGGGCTGGCCTGATCGGGCCTAAAACGCTCGATTTTATGATGCGCAACCATCTGGGCGGCGATATCGCCTCCATGGGCCCCAGCAGTTTTGCAGAGCAACCAATGGAAGGCATGGGCTTTGGCCTGGGCGGTGCTGTTCTGCTGGATCCGGGCCGCGCCCGCGCGCCAGGTCATGTGGGGGATTTCAGTTGGGGTGGTATGGCGTCGACATTCTTCTGGATTGATCCGGTGGCGGACCTGTCAGTAATATTTTTCACCCAGTTGATCCCAAGTAGTGCCTATCCCGCGCGCGCCCAGCTCAAGGCATTGATCCACGGAGCACTGACATGAGCCGTATCCTCTGGACCCCCACGCCCGAGCGCGCGGAGGCATCGACCATGGCCGCCTTCGAGCGGTTCGTGGCCCAGACGCGCGGTCTCACATTTGCCGACTATAACGCCATGTGGGATTGGAGCGTGTCAGACCTTGAAGGTTTTTGGGCCGCCATCTGGGATTTCTTCACCATCCGTGCCAGTGTTCCCTATACTCGCATCCTTTCCAAACGCACTATGCCCGGGGCGCAATGGTGTCCTGATGCCATGCTGAATTACGCCGATAATATCCTGCGCCATGCAGAGGGCCGTGAGGATCATCCTGCCATTGTGAGCTTCTCTGAAACCTCGGGACGGCACGCACTGACATGGGGCGAGCTGCGCAGTCAGGTCGCCTCACTTGCCGCCCACCTCAAACGTATGGGCGTGGTTCAAGGCGACCGTGTTGTGGCAGTTTTGCCCAATACCGAAGCCGCGTTGATCGCACTGCTGGCTACTACAAGTATTGGCGCCGCGTGGTCGCTTTGCGCGCCTGATATGGGACAGGTTGCGATTGTGGACCGCTTCAAACAAATCGCACCTAAAGTGTTCATATCGCAGGACGGCTATGTACATGCGGGCAAGACCGTGGACCGCCGTGAAGTACTGGCACAGATCACTGCCCAGTTGCCCAGTGTCGTACAATTTGTAACCCTGCCGATCGCTGGCGATATCCCCGAAGGCCATCTGCGATGGGACAGTTTGCTGCATGACGACGTCCCGTTTGAACCTGTTCAGGTGCCTTTTGACCAACCGCTCTGGATTGTCTATTCCTCCGGCACCACAGGCAATCCGAAACCCATCGTGCATGGGCACGGCGGTGTAATTCTTGAGGCTGCAAAACAGTCTCTACACCATGACCTTACGAAAGAGGACCGCTTCTGCTGGCTCACGTCCTCGGGCTGGATCATGTGGAATGCGCAATGGATGGCGCTGGGGCAAGGGGCGACCGTCTGCATGTACGACGGCGCGCCGAACCATCCTGATATGCTGGCACTCTGGCGCTTTGTTGCGGATGAAAAGCTGACTTATTTTGGGGCCGGTGCTGCATTCTTTGCAGGCTGCCTGAAGTCAGGTATCACGCCGCCGCGTGAGGCGGTTGACCTGAGCCATCTGCGGTCTCTAGGCTCTACCGGATCACCACTGAGTGCCGACGCCTATGACTGGATTTACCGCGATGTGAAGGCGGATGTCTGGCTTGCCCCTATTTCCGGCGGCACCGATCTGGCGGGTGCCTTTGTGCTGGGTCATCCGGGCATGCCGGTGCGCGCAGGCGAAATGCAGTGCCGTGCGCTTGGCAACGCTGTGCGGGCATTTGATCCGGACGGCAATGAATTGATTGGCGAAGTGGGCGAGTTGGTCTGCACCGAGCCGCTGCCGTCGATGCCGCTGTTTTTCTGGGGCGACGAGGACGGCACGCGCCTGTTCGAGAGTTATTATGACACCTATCCCGGCATCTGGCGGCACGGTGACTGGATCAGCATCGACCAGACAGGTGCCTCTGTGATCTATGGCCGCTCCGACGCCACAATAAACCGCAAAGGTCTTCGCCTTGGCTCTGCCGAGATCTATCAGGCCGTTGAAGGCCTTGATGATGTGCTCGACAGTCTCGTCGTTGATCTGGAATTTCTGGGCCGTGAAAGCTTTATGCCGCTGTTCATCGTCCCCGCAGCCGGTGTGCCGTTTGACGATGCGCTAAAGGAAAAGATCAATCAGGCGATCCGCACAGGCGTCTCTGCCCGCTTTATCCCGAACGAGATCGTGCAGGTCGCTGAAATCCCCCGCACCCTGTCTGGTAAAAAGCTTGAGGTTCCGGTCAAAAAGCTGTTGTTGGGGGGTGACCCCGCAAGTGTGGTGAACCGTGACAGCATGGCTAACCCCGCAAGCTTTGATTTCTACATCGCCTATGCGGATGCACGGGCCAACGCCTGAGGCTGCTATGAACACTGTTGCCGACCAACTGATCGATCTTTTGGATATTGAACAACTAGAGGTCGATTTGTTCCGCGGCATCGGCTCGGGTGGCGAAACCACAACCCGTATCTTCGGTGGTCATGTCATTGCTCAAGCGCTGATGGCCGCGTACCGCACAGTGCCTGACCGTTTGTGCCACAGCTTGCACGCCTATTTCATCCGCCCCGGTGATCCGAAAATCCCTGTGATTTATCAGGTCGACCGCGCCCGCGATGGCGGCAGTTTCACCACCCGCCGCGTTGTGGCGATCCAGCATGGCAAGCAAATATTCAACCTTTCGGCTTCCTTCCACATCAATGAGGAAGGTTGGAACTTTCAGCACAATATGCCGACAGTCGGCAACCCCGAAGACTGGCCAAACCGGGATGAACTGCGCGAGGCCCATGTAGCAGAAATTCCTGAAAAATACCGCGATGACTTCCTGCGCCAGCGCCCGATCGAACTGCGCGAGGTAGCACCCCGCGATTTCTTCACGCCTGAAAAAGCCTCCGACAATAACCACCTGTGGTTCCGAATGGAGGCCGCCAAGGGCCAAGGGCCTCAAATGCAGCATTGCCTGCTGGCTTACGCATCCGACATGAACCTGCTCGGTTCGTCCCTACGCCCGCACGGCCTAACGTGGTTCCAAGGCAACGTGATGAGCGCCAGCCTTGACCACGCGATGTGGTTCCATGGCCCGATCCAGTTCAGCGACTGGCACCTCTATGATCTGGACGCCCCATGGACGGGAAAAGCCCGCGGCTTTAACCGCGGGTCAATCTTCAGCGCCGATGGCACCTTGGTGGCCAGTGTCGCTCAGGAAGGTTTGGTCAGGCCCCTTAAAAAAAGCTGAAGTCCGCTTCTTTATTTTGCCCTTAAACTCAAATCTGCCTTTGCATTATAAACGGACGGCTATGGTTAGCCGAACAGATAAAAACACAGCTTGTTGCCATCGACATCATGCGCATAAGCACCGTAAAAACGGTCCGGCACACGCTGGCCCGGTGCACCGTCACAAGTGGCACCCAGCTCGATGGCGCGGTTGTACATCGCATCCACGTCAGCTTTGTCCTTTGCTGGGAAGGCCAACATCACACCATTACCCGGAGTTGGGGCACCTTTGTCGTAAGGTTCGCACACAGCCAGCATTGGCGCGCCGCGCTCTGTCCCGATAAAGGCGATGCGGCCCGTATCAATCATCACTTTTGCGCCCTTGTCGGCAAACAGCTCTGTGTAGAATTTTTTGGCGTGCTCCATGTTGCTCACGCCGATGGTGGTATAGCCGATCATCTTTTTTTTCCTATTTATCAAAATTACCAAAGCGGCGGTTCAGCTTGCGCATACCCCCGATCCAGCGGTCATAATTGTCTGTTTTATTGCGCATGTACTGCACGACTTCGGGGTGGGGCAAGACGAGAAAAGTCTCGTTGCGGATGGTCTGCACGCAGGCTTCGGCCACAGGGCCAGGTTCCATCATCCCGTTGATCGCGGCGACGTGGTCTTCGTGGCCACGGGTCATTTCCGTGCGCACTGCCTGCGGGCAGAGAACGGAAACCTTGATGCCTTGATCACCGTAAGTCAGCGCCAGCCATTCGGCCAAGCCAACTGCCGCATGCTTGGTCACACCATAAGGCGCAGAACCGATCTGGTTCAGCAGCCCCGCAGCCGAGGCTGTGTTCAGCAGATAACCCCCGCCGCGCGCAGCCATCAAAGGCACCAGATGCCGCGCGGCCCAGACGTGGGACATCACGTTGATCTCCCAGATTTTCTGCCACGCGTCGTCTTCAACCTCGACACCGCCAGCCACAGAGATGCCCGCATTGGAACAGAACAGGTCAATCGGCCCTGCATCTGCTTCCACCGCGTCGATCATGCCGGTGATCTGATCCTTTATGGACACGTCCACATGATAGGCTTTGCCGCCCACCATTTTGGCGGTTTCTTCCGCACCTGCCATGTCACGGTCCACACAGGCGATATGCGCGGCCTCTTCCTCGGCGTAACGCAGGCACATGGCCCGCCCTATACCGGACGCGGCCCCTGTCACGACGATGATTTTGTCTTTTAGTTCCATCGCTCAGGTCCACATATTCGAGCCGCCACAGACGGTCAGCGCCTGTCCGGTCATGTATTTGGAGGCATCCGAGGCCAAGAAAACCGCAAGGCCCGCGAAATCTTCAGGTTCGCCCAAGCGGCGCAGGGGGATTTCGTTCTCGATGCGTTTGGCCACCTCCGGATTATCCCACAATTCGCGCGCGAATTCGGTTTTCACCAGACCGGGGCATATCGCATTAAAGCGGATGCCGTTCGGCCCGAACTCAGCCGCAAGATTGCGCACCAGACCAATCAAGGCCAGCTTGGACATACCATACGTGCCCAGCATCACGGAGGGTTTGAACGCCCCGATGGACGAGGTGAATGCCATAGAGCCCGCGCCTTTGGCAACCATATCGGGCGCCACCATCTGTGCGAGCCACAGGTTGGAACGGACATTGGCGTCCATCGTTTTGGTATAGGCTTCATCGGGGATTTCAGAGGTTTTCCCATAGTAAGGGTTCACGCCCGCATTCCCGATCACGCAATCGATCGGGCCTGCCAGTTCATGCGTTTTATCGACCAGCGCTTGCAGCTGCTCTTTATAACCCACGTTACAGGCCACCGCATGGGCGCGGCCCTTGCCGAGGGCGTTTATCCCCTCGGCGGCTGCATCCAGTTGGTCCTGTTTGCGCGCAGAGATGACGACAGTCGCGCCATGCTCTGCCAGTGCGGTCGCCATTGCCAGACCCATGCCTTTGGAGGCACCAGTCAGCAGGGCAACTTTGCCTGTGAGGTCAAACAGCTTGCTCATACACCACTCCGCTGGCGGCCTGTTGCGATCTCGTTGCGGGCCGCGTGGGTGCGTGAATTGGAAGACTTGTAGTCGTTCACTTCCGCGCGGGCGATCACATGGTGGTGGACCTCATCTGGGCCATCCGCATAGCGCAGCGTGCGCTGTGCCGTGTACATGCCCGACAGCGGCGACCATTGCGAAATACCCGTCGCGCCATGTACCTGCATCGCTTGGTCAATGATCTCGCAGACCTGCTCGGGTACTTTTGCCTTGATCATGCTGACCCAGATGCGCGCCTCTTTGTTGCCCAGCACATCCATCGCTTTGGCGGCTTTCAGCACCAGCAGGCGCATGGATTCGATCTCGATCTTGGCGCGGGAAATCGTCTCCATGTTTTTGCCCAAATCAATGATTTTCTTGCCAAATGCTTCGCGCGACAATCCGCGCTCGATCATCAGGTCCAGTGCTTTTTCCGCCGCACCAATAGAACGCATGCAGTGGTGGATACGGCCAGGTCCAAGACGTACTTGGCTAATTTCAAAACCGCGGCCCTCACCCCAGAGCATGTTGGCCTCTGGCACGCGCACGTTGGTAAACTTGATGTGCATATGCCCATGCGGCGCATCGTCATGGCCGAACACATGCATAGGGCCTACAATTTCAACACCGGGGGTGTCGATGGGCACAAGAATTTGTGACTGCTGGCGGAACGGCTCGGCGTCGGGTGAGGTCTTGACCATCGTGATCATGATTTTACAGCGCGGGTCGCCGGCGCCGGAGATATAGTATTTCTCGCCGTTGATGACCCATTCGCCATTTTCCAGAACAGCGGAAGTCGAGATGTTTTTCGCATCCGAAGAGGCCATATCAGGCTCTGTCATGGCAAAAGCGGAACGGATTTTGCCGGCCAGAAGCGGCTTGAGCCATTCTTCTTTCTGCTCGGGCGTACCGATCCTCTCCAGCACTTCCATGTTGCCGGTGTCGGGCGCGTTACAGTTCAGCGTTTCCGGCGCCAGCGGGCTTTTGCCCAACTCGGCAGCGATATAGGCGTAATCAAGGTTACTCAGGCCTTCGCCCGTTTCGGCATTGGGCAGAAAGAAGTTCCACAGCCCCGCATCGCGGGCTTTCTGCTTGGCTTCCTCCAGCAGTTCCAGCTGACCGGGCGCATAGGACCAACGGTCCGCACGGCCTTCGCCAAGCGCGAAGAACTTGTCGGTCATCGGGTCCACGTTCTCGCGGATGTGCTTGATCACGGCGGCCAGCAGCGGCTTGGCCTTATCAGACATTGCAAGGTTGTTCATTTCCATCGGTGTATCAGACATCGGTGTCTCCTTTTACTTGTTTACCCACTTGGGTTTGCGTTTCTCGACAAAGGCATTCACGCCTTCTTTGAAATCTTCGGTTTTGGCCAGATCGGCGATCACTTCGCGTGAATAGGCAATGCTCTCCTGCATGCCGTCACGGGCATACATGTCGTTCAGCACGCGCTTGGTCGCTTTGACAGCCGAAGGTGAAACGGAGCACAGCTCTTCCGCCTTAGCCATCGCCCGCGCCATCAACTGGTCGTGCGGCACCACCTCGTTGACGCAGCCCATTTTCAACGCCTCATCGGCCATGATTGTGCGGCCCGTAAACATCATTTCCTGCGCAGCCAGCCGCCCGATATAACGCGACAGGCGTTGCACGCCCGAGGCAGCGGCAAAGAAGCCGACCTTGACTTCGGGCAGCGCAAACTTGGCATTCTCGGAAGCGATGATAATGTCGCACGACAGCGCAGTCTCGAACCCGCCACCCATGGCGAAACCGTTTACGGCCGCGATAATCGGCTTTTCCAGATTAAAGCGCGAGGACAGACCGGCGAACCCCATCGGCGTCATAGTCGCCCGAGCGCCGCCTGCGGCAGTCGCTTTCAGGTCATTGCCCGCGCTGAACGCTTTGTCACCTGCACCTGTCAAAACGGCCACCCAAAGGTCCTGATCAGCGGCAAAATCATCCCAGCAGGCGGACATTTCGTTGTGCATGTCTACATGCACCGCGTTGTACACATCGGGCCGGTTCATGGTCACAACCAGAATATGACCCTTCTTTTCGGTTGTGATAAATTCGTAGCTCATACTTTCAGCCCTCCGGTATCTATATCTGTGAATTTACCGCCCGATGCGGCCAGCGTACGCAATGTTTCGGCAGGAGCAAACGCGGCATCTTCGGCATGCAGTTTTTCCATCCGGTCAAGCACAGCCTGCGCACCAACCATATCGCCGTAGAACATCGGCCCGCCCTTGTCAGCTGGCCAGCCGTAGCCGTTCAGCCAGACCACGTCGATGTCGGAGGGGCGCTGCGCCTTGTTTTCCTCGAGGATCTTCACCGCCTCGTTGATCATCGGATAGATGCAAATCTCGATGATCTCTTCCGCACTCATGCTGGAGGCTTCGGCACCAGTGACGTTCTTGATAATTCCCGCCGTCACCTTGGACGGGACGGGGCGGCGGTTCTCGTCATAGTCATAGAACCCCGCTTGGGTCTTTTGCCCGCGCCGGTCCATCTCGCACAGCATGTCGCGGATGGGGTTGTCGGTCGTGGCCCCTTTGGACCAGCCGATATCGAGGCCCGCAAGATCGCTCATCTGGAAGGGGCCCATTTTGAAGCCGAACTGGTTCAGCGCGCTGTCCACATCCCACGGCATCAGGCCTTGGGCCAGCAGCTTGTTCGCCTGAATCTGGCGCGCAAACAGGATACGGTTGCCGACAAATCCCGGGCAGACGCCGACCAGTGCAGCGATCTTGTTGATCTTGCCCGCCATCGCCATCGAGGTGGCGACCACATCGTCCGCTGTACGTTTTGCCCGCACAATCTCCAACAGCTTCATAACATTGGCCGGGGAAAAGAAGTGCAAGCCAATCACGTCTTCGGGCCGCTGCGTCATCGCGGCAATCTCGTCGATGTTCAGCGCGGAGGTGTTGGTAGCAAGGATTGCACCCTTTTTCATCACGCGGTCCAGCTCGGTGAAAATCTTGCGCTTGAGGTCCATATCCTCAAAGACCGCTTCGATCACCAGATCGCAGTCCGCCAGATCGGCCAACACCAGACAGCCCTGAAACCGGCCCATCCGCGCTTCAACTTCTTCTTGCGGAAACCGCCCTTTGTCGGACGAGTTTTGATAGTTGCGGCGCACCACGGCAAGACCACGGTCCAGCGCCTCTTGGGTCGTCTCGACGATTTTGATGTCATAGCCTGCGGTCGCAAAATTCATTGCGATGCCACCGCCCATGGTGCCGGCACCAATGATGCCGACCGATCTGATCTCGCGCTGTGGCGTGTTGGCGTCCAGCCCGGGAACATTCCATGCAGCTTTACCTGCCGTGGCGATATAATCGCCGGTTTCTTCGATGGTTGGTGTCATGTTTTTGCCTTTTCATTTTCCAGACAGGCCGTGCGCAATCCGCGACGGTCGATCTTGTCAGTTGCACCGCGCATCAAAGGCACGGTTTCTGTCCACAAATGTGCGGGTGTTTTAAAGCTGGCGATATGTCCTTCGAGCGCCTTTGCCAGCTGGGCTTGGGTCAGGGTTGCCCCCTCGCGCAGCTGGATACAGGCACCGACCACCTCGCCCAACCGCTCGTCAGGCACGGAAAAGGCGCAGGCTTCTACCACCTCGGGCAGTCGGTGCAGGGCGCCCTCAACATCCAGACAGGCGATATTCTCGCCGCCGCGAATGATAATATTTTTCTTGCGGTCCAGAATCGTGACGTAGCCTTCGGCATCCATGACCGCTAGATCACCGGTCCGCAGCCAACCATCCTGCATCGTCTCGGCGGTGGCTTCGGGTTTGTTCAGGTAGCAGCGCATATTGGCAGGGCTTTTGACCGTGATCTCGCCCAATGTGCCCAGCGGCACATCATTGCCGGCATCATCCAGAAGGCGCAGTTCTTGCAGTGGCGGATGCAGTTTGCCTGCACTCTCGGGACGTTTGAGGTAATCCTCGCCTATCATCCCGATCCCCAGCGCGTTTGTCTCTGTCATCCCCCAACCCGTGGCAATGCCTGCCTTCGGGAAAGCCGCTGCCAGTTCCGCTACTTGCGCACTTGGCCGCTTTGCTCCACCCGAGCCAAGATAATCAAGCGTATCAAGCGTGACACCTGCTTTGCGCGCGGCCCGCATTAACTCGGCAGATTGGGTGGGAACGCCCAGAAAGCGGGTGATCTTTTCGGCTTTGATAAGCCGTACCGCCTCGTCGCCGTCCCATTTGCGCATCAACGTAATATGCGCCCCTGCAACAAGGCTGAGCAGGAAAAGCGGATGTGTGGCAGTAACGTGAAACAGCGGCGTGACCACCAGCGCCGAAGGGCGCAGCGGCGTAGGCGAATCACCAGCGGGCGGAGCGATCAAAGGCGCAATCACGGCTTGCATCAGCCAGCTGAAAACCGCGCTAACTGCACTGCGGTGGGTTTGCACCACACCTTTTGGATGACCCGTCGTGCCCGAAGAATACATAACAGCAAAATCGTCATCTGTGTCGATGAAGCTGTCCAGCAGCGTATCGGATGCATCTGTTTGCAGCGCAGTATAAGCGTAATCCACCATACCTTCACCGTCGCGCACCCCGACCAGTATCAACTCCAATGGATCAACCAGAGGCAACAGACGCGCTATCCTCGGACCATCTGCAAACACCACCTTTGCGGCGCTATCGCGCAAGGCATAATCCAGCTCGGTGGTGGTCCACCATGCGTTTACGAAAACCACAGTTGCGCCTGTGGACGAGATCGCCAGCACCAGTGTCAACAGCTCGGGGTAGTTGCGCATGGCGATCGCCACGCGGTCACCCCTGCCAATCCCGAATGTCCCGTGAAGAACTTGGGCGACCCGCCGCACCTCAGCGCAGAAGGCCGCATAGGTCCACCGCTGTCCTTCATAAAGAAGATAATCTGCGGTCCCGTTTGCGTGCTGCGCCAGTCCCGCAGCCATCAATGCGGGAACGGTAGGCGGCACATTCTGGAAGGCATTGAACGTAACGCCCCGGATGACTGTTGGTGCAACTGCAAAAGTCGGATTTGTACAAATGACATGTGCCACTGCGGCTTCAGGCGTCATTCCACTCATGGTATCAATCCCATCAGACTGCGCGTGTCTTTCATGCTGACCCTCCCAAGTCACCGGGCCGTGCAGTCCTACTCAAGACGGTGCACGACTCTTGTCGAGAACAAGACTAGGCGGAAAATTCAGGCCTGCCAATACCGCAGGTCGGAACTTCGTTTCGCAAATGAAATATTTCCGGGTAACGGGCAGAATCAAGCTTGGAACCTAGGTTAGAATGGCGCGTGCGCGAGACTATTTGGGGTGCTTCCCTTAGCATAGGTTGACGGTAGCCGACGTGTAAACGTATCGCGGGTCAGTTCTTGCCCAATTTTGGCCAGGCTGATCCCGACCATCCCATCTTTGGCTATTTTTCGCATAGCGAACATCAAGAATACATCGGGATCCTGTTTGCCGTTTTTGTCCGGATTTAGACCCTCATCAAAAAATGCCGTTCCCCATGCAGCATCTGACGCAGATTAGGCTTCAGCCTTTGTAACGGCTGTACCAAGCCGGAAACTTCGTCAATATTGATACTCATAACGTTACTACAGAGAAGGTATCGCGAAACGTTTAGCCGCAGACAATATCTGGGAGGGCCTTTCAATGAAATTAGCATGGCCATTGGCTGTTCTCATGTTGTCTGCAAGTGCTGTTTCCGGCGCATGGTACTTAGACCGCGATAATTCGATGTCGGATGCCAATGACGATGTAGGGCAGGCGATGGCCATTGTGCTTGGCAGGAACGGCACGGCAACACAGGCCCTTCAGGTGTGTTCGGGGGGCTATCTGTCGACCGCGCACGGGGCGCTGGATGATCCCATAAAGGCTGAAGCGGCAGGTAGGCCGTTAGACCACCAGGAAAGTTCGGCATGCGCTTGATTGCTTATCCCATGGTGCGTGAAAACATGACCCAAGCGTTGGATGAGGTGGATTATGTATCGCCGCGCCTGCGTGATCTGTCTTTGTGGGCACTTGGTAATGAAGAGATGGATTATGTGTTTATCAAGGTTGATGAGCCGCTCCGTCCTGATGCCTTCATACGGCTTTGTCGCACAAATCGGCCTTAGGGTGAGCTTCCCCTTTCCCAGACGGACTCAGCCTACTGCCTCTGTGACAGGTAGGCCAATAGCTGTGTAGCGGTTGAGGGCGGCGATGCGGATTTGGATTTCTGCGACCTGCCTTTCGAAGTCCCTCGCCATGAACGATTGGCCCAGTAATTTCATACAATGCATTTTCGTCTCAACGCGGC
>Ga0163215_100308_pt1 | contig 98890 bp, 86 predicted proteins | sample SynspAceP_FD_185934 | JGI IMG/M metagenome (GOLD analysis project Ga0163215, IMG submission 185934) | Saline lake microbial communities from Ace Lake in Antarctica - Synechococcus sp. Ace-P (Hybrid Assembly) | ecosystem: Environmental > Aquatic > Non-marine Saline and Alkaline > Saline | place...
TTCGAGTCTATAGACTAGCCAATCGCCAATCGCCAATCGCCAATCGCCCATCGCCAATCGCCAATCGCCAATCGCCAATCGCCAATCGCCAATCGCCAAACGCCAATCGCCAAACGCCAAACGCCAATCGCCAAACGCCAAACGCCAAACGCCAAACGCCAAACGCCAATCGCCAAACGCCAATCGCCAATCGCCAATCGCCAATCGCCAATCGCCAATCGCCAAACGCCAACAGCCAAACGCCAACTATGCCTGAATTTCATTTTCCTTGGATTGAAGTCTCGATACTCGTGCCGTTGATCGGTGCGATCGGGGTTCACCTTTTCGGTGACCGCGAGAACGTCTTGACGCATACGATTATCGTGTGTGCCATAACGCTCGCGTTGACACTCGGCGAACTGATCGACTTCCTTTCGTTGGGGACGTTCGAGGCTCATGACCATGGGCGGTTACTGAGTTGGATTTTCAATCCTGATTTCTTCGTGATCGATGAACTCAGTGCGTTCTTGATCCCCTTGGTGGCGTTAATTTTCTTGGTCGTGGTGATGTCCACGTTGCGAACGAAGGCGCCGCGGTTCTCGTTGAAACTGGCCTTGGTCAGTGAGTCGTTGGTGTTGGCGACGTTCAGTTGCCGAGCCTCGTGGGCGTTGATCGTGCTGTTGGTGGTTGCGACGATTCCGCCGTACCTCGAACTACGGCGTCGCAATCGTTGCACGCGGATCTATGTGTGGCACATGGGGACGTTCGCGGGTCTGTTGATTCTCGGTTACGCGTGGTTGTCCGTCGTCGAGGTGCAGTCCACCGGCGGTTTGATTGCGGGTGCGTTATTGACGGCGGCGGCGTTGTTGCGATCGGGTGTGTTCCCGTTGCATTTGTGGATGACGGATTTGTTTGAGAAAGGCACATTTGGCACCGCGATCCTGTTCACGACGCCGTTGGTCGGTGCCTACGCGGTGATGCGATTGGTATTGCCGATCGCTCCCTCGTGGGCATTGCAAAGTATCGCGGTGTTATCGTTGTTGACAGCGGTGTATGCCGGTGCGATGGCGATCGTGCAGCGGGAAGCGAGGCGGATGTTTTGTTATTTGTTGCTGAGTCAATCCTCGTTGATTTTGGTCGGGTTGGAGCTCGTCACGCCGATCGGTTTGACCGGCGCGTTGTGCTTGTGGTTGTCCGTCGGCCTGTCGTTGACCGGATTCGGGATCACGCTGCGGTGCATCGAGGCGAGGATAACGCGAGTGTCGTTGGTGGATTATCACGGCATGTATCGCCAGATGCCGATGATGGCAGGCTTTTTTCTGTTGACGGGACTGGCCGCGATCGGTTTCCCGGCGACCGTCGGTTTCGTCGGGATGGAATTGTTGATTGAGGGTGCGGTTGATGTGTATCCGCTCGTGGGCACGTTGGTCGTATTGGCGGCGGCGTTTTGTGGGATCACGGTTTTGATGGCGTACTTCCGGATCTTTACCGGGCATTCCAATCGGACGATGATCCCGATGAACGCGCGTCCGACCGAGCGATTCGCGGTGCTTGTGTTGACGTTCCTCATTCTCGGCGGCGGGTTGGTCCCGCAACCGGGAGTGGCGTCGCGATACCACGCGGCGAAAGAGCTTGCCAATCAACGGGCCGAACTCTTGGGCGAACAACCGGGGACATCCCCCGATTGATCGTCGAACATTTCCAGTATCTGCTATCACTCGATTCGTTTCGTCCCGTTTGAAAAAACACATGAGCACTCACCTCACTGACCCGAAAGAGATTCCACGTGGAAACTCCGAGGGTTTTGTCAAATACTTCAAGCAAGACTTCATCTCGGGTTTTTTGGTATTTTTGATCGCGTTGCCGCTTTGTTTGGGGATTTCGGTCGCCAGCGGTTTCCCGCCGATTGCGGGGATTTTCACGGCGATCGTGGGATCGGTGGTGGCGACGTTCCTGAGTAATTCGGAACTGACGATCAAAGGCCCGGCGGCTGGGATGATTGTGATTGTGGTCGGGTGCGTCGAAGCGTTCGGGGGTGACGGCACGTTCGATTTGAGCAACTCGATCGACGTCGGTGCGTACCGTGCGGCACTCGCCGTCGGCGTGGTCGCGGCGGTGTTGCAGGTCTTCTTTGGCATTTTCCGCGCGGGCATTCTCGGTGAGTTTTTCCCGATCTCCGCTGTGCATGGAATGCTCGCGGCGATCGGCGTGATCATCATCGCGAAACAGGTGCCCGTGGCACTCGGCGTGACTGCCACGGGCGGACCGTTGGAGTTGTTAAAGCAGATCCCGCAGTTCATCGCCGAAGCCAACCCGGCGATCGCGGCGATCGGAGTGACGAGTGTTCTGATCATGTTTTCGTGGCCGCTGGTCCAGCGAAAAGTGGCGTGGCTTCGCAAACTGCCTTCGCCTTTGATCGTGTTGCTGGTCGCCGTCCCGATGGGCATGGGATTCGATTTGATGCACGAACGCTCGTATGTATTGCAGAACCACCAATATCAATTGGGTGAGACTTACCTGGTCGCGATTCGGCCCGAGATGTTTGGAATGTTCCAATCGTTAACGACGCCGGATTTCATGGCCCTCACGCAACCCAAGGCGTGGACGTGGGTGCTGATGTTTTTCATCATCGGCAGTTTGGAATCGTTACTCAGTGCCAAGGCGGTGGACCTGCTCGATCCGTGGAAACGCAAATCGAACATGGATCGCGACATGATCGCCGTGGGGACGGGGAACCTCTGTGTTTCGATGATCGGTGGTTTGCCGATGATTTCCGAAATCGTTCGCAGTCGTGCCAATATCGATAACGGGGCGCAAACCCGATTCGCTAATTTTTGGCATGGAATGTTGTTGCTGGTTTGTGTCGCGTTCATTCCGATGGTGTTGCACCGCATCCCCATGGCGGCCCTGGCAGCGATGTTGATTTACACCGGGTTCCGACTCGCGCATCCGAGCGAGTTCAGGAACGTTTGGAAGATCGGACGCGAGCAGTTGGTGATCTTTGTGGTCACCTTGGTCAGCGTGCTGGCGACGGATTTGTTGATCGGGATCGCGGTCGGGATTGCGACCAAGGTGCTCATTCACTTGATGAACGGCGTGCCGGTTCGGTCACTGTTCCGACCGGAGATCGAATTGACCGAGGACGACGGCAACACAGTCCGGCTCACCGCACGTCAATCGGCCGTGTTCAGCAATTGGATTCCGATGCGCCGGCAAATCGAGCGCTTCGGATTGGTCGATCGTCGTAACGTCGTGCTCGATCTGGCCGACGTGCATCTGGTCGACCATACCGTGATGGACAAACTCCACGAACTCGAGAGTGATTTCGAGGTCCAGGGGTTGTCGTTGACGACGATCGGGTTGGAGTCCCATCAATCGTTCACCAACCACGTTCATTCGACGCGGCGAAAGGGAGTCACGATTGCGAAACTGCTGACGATCACCGTCCACCCGGAGATCGAGCAGATGATCGTCACCGAGGTCGTTCGGAGAGGCGCCAGCGGTTACACCGTGATCCCGTGTCGTGGTGCCGGGCGTCACGAAATTCTCAACGACGGCGGGCGGGCCCAACCTCGCGTGCGAATCGAAGTGATCATTCCGAACGAATGGAGTCAATCGATCGTCGATTATCTCGTTCGAGAAGTCCAGCCCGACCATCGACTCACGTTCGCCATCGAGGCCGTCCAAGTCGCGAGGCTGGACGCGTTCACACCAACAGCGAAACTGGATGCCCCGATTGAAACAAACGACGCCGAAGGTTCCCAAGCCGGGGCAGCATCGGTCAGGTGACAATCGAGTTCACCAAGAGTGTGATCGCATTTCTGCCGTCAAAGCTCCGGCGGTCCTTTCTCTTTGTCGGGTGGCGTCTCCTCCAATGCCTCAGTCATCATGCTAACGTCACCGACCCGAGTTTCAAAAAAGGGGCGTTTATCGAGCCGGAATTTGCGAGTCTCGGAGACGTCGGTTTCATCACTGAGTTTGCTGTCAGTGAGATGTTTTGAACCACCGATCAACGCAGATGGACACAGAGAGCCCCCGAGGCCCCTGCAGAAGCGGTCGGGATGCTAAACTGCGAGTTGCTTTCCGTACGTATCCGAGGAGTTTGAAATGTTGCGTTTCGTTGTGTTTTTCTGGGCCGTGTTGAGCGGTGTCGCCATGTTTATCGGGCAACCGGATTTATCGGCTGAGGACACGTTGTCGACGGAGGAAACGTTGACTGCTGAGGAAACGTTGTCGACTGAGGTAAGGAATCTCGTCGAGATAGCGATCCAAGAGAAGAAACTTCCCGGGGCCGTCGTGATGATCGGAATCGGTGATCGGACGGTTTTGCATGAGGCATACGGAAGCCGCGAGGTCGAACCGGCGAAGGTAGCGATGACAATTGATACGGTGTTCGATCTGGCATCGTTGACGAAGCCGATCGCGACGGCGTCGAGTGTGATGGCGTTGATCGAGCGGGAAGAGATCGGATTGCGGGATCCGGTGGCCTCGCACTTGCCCGAGTTTGCCGTCAACGGAAAAGACGCCGTCACGGTCGAGCAACTGTTGCTGCATACCGGCGGATTGATCCCTGATAATCCGATGTCGGATTACCGTGGCAGCGAACAGGAGTCGATCGAGCGATTGATGAAGTTGTCGTTGAACTATCCACCGGGGACCCGGTTTCGTTATTCCGACGTCGGATTTGAGGTTCTCGGCGAGTGGGTGCGCCGCGTCAGTGGCGAGGACTTGCACGCGTTTTCACAACGGCATGTGTTCGTTCCGCTGGGGATGACCGAAACGACGTTTCGCCCGGAGTCCCGTCTTCGCCAGCGCGCCGCACCGACGCAGAAACGCGGCGGAGATTGGATGCGTGGCGAGGTTCATGACCCGCGAGCGTTCGCCTTGGGCGGCATCGCCGGACACGCGGGATTGTTCAGCACGTCGGCCGATCTCGCGGTTTTCGCTCGCATGATTTTAGGCGACGGGACGCTTGATGAGGTATCGATTTTCAAACCCGAAACGATCCGCATCATGAACCGTGCCTACCCGGTTCCCGGCGGCATCCGCGGATTGGGTTGGGACAAACAGACCGGCTATTCCTCCAACCGTGGGAGAACGATGACCGCCTCGGCACTCGGCCACGGCGGGTTCACCGGGACGGCGTTATGGATCGATCCGGAGTTGCAGTTGTACGTGATCTTCCTGAGCAACCGGGTTCATCCATCGGGCGACGGGAGTGTCAACCGACTCGCCGGAGCGATCGGGACCCTCGCCGCCGATTTCGCCGCTGCCCACGAACCCTGAGGGCAGTCGACGTTCATTAGCCACCAATCCTAACCCGACGCATTCGCGAGGGATTCCACCATCCGCTACCGGTCACTCGGGCCGCAGCAACGGGAACAAGATCACGTCACGGATCGATTTACGATTGGTGAGCACCATCACGAGCCGGTCGATCCCGACCCCGAGTCCGCCGGCCGGCGGCATCCCATAACGCAGCGCTCGCACGAAATCGTGATCCATCTTGGCCATCGAATCCTCTTCCTCGAGACCCGCGAGTTGGGTCGTGAACAATTCCTCCTGCAAATCAGGATCGTTCAATTCCGTGTACGCATTGGCCAATTCCATCCCACAAATGAACATCTCGAAACGCTCGGCGATCTCCGGATTGTCTTTCTTGCGTTTGGTCAGCGGACAAATACTCGCCGGATAATCGATCACGAAAATCGGTCCCTGCAACGAGTCCTCGACCTTCTCCTCAAAGATCTCATTGCGAACCACGTCCGGATGTTTGCCCGCCGTATCGATGTGCAACTCGGCGGCGAGTTTCATCACCGCCGCTTCATCGCTCGAATCGACACCGGTCGCCTTCGCAAATAAATCCGCGTACGTCGCACGTTGGAACGGCGGCGTGAAATCGATCGATTGGCCGTTGAACTCGCGTTGGTAACCGCCACCGATTTTGTCGATCGCGTCGCACACCATTTGTTCGGTCAAATCCATCATCGATTCGTAATTGCCGTACGCCTGATAGATTTCGATCATCGTGAACTCCGGGTTGTGCCGCGGCGACAAACCTTCGTTGCGGTACACCCGTCCGATTTCGTAGACCCGTTCCATGCCCCCGACCATCAATCGTTTGAGATGCAACTCCAACGCGATCCGCATCGTCAATTGCATGTCGAGCGTATTGTGATGCGTTTCGAACGGACGCGCCGCCGCCCCGCCGGGGATCGTATGCAACGTCGGCCCTTCGACTTCGCAAAACCCAAGATCATCGAGCGTCGAGCGAATACTTTTAATGATTTTAGTGCGGTCGAGAAACGTCTGCATCACGCCGTCGTTGAACGCGAGATCGGCGTACCGCATCCGTTGCCGCAGTTCCGGGTTCGTCAAACCGGCGTGCTTTTCAGGCGGCACTTCCAACATCTTGGTCAGGAAGAACAGTTTCTCAGCGAACACGGTCAGCTCGCCTGTATTCGTCCGCCCGAGTCGCCCCTCGACCCCGATCAGATCACCGAGGTCGAACAGTTTCGCGAGTTCAAAGTTCTCTTCCCCGACTTGGTTCTTGCCAATGAAGATTTGGATATCGCCCGACCAATCGCGCAGGTTGGCAAAGATCAATTTCCCGGTCGGACGAGCCAACATGATCCGTCCAGCGACACGCACGTTCGGGCCGATTTCTTCCCCCGGCCCGTTGTCCGTCTTCCACTGACGATAATCGACCTCATCGCTCTCCACGTCTGGCAACTCCAGCGTCGGTCCCTCTTTCGTGACAAACTGGATTTCCGCGATCCGTTCACGGCACTGCCGCACCAAAAGGCGGTCATCAAACCGCTGGCCCCAGGGATCGATACCGCGTCGCACGAGTTCCGCGAGTTTATGACGGCGAGCCGCGTGCGGGTCGGTCAGATCAGGGTCACCAGCAGGATCGTTCGGGTTAGCAGAATCAGCCACAGGGAATGGGTTCAATCAAAGGGGAGACGGTCAGAAAAAGAGCAAGCCTCCCCGATTGTGGATTTCAAGGCTTGGAAACGCAAGCCGCCCCAAAAACCTGGCACGAGGCCACCAGCCACTCTGGCGGAGAACCCACATTTCGGTCAAACTGACCTCGTAGCATCCACCGCACCCGTGGCACAATTGGATAGCGCGTCGGCCTCCGAAGCCGAAGGTTGTGGGTTCGAACCCCGCCGGGTGTATTTCTATTTTTTGTCGTGATTTACCGGTCGAAACGCCTCTAAGCGTGATCGTCAACATGACGTGCGGCCCCGTTCAAAACCGATTCTGTACTGCAAAACTGTCCTAACGGACTGGCAGAGGACAGGGCGATTTTCGATCAACAAGAATCGATTCCAGCACGGCAACGGAGGCCAGGCGTCGACGAAGTTGAAGCTGGTCCTCGGCGAGTGCCCGTATGTCACGACTATCAAGGCGGCGACAGAGCGAACATCAACGGCAGTTTTTTCGTTTCGTGGAATTGACGGATTTCGTTCGCTGGATAACTCAGGTGAGTTGTTCACCAAAAACCGGTCACCAGATAGATACCCTCTCCCTATCGCCTCCTCTACCTGCCCTGTGTCTTCTCTCGAAATCGAGGGGAAAACTTTTTTCAACCGGGCAGTGAAGTGGCAGCAGTGGTGCGACCTAAATCCGGTTCATCCGACCGAAGCGTGCGCCGACCCCAGGATCGAGGTTTTTTAAGGCATGGCTGCAGTGTCCCATGATTTGATGAAAAATCTTCCTCGCCGAACCGAAATCCGCCGAAATCCGCCGAGGACCGTCGGCACCCTTGACGCACCGATTTTGCAGGAAGACGCTGGCGACCGAGAGATCCCTTGTCGAGTGGCACCTCTGCAGAGCTCGACTGCGTTTCGTCCGGCTTACCTAGTCCACCAGCATCCCTACTCAGGCACCAATCTCGTTGGACACGGGAGTCATGCCTGGAAAACCTCCGGCGCACGCTTCCGCCGGATGAACCGTTTTATCTCTCGCGACCGAAAATTATCTGTCTCACGAGGCGGGGATGGGCGCTAGCGAGCGCCAGGGACCGACGTAAACGGCAGTTCTACGCCTCTCGCGGGTTCGACGTCGGAACACAGGATTCCATTGCGGGACAGATAGGCGACGTCAGACGCCTTCTATCGGCAACCGATCCAGTCGTGCAAAATGGGGGGACGCCGGATTGATCCAGAAGTAACAGGCATATCCGTGGATCAGGGGGGTTCGACGGGAACCGGGCTTTTACTTGCCACCGAAACAAGACGTTTCATCATGACCAACTTTTCTCAGACGGCAGCGTACATTTGGTCGCTCGCGGACCTGCTTCGTGGCGATTTCAAGCAATCGCAATATGGTCGAGTAATCCTCCCATTCACCATTCTTCGCCGACTCGAATGTGTCCTCGGCGCTACCAAACCGAAAGTGCTTGCCCAAGTGGAAAAGCTGAAGGTGATGGCGAATCTCGAAGAGGACGCTCGCGAGAAGTTCCTGCTCAAGGCGGCTAAGCACTCCTTCTACAACACGTCCCAGATGGATCTGTCCAAGATGGGCAGTGCGGACATCAAATCCAACCTGCTCACCTACGTCGACAGTTTCTCTCCCGACGCACGCGAAATCTTTGAACACTTCAAATTCGCTGAATTCGTCAGCCAACTGCAGGACGCCAACCTGCTCTACAAAGTCGTCCAAAAGGTCGCCCTGACCGACCTCAGCCCCGCTGCCATCAGCAACCACGACATGGGCCTCGTCTTTGAGGAACTCATCCGGCGGTTTGCGGAATCCAGCAACGAGACCGCTGGAGAACACTTCACGCCGCGAGACATCGTCCGGCTCACCACCTCGCTGGTCTTCATGGAAGACGACGACGCCCTGACCGACCCGGGCATCATCCGCACCATCTATGACCCCACAGCGGGAACCGGTGGGTTTCTTTCCAGCGGCATGGAATACGTCCACGAACTGAACCCCGAAGCCGTCATGCGAGCCTTTGGTCAGGAACTGAACCCCGAGAGCTATGCGATCTGCAAAGGCGACATGCTGATCAAAGGCCAGGACGTCAGCCGCATCAAACTGGGCAACACGCTCAGCGACGACCAACTCTGCGCCGACAAATTCGACTACATGCTCTCCAATCCACCCTTCGGCGTCGACTGGAAGAAAGTCGAAGGCGGCGTCAAAGACGAGCACAAACTGAAGGGCTTTGACGGACGCTTTGGCCCGGGACTGCCGCGAGTCAGCGACGGATCGCTGCTGTTCCTGATGCACCTGATCAGCAAGATGCGAGACTACGACCCCAAAACTTCGGCTCCCCTCTCCTCGGGGAGAGGGGCTGGGGGTGAGGGGCACCACGGCGGACGCATCGGCATCATCCTGAACGGATCGCCGCTGTTCACCGGCGGCGCGGGCAGCGGTGAAAGCGAAATCCGGCGATACATCCTGGAAAGCGATCTGTTGGAAGCCATCGTCGCGCTGCCGACCGACATGTTCTACAACACCGGCATCGCGACCTACGTGTGGATTCTGTCCAACAAGAAAGACGCCGAGCGAAAAGGCAAAGTCCAACTGATCAACGGCGTGCATCTGTATCAAAAGATGCGCAAGAGCCTGGGCAGCAAGCGGCAAGAGATTGGCGAAGGCGACGTCAAGCTGATCACGCGAACCTTCGGCCACTTTGAAGCCATCGAAAGTTACCGCTTGGACAAAGAACCGGACCAGAAATCCAATCGCGGTCGTCAGTCTTCAGCCAAGAAGAAAGCCGCCAAGAAAACGTTCGGCAGCAAAATCTTTGCCAGCCACGAATTCGGCTATCGACGCATCACCATCGAGCGACCGCTACGTCTTTCGGTTCAATTCACCGACGAGCGCATCGAAACGCTGCGTTTTGAATCTGGCAAACTGAACGCGGCGATGCAGAAGGTCTACGAACTGCACGGCGATCATTTCCCTTCTGGCTCCCCTCGCCCCGTTTCGGGGAGAGGGGCTGGGGGTGAGGGGCTTACCGCGAAGTCTTACGGCAAGTTGAAAGAAATCGAAGCCGAAGTGCGAGCTATGGTCAAAGCGGACTTTGCCGACCTGAAAGAAAAGCAGATCAAAGACCTGCTCGACCCCAAAACATGGAACGCCCAAAAAGAACTGCTCGACCAAGCCACCCAGTTACAAGCGGCGATTGGAAAAAGCCAGCACGACGACTTCAACGAGTTCGAGGACACGCTGAAGCAAGCGATCAAGGACACCGGCGTCGAGTTAGACGCGAAGCAGAAAAAGCAGATCATCGCCGCCGTCAGTTGGACGAACCCCGACGCCGAACCGGTCATCAAGAAACTCATTAGCCGTTTGGGCGCTAGCCCCGGTTCAACAAAAATTAGCCGTTTGGGCGCTAGCCCCGGTTCCGTCCCACCCTCCGTCCCACCCTCCGCCAAACAACCGGGGCTATCGCCCAAACGGCTCAAAGGATCGCAAGCCGATCCGACCTACGGAACGTTCGAGTACCGAGACCAGATCGTCCAGTTCCAGCACGACAGCGACTTGCGTGATAACGAAGACGTGCCGTTAACCGCCGAAACCGCACGCGGAGCCAACGTCGACGCGGTCAACGAAGCCTACTTCCAAAAAGAAGTCGCACCGCACGTTCCCGACGCCTGGATCGACAAAGGCAAAACCGACGAGAAGGACGAGCAAGTCGGCATCGTCGGCTACGAGATCCCGTTCAACCGACATTTCTACGAGTACGAACCACCGCGTCCGCTGCAGGAGATAGACGCCGAGTTGGATGAACTGAGCGGCGAGATCATGCAGATGCTGCAGGAGGTTCACTCGTGATTGCCGATCAACTAGACGGGTATAAGTATCGAAATTCCGACATCGAATGGTTGGGCGAGGTGCCGGAGCATTGGGACGTCGGAAAGTTCGGCAGACTCGCGTTCATGCAAGAAGGGCCGGGACTACGAAATTGGCAATTCAAAGATGAAGGCGTTCGTGTCATCTGCGTTACGAACATCACAGCACAGGGAATAGACTTTTCGTTGCTCGAAAAGTTCATTTCGACGGAGGAGTATCAGAGTTCATACCGGCACTTTACCGTCGTTGCTGGCGACCTGCTCTTGTCGAGTTCTGGCAACTCGTGGGGGAAAGTCGCAAGGTACATCGGTGACAAAGAAGTAATCTTGAACACGAGCACAATTCGAGTTAATGAGCTGACGCATCGGCCATTGGCTTTGGACTACATCGAGTTGTTTCTTCAGTCCGATTGTTGTCGTGAGCAATTGGGTGTGGCAATGACAGGTTCGTGCCAGCCGAACTTTGGGCCGACTCACTTGAACAGGGTAAAGACACCAATACCGCCGCTCGAAGAACAAAAGCAAATCGCGGCGTTCCTGGACTACGAGACGGCGAAGATTGATGCGTTGATTGAGAAGCAGCAGCAGCTCATCGCCTTGCTCGGGGAGAAACGTCAGGCCGTCATCAGTCATGCGGTCACCAAAGGCTTGAACCCCGACGCCCCCATGCGAGATTCCGGCGTCGAGTGGTTGGGCGAAGTGCCGCAGCATTGGGATGTCAGTCGTCTCAAACAAATCACACTAAACCCAACTTCTGGTCCGTATGGGTCATCACTAACAAAGTCGATGTATACAACCAACGGCATTCGTGTATATGGGCAGCAGCAGGCAATTGCAAACGACTTCGCGATGGGCGATTACTACATTTCGCCTAGGAAATTCGCAGAGATGTCACGCTACGAGGTTTTTCCAGGTGACGTCCTCATCACGGTGATGGGAACGATTGGTCGTGTCGCCGTTGTCCCTGACGATGCTGAGCGTGGCATTATCAATCCGCGACTCGTGCGTTACCAAGCACAACGCAAAAAGTTACTTCCACACTTTTTGCGATTGTCGATACTTGGCCAACGTTCCCATGAATGGCTTACGTTGATGGCTCAAGGGTCAACAATGGACGGCTTGAACATGCAAATCCTGGGCAACCTTCCGATTCCCTTTCCTGAGGTTGATGAGCAGGAAGCAATCATCAAAGAAGTGAAGCGGCAAAACAACAAGTTTGATCAAATGCTGGAATCCGCCACAGGAATCGTTTCACTTCTCCAAGAACGCCGCACCGCACTCATCTCCGCCGCCGTCACCGGCAAGATCGACGTGCGTGGCTGGAAGCCTCCTGCCTCCGATGCCCGACTCGAAACCGAAATGGAGGTCGCATGAACGGTACCTCTGTGCAGCAGATTGATGCGTGGCTCTCCTCCCCATCAGAACACCAACGCCTGGAGTTCAAAGAAGCCAAGAACCAGTTCGACAACGAAAAGCTCTACCGTTATTGCGTGGCAATCGCCAATGAAGGCGGCGGGCATTTTCTGCTTGGTGTCAGCGATGCTCGGCCACGACAAGTGGTTGGCTCCCAGGCATTCAACAACCCGGTCGAGATGGCAGAGAAATTGTTTCGGGCGGTAAGTTTCCGCGTTGACATCGAAGATGTTGCCCACCCCGATGGTCGCGTGGTGGTGTTCCACATTCCAACACGCCCCCGTGGTACCGCCTACTCCTACGAGGGCGCCTATCTGATGCGAGTTGGCGAGTCCCTGACACCAATGAGCGAAGACTATCTCCGCGGCATCTTTGCTGAGGGCCAGCCCGATTGGCTTGAGATGCCTGCCAAGGATGGACTGTCGGCACAGGACGTGGTCGAACTGCTTGATACACAAACGTTTTTCGAACTGCTCAAATTGCCCTACCCGAGCGACCGCACTGGAGTCTTGGACATCCGAGCCTGCTATCAACACTGTGTCTTGAAGTGGGTCCAACGCCAGCCGATGAGCAACCAAACATTGCGTGAGCGATTCAAGCTTTCGGAGCGCAGTACAGGGACCATTTCTGCGATCCTGACGGCGACGATCGAGGCGAACTTCATCAAGCCGGATCCAGCTGCACCGTCTGGCAAAAAATTCGCGAGGTATTTGCCGATATGGGCCTGATTTCTATTTCATTGCAACTCCGCCGGGCGGTGACGGTCTTCCGTAAGTCGTTGCCTGGAAACACTTTGCTTATTTCATCGCAAACCGCACTTGCGGTCGTTCCTCGGGGGGCTAATTATGAACGCTGACTCTAAAGAAGCCGCTTTTCAACAGGACATCATCGACCAAATGGTCGCGGGCGGTTGGAAGCTCGGCGAACCCGCCAAGTACGATCGGAAACTGGCTCTCTACACCGACGATTGCCTGCAGTACGTCAAAACGACTCAGCCCAAGACCTGGGCCAAGTACGAGAAACTCTACCCGGGCAACGCAAGCCAAGCGTTCATCGACAAACTCGCCTCGCAGCTTTCCAAAGCTGATCCGCAGGCCAGCGACAAACATTTACGCACGTTTGGCACCCTCGGCGTGCTGCGTCATGAAATACGCGACAAGTCGGCGTCCTTCAAAATGTGCCAGTTCAAACCAGAACACGGCTTGAACCCCGATACGCTGGCGATGTACGAGGGCAACATCCTCCGCGTCGTGCCCGAACTGGTTTACAGCCCCTACGCCACCGCCACTCATCTGGAGGAAACCGGCACGCAGGCCAAGGCGTGGCGGATCGACCTGGTGTTGTTCGTCAACGGCATCCCCGTGGCGACGATGGAACTGAAAAGCGAGTTCAAACAGACGGTCGAGAATGCGATCCGCCAGTACCAGAAAACGCGACTGCCCAAAGACCCCGAGACGAACCAACCCGAACCGCTGCTGACCTTCAAACGCGGTGCCCTGGTTCACTTTGCCGTTAGCCAATACCGGGCAGCGATGGCAACACGACTGGCAGGAGCGGAGACTAAGTTTCTCCCGTTCAACAAAGGCACCAAAGACGGCGGCGCTGGCAATGACACGCCCGATGATGTTCACGAATACGCCACCAGCTATTTGTGGAACGAAGTTCTAGCCCCTGCAAACCTGCTGCAAATCATTGGCCGGTTTATCCACCTGGAGATCAAAACCGAAGAGGAATGGGACGGTCTCAAGAAGAAGAAAGAAACGCTGATTTTTCCTCGCTATCAACAGTGGGACCTAGTCCGCAAACTCGTCCGCGCCAGCCGCGAAGAAGGCCCCGGCCACAAGTATCTGGCTCAGCACAGCGCCGGATCGGGCAAGTCGAATAGCATCGCCTGGACGGCTCATCAACTTTCGGCGCTCTACAACGGCAACGGCGACAAGGTTTTCCACAGCGTGATCGTCGTCACCGACCGCACCGTGCTGGACGACCAACTGCAGGACACGATCTACCAGTTCGAGCATGCCGACGGCGTCGTGGGACGGATCAACCGCGACGAGGGGCAAGGATCCAAGTCGGAAAAGCTGGCCGCGGCGCTGGAGAACAGCCAGCCGATCGTGATCGTGACGATCCAAACGTTCCCGCACGTTCTCAAAGCGATCGAAAACAGCGTCAGCCTGAAAGAACGCTGCTACGCGATCATCGCCGACGAAGCGCACTCGTCGCAGTCTGGAAAAACCGCCACGGACCTGAAGGAAGTATTGAGCCGAGAGGCGTCCGACGAGGACGTCACCGCCGAAGACAAATTGAATGCCAGCGTCGAGGCTCGCAAAGCATCTAACAATCTGAGCTATTACGCATTCACGGCAACGCCGAAAAGCAAGACTCTGGAACTGTTCGGCCGGCGCCCCAAACCGGACGAACCCGCGTCGAAGCAAAACAAGCCGGTGGCGTTTCACGTCTACAGCATGCGTCAGGCGATCGAAGAGAATTACATCCTCGACGTGCTGAAGAACTATACCAGCTACAAGGTCGCCTACAACCTCGCCCAGAAGGTCGCCAAGCCTGATTACGAGGTCGATGCCAAGAAGGCCAAGGTTCGGCTGGGCCAATGGGTTCGCTTGCATGACTACAACATCGCCCAGAAGGTGATGGTGATCGTCGAACATTACCGAACGACGGTGATGGGGCTGCTGAACGGACAGGCCAAGGCCATGGTGGTCACCGGGTCGCGCAAAGAAGCGGTCCGGTACAAGCTGGAGTTCGACAAGTACATCAAGAAGAAAAAGTACAGTCAGTTGGCCGCGATGGTGGCGTTCTCGGGCGAAGTCGAGTTCAACAGCGAGGATCCCAACGCGCAGGGCCTGGTCGGTGAGAAGTTTACCGAAAACGGCATGAACCCTGGCCTGAAAGGGCGAGAAATGCGAAAGGCATTCGACACCGGCGAATACCATGTGATGATCGTCGCTAAAAAGTTTCAGACGGGGTTTGACCAACCCAAACTCTGCGCGATGTACGTGGACAAGCAACTCGGCGGCTTGGAATGCGTGCAGACCCTGTCACGGCTGAATCGGACATTCCATGGCAAAGCAAACACCTACGTCCTGGACTTTTTCAACGACCCTGCTGACGTGTTGGAAGCGTTCCAGGAGTACTACGAAACGGCGAAGCTGCTGGATGTATCGGATCCGAACCTGATTTGGGACCTGTTTGAAAAGTTGCGAGCCTCGGGGATCTTTCTGTGGACGGAGGTCACCCAGTTCAGCGAAGTCTACTTCGTCAAAAGCAAGAGTAACGCCGCGATCAGCAACGTGTGCCGTCCGGCGGTGGATCGTTGGCAGAAACGCTATCAAGCGGCGCGTGCGGAATTCGAGAAGAACAAAAATCTGTTCGACCACGCCAAAAAACTGGGTGACCCGACCTTCATCGCCAACGCCGAAGGCGAAATGAAGGACACCAAGAAGGAACTCGATGCACTGGGCATGTTCAAGGCCGACTTGGTCTCGTTCACTCGGTACTACGAATTCATGTCCCAGATTGTCGACTACGCGAGCACGGACCTGGAAAAGCTGAGCCTGTACGCAAGGCACCTGTCGCCCCTGTTGCGTGAGGAAGCCCCGCAGGAGGATCCGATCGAATTGAGCTCGGTCGAGCTGAGCCATTACCGATTGTCGAAGATCCGACAGCAGGATTTGACTTTGATCAAGGAAGGCGGTGAGGGGCTGCAGGTTTCGACCGACTTGGGAACCGGCAAAGCGAAGTCGAAAAAGGAAGAGTGGATGTCGCAGATCATCGCGCGTCTGAACGAGCTGTTCGTCACCGACGGGCTGACCGATCAAGACGTGATCAACTATGCCTACACGATCCGCGACAAAGTCCGGGAAAACGAGCGGGTGATGAATCAAATTGCTAATAACTCGCCGGAGCAAGCCTTGCTGGGAGATTTCTCCGAAGCCTTGGATGATGCGGTGATGAGCAGTAGTGAAGTGCATCAAAATCAAATGGCGCAGTACCTCAACAATCCGGAGTTAGCCGCCAAGTTCCAGCGGGTGATATTCGATCTGTTGCTGGCCAAGGGCGCCTGATCGAACCGGGGACGTGGGCAAGCCGCTGCGGTCGAGAGAATACGGTAACCGGACTTGGGTGCCCACGCCTAAGTCCGTTAGTGCAGTGTCGCCAAGGAGAATTGTTTGGCAAGATTGTCGACACGGACAGCGATCAAAGTCTAACGCTGGTCAAACCGGAACTGACGCCAGAAGGAATACGTCAAGCGGCAATCGACATGTAACGAACAATCACGGGGAAGGAACCCAGCGAGGAAGATTTGGCGGAAATGGACAAGATCACGAAAGAGATGGATGAGGAATTGAAAGAACATGACCAGAGCACGCGGGGTTGAAGCTACCCAAGAGACCGGCAAGGTCGTATATGAGGAGCCTCCTGCCAGCATGGAGGACGCTTGCCAATGGGTTGGCAATTGGGAAACTGATCCAGCCGGCACGGCGCCAATGATCTGGCCGAACCGAGGCAAGTATCTGAAATCGGTTCGGCTCGGTTGTGAGTCGGACGACATTTATCTGGTTCGCGTCAGATCGACTTTACCTCTCGCGAGGACTGGAAAAGCGGGCGACCAAACCCGCAATCACCCGATTGTGGGACACCTATCGGCCCAGACAGTGAATAGTTATCTGTCTTGCGCGCGAGCAACAAAGTCGCCCGCCGTCAAGTCGTTTGCGTTAGTAAGTGCCCTTGATTGATGTGGACTCATGCTCCGAGTGAATACGCGGAGGTATGGCAACGCCAAAAAGCGTACGGAATAATACGGAACAACCCCCGATACTGCGATTCAATGCGACCGGTTGCGGAGTGACTCGCATTCGCGATCCGCTGAAGATCACGAGAAACGGGGCTTTTTAGCAATCAAAGGCCGGTCAAAAAAAGAGTCTCCGAAGCCGAAGGTTGTGGGTTCGAACCCCGCCGGGTGTACTGCTCTTTTTTATCGTGATTTGCCGTGTCAAACGGCGAGTTTTTAAAGTCGACGAAACCGACTTGCCGGAGCCGACTTGCCGGAGCGCACTTGCCGGAGACACGTTTGGGGCAAACTCTCGAAACTCGGTTTCAAGTGTGCCGCAAACCGATTCGGGGCAACCGCCGCGTCGGTTAGGGCATTCCACCGTGCTGCCGGTCCCCGGCGGACTCGGGTTCGTCGGGGCCTTTTTTGAAAATCGTTGGACACTGAACACTGATAGTCATACCTTCAAAAAACCTCGGCCCGGACGCCACGCTCGCTTCGGTCGGATGAACCCAAATCTTTCATTGCCATGTCGGCTTGATGTCGTCTTGGTATCAACCCGAAGCCGGGGATGAGGTTTCATTGAATGCGGAGAAGGTAACGTTTCGATCTTCATGTCCTCGATCTTCATGTCCTCGATCTTCAAGCCGCTCGTGAGCGTCTTGAAAAACAACTCCACCGCTCCGCGGTGGCAGTATCTGTCGAGAACCTCGGCAATTTTCTCAGCGGTAGCGTTGTCAAAAGTAGCTAACGGATCGGCTGCTTGGGTTTGGTCAGATCCCCGACCGTGGAGTCTTGGCGAAATAGACGATCGCGTGCCGGGCAGACCGCGCTCGGGCTGATTGGTAATGAGCTTCCAAGATTCGATCGGTCGACACGTTGGGGTTCTTTGCGAGACGATAGACAGCTTTGAATTGCGATTTACTGCGAGTTCGATCCGGTGTGGATCCGGCGATCGTTGCCGCGTGGGAAACAAAAATCCTCACACGATCAGAACGCCGCTTATCGCCCAAATCAAGCGTTACAAATTCATCCTTGACCCACTGAGTAACCAACGTTCAACCTTCCGTGTAAACGTGAAATATCCATCACCGAATATTCGCACGACCGATCATACGGTCAAGAAAAAGTAGCAGCGTCTCTCTGAGACGCTGGGAATTGCGAGTCTCAGAGAGACTCGCCTACGTGAGGTTCTGCCGAACCTTTTCCGCCGATGTGCTTAATTGATTCCGAGGTCCTCACTCGTTGCGATCGCCTGCCACAGTGCGGCCGACGCATGGATGCCACGGTGGAAATCGTCGAGTGAGAATTTTTCGTTGGGGCTGTGGGCGGCGTCATCGTTTTGTCCCCATCCGAGCAACAACACGTCGCACCGGAGAACCTCTTGGAATCGTGCGAGAATGGGAATCGAACCGCCCTCGCGGATCATCACCGGCGCCACGCCAAAGGCGGCTTGCACGGCCGCGTCGGCGGCGGCGGTGAAGGGACTCGTCGCGTCGGCCAACATTGCGCCGGCCCCGTGATCGGGTTTCAATTCGAACCTCACGCCGGTCGGACAATGCCGGGTTAAGTGAGCCTGGATCATCTCGGTGATTTTAACCGGGTCTTGGCCGGGAACCAAACGGCAACTGAATTTTGCCGACGCCTTGGCGGGCAACACCGTCTTGACGCCTTCGCCTTGATGCCCCGACGTCAATCCGTTGATGTCGAACGAGGGCCGCGCCCAACGTCGCTCGTCCGTGGTGTAACCGGGCTCCCCGGCGAGGGCGTTCGCGCCGACGCCGCGTGCGAAATCGGCGTCGTCGCTGCCGAGTTGTTTCCAGGCGCCGCGTTCAATTTCCGGGATCGGCAGGACGTCATCGTAGAAACCCTCGACCGCGATCGTGCCGCTGGCGTCGATCATGCTGGAGAGCAATTGGCACAACGCGATCGCGGGGTTCATCACGGCGCCGCCGAACGAGCCGCTGTGCAAATCATGACTCGGTCCGTCGACGAACAATTCATACGTCGCGATGCCTCGCAACCCGCACGTGATCGCCGGTCGACCCGGGCCGTACTGGCTGCTGTCGCTGACGACGACGACGTCACAGGCGAGCAGGTCGGCGAGTCCGGGGAGGTGTTCTTCCAGGTTCGCGCTGCCCACCTCTTCCTCACCCTCGATCAGAAATTTGATCTGCATCGGCAGCGTCCGTCCGCCAGCGAACCATTCGCAAACCGCGAGCACGTGAGTGAGGACTTGGCCTTTGTCATCCGTCGCCCCCCGGGCGTAAATTTTTCTGTCACGGATGACGGGATCGAACGGGGGGCTGGTCCACAGGTCGAGCGGTTCGGGGGGTTGGACGTCGTAGTGTCCATAAACCAACGCGATCGGCGGATTTTTTCCCGAGTCCGTGTTGGCGGCTCCGCCAGGCGTGGGAACCGGCGTTTCAGCGTAAATCAGCGGGAATCCGGCGGTTTCGATCGTTCGCGTGACCAACCCAGCGGCCTCGAATTTTGCCTTGACCCAATCCGCTGCCCGGTGAACATCCTGTTTGGCCGACGAGTCACTACTGATGCTCGCAATTCGCAACCAATCGGTCAGTTCCTCCTCGAATCGCTGCGCATTCTGCTGGAGAAAGGCGCCGAAGTCGGCTGGCAGGGTGGCGTTCATGGGAGTGTTCGAAGTGGCGGTCATGGGAGCGTTTCGGTGGTGAGTAGGAGGGTGGGATCGATTGCAACGATACGGCGAACTTGACCGCTGGGAACCCTTGACGGTTGGGCAAAGCGTGATTCCCGGAGATTGAATTCCTTCGGGAAAATCGGCACAGAAGGACTAACAGATGCAATCGTTTCGCCGTTACAATAGCGTTTCGGCGGCATAATCGTGACCCGCAGAAACAGGAAGCCGCTGGTTCCCCTTTTTTATTTTCCCAGCGAATCGATCATAGGAGTACATTACAAACCATGTCTAACGAAGAAGAAGAAAGCGTGTTTGACGAAGTCGTCACCGTGGCGGTTGCCGAACCGGAAACCGAAAAGGAGGAACGAGCCGATACCAAGCGGAAACGCCAACCACCGTATCACGTCATTTTGTGGGACGACGCCGACCACAGTTTTGATTACGTGATTATGATGATGAAGCGTCTGTTTCGCATGCCGATCGAAAAGGGTTTCCAGGTTGCCAAGGAAGTCGACGCGAGCGGCCGTGCGGTCTGCATGACCACCACGCTCGAACTCGCCGAACTCAAACGCGATCAAATCCACGCATTCGGCAAAGACGAACTGCTGACGCGTTGCAAAGGCAGCATGTCAGCCTCGATCGAACCCGCCGAAGGCTGAAAGCGCCCATGAAATCTCGCACGGCTGAGACCGTTTTAGCAGAATGTTATTTGGAAACCCGTGCCAAGGTATTGGAGGTCGCTGCGATCCTCGATCGTATCGACCGCGCCGGTGACACCGCCGGCGGAGTGGAGATGTCCGGCGACGCGTCGATGCGCCACGATCAATTGATCCGAGCGATCCGATTGCTGTTGAGCGACTCACCCCGCCGGGCGCAAGAGATCCAGCAACTGTTCTCGCGGACCTACGATCCCCAGTGGCGATCCACGTTCGGGTTGCCCGGCGAACCCGTTTCGGACTCGCCCGCCAACGCCGAAACAGTCGCATCTGAAAAACCAGCATCTGAAAAACCGGCGACTGAAAAACCAGCGACTCCCCAACCCGCGACCGAATCGACCCAGGGCTGAATGCAATGGATTTTATCGACCCCCACATCCACATGGTCAGCCGCACGACGGACGACTACGCCACGCTCGCCCGGATGGGCTGCGTCGCGATCAGTGAGCCGGCGTTTTGGGCCGGGTTCGATCGCGGCAGTGCGGACGGATTTCGCGATTACTTCGAACAACTCACCGCCGTCGAACCACGCCGGGCCGCCCAATTCGGCATCCAACATCACTCGTGGTTGTGCATCAACGCGAAAGAAGCCGAGAACGTTTCGCTATCACGGGAAGTGATCGCAATGATCCCCGAGTTCCTTGATCGACCGGGCGTGCTCGGGATCGGTGAAATCGGGCTGAACAAGAACACCAAAAACGAAGCTACCATCTTCTTGGAACATCTCGATCTCGCCATCGAGCACGACCAACTGATCCTGATTCACACGCCGCACCTGGAAGATAAATACCAGGGCACGCGGATGATCCTCGACATGCTGTGCGGCGATTCGCGAATCAATCCGGATCGGGTGCTGGTCGATCATGTGGAAGAACACACGATCGGCGAGGTACTCGATCGCGGTTTTTGGGCCGGGATGACATTGTACCCCGTGACGAAATGCACACCCGACCGGGCCGCTGACATGATCGAGCGGTTCGGCGGCGAGCGGTTGCTCGCCAACTCCGCAGGCGACTGGGGAATCAGCAAACCGACGGCCGTGCCGGATCTGATTTTCCAAATGCGCCGCCGAGGTCACGACGAGGCTTTGATCCGCCGCGTCGTCCACGACAACCCGGCAGAGTTCTTCAACAAGAGCGGCAAGTTCGTGCAACCCGAACGCTCGAGCGGTTGAAATCGTAAGCAGGTTCAGGGAAGTGTTTCGGTGGATTAGCCGTTTTGGCGTTAGCCACGGTTCTCACGTTGAACCGGGGCTCACTTCGTGTTCGAACGTTGCCGCGATTTTCTTCAATCGTGGCAGGCAGGCTTTCCAGCGATCGGCTTCGCAGATTGCGGTCAGGACGATGATGTCATGGTCGACGGTCGTGACAAAGTCGACTTTGACCATGGTGTCCGATTCGTCTTCAGGTTCTTTTGGGATGGCCGATCCGTGGGCTTTGAGGTGAGGACCGGGTGGGCGGAGCATTATCATAATTTAGAACGCCTGGACTTTCCATTCGGACGATTCTGCTTCATCATGGAGGCCCCCGATACGGGACTCCCCACTCCTTTTTTGCATCTTCAAACGTTTCCGCCATGTCGTCTCCCATCGAACTGAACACCATCCCTGAGGCCGTCGAGGCGATCGCTCGCGGCGAGGTGATCATCGTGATCGACGCCGAGGACCGCGAAAACGAAGGCGATTTCATCTGCGCGGCTGAAAAGGCGAGCGTCGAGACGATCAATTTCATCCTCAGCGGTCGCGGGCAATTGTGTGCCCCGTTGCTGCCGGATCTGTGCAAGAAACTCGAACTTTCCCCCGTCGTGGCGAACAACAACGCGCCGCTCCAGACCGCGTTCCTCACGCCGATCGACATCGCAACGGCCCGGACGGGGATCACGGCGGCAGAGCGCAGTGCGACGATCCGTCAAATGGCCGACCCGAACGTGCAGGAATCCGATTTCGTCCGCCCTGGACACGTCTACCCGTTGCTCGCGATGGAAGGCGGCGTGCTGCGACGGGCCGGGCACACCGAGGCGGCGGTGGATTTGGCACGGATGGCGGGTTTAAAACCGGTCGGCGTCCTGTGCGAAATCTTGAACGATTCGGGCGACCGGGCGTCGCGTGACGACCTGGCCAAACTCGCCCGCGAACATAACCTGAAAATTATCAGCATCGAGCACCTGATCGCCCATCGACGGGTCAGCGAGAAATTGATCAAGCGTGCTGCCACGTCCGCCCTGCCGACCCATTACGGTGATTTTAAAATCATCGTTTACGCCGTCGATTACGAAGCCCAAGAACCGATCGCGCTGGTCTTCGGCGATCTGTCGGCACCCGGACCGGCCCCGTTGGTGCGGATGCACAGCAGTTGTTTTACCGGCGACATGGTCTCGTCACTGCGTTGCGATTGCGGCGACCAATTGCATATGGCCCTCGACATGATCAGCCACGAGGGACGCGGCGTGCTCGTTTATCTGCCGCAAGAAGGACGTGGCATCGGGTTGGCGCAGAAAATTCGTGCCTACGCCTTGCAAGACAACGGTCTCGATACCGTCGAGGCCAACCACGCGCTCGGTTTCAAAGCCGACATGCGCGATTACGGAATCGGCTTGCAAGTGCTTAAGGATCTCGGTCTGTCCGAAGTGCGTCTGTTGACAAATAACCCGAAGAAAACCAAAGCGTTCAACCTGCGTGGGTTCGATTTGACAGTCGTCGACCAGGTCCCAATCGTGTCGACGGTGAACAAGCACAACCAACGCTATCTGGAAACGAAACGTTCGAAAATGGGCCATCAATTGCCGCCGATGGCATGAGCCTGCGTTTCACCGTTTCATGGCACCGCGTCGGACCGAAATTCAAACGAACGCGAGACGCCGAGGTGAACGTCGGCGATCATCTGGATTGGTTCTTCCAGTTCGATCGGGGTTGCGACTCACCGCTGAGGACCTTCTCGACGGAGGCTTGCGGTGAGCCCAATCCCGATGAGCCAGATCCGGATGAGCCCAATCACAAAAAACGAGAGATCGGCATTCCGGCGACGAGATTGGTCGATCATCGAGCCCGGTACCTCGATTTCGCCGGTGAAGTTTCGGGTGACCGTGGGTCGGTGCAACCGTTGGTTACCGGGTTCTACGACGTCCTGCTTGACGATCCGTCACGGTTCGAATTTCGCGTACTCGCGGCGGCGGTCATTTCGCGGGAGGTTGTTTTGCCAGACCTCAATGACTGGGTTAAGACGCCATTGTGTTTGGTGGGGAAGCACCGTGTGAACTCGTTTGCGCGTTTCGAAGTGGCATTTTTGCTTAACTCGACTCTCTGAGTCGAGTGTTGTGGCTCATCCCGCGCACGCTTTCGCCGGATGAACCCGTTCTTCCAAAATAGGTACCCGATCAGCACCGGGTGAGTCGGCAAATCCGCCTCGACGAACGAACCGTCGCGATAGGAATCGTGTCCGGGGGAATACGGGTTTTGCGAAAAGGTCGGTCCAGTAACCATGTTGAGTTTATATTTAAAAAGGAAAAATATTTTTGATTGTCGTTCGGCTCTCCGAGCCGACAACGCCCCACGCGCCGCCACGTAACGCTTTCGGTTCGGAGAACCGAGCGACAAAGATTCGAAGAACCAACCAACCGATCGAACCGCATTTACCGTAGCAATCGAGTCCGCTCTCTGCTCACTCGCTACCCGGCCTTCAATCTTGGCAGTCACCCGGCGATAATCCCCGGTATTCATGCAATACGTCGAACTCCACTGCCGCAGCAATTTCTCGTTCCTTGAAGCCGCTTCGCATCCCGATGAACTGGTGCAGCGGGCGAGTGAGTTGGGTTACGCCGGAATCGCGATCACGGACCGCGAATCGATCGCCGGCGTCGTCCGCGGTCACGCGCCGGCCAAAGAACTCGGACTGCAATACATTGTCGGCGCCGAAGTGCATCCGCTCGACGGGCCACCGATGGTGTTGTGGCCGACCGATCGGGCGGCCTACGGACGGTTGTGTCGGCTGCTGTCGCTCGGGCGGATGCGTTGTGAGAAGGGACGTTGCGAACTCCGGTTCGATGATATCGCTCGGTTCGCCGAAGGAATCTTAGCGGGCGTGATTCCGGATTCCGATGATGCGAACGATCGTATGCGATCCTTCTTGCGTCACGCCTTTCGTGACGTGTTCGGCGATCGCCGGTATCTGCTCGCGGCGTTTCATCGCGGGGTCGACGATGCCGGCAAAGCCGCTTGGTTGCGCGACATGTCGCTCGATTGTGACGTGCCGTTGTTGGCCAGTGGTGATGTGCGGTACCACGTCGCGCAGCGGATGTTGTTGCACGACTGCGTCACCGCGATCCGGCACGGCACCCGAATCGATTCGATCCCCGGCGAGCGACTGCAAAACAGCCAACATCATCTGCGCAGCCTCGCCGAGATCGGGGAACTGTACCGGGACGTTCCCGACGCGATCGCGAGAACAGTCGAGGTCGCCTCACGGTGCCGATTCAGTCTCGACGATTTGCGTTACGAGTATCCCGTCGAACTCGCCCCCGCAGGCATGTCGCCGATCGAGCATTTGAAACGATTGACGTGGGAAGGCGCTCGTCAACGTTGGCCCGAGGGTGTCTCGCCGCACGTGATCGAGATGCTGCGTCATGAGTGTCAGTTGATCGGTGATTTGAATTACGAGGCGTACTTCCTCACCGTTTGGGATCTCGTTCGGTTCGCCCGTTCGCGTGGCATTTTGTGCCAAGGCCGGGGTTCGGCGGCGAATTCGGCGGTTTGTTATTGCCTCGGCATCACCGCCGTCGATCCGACGCAAAACGATTTGTTGTTCGAGCGTTTCATCAGCCGCGAACGCGACGAGGCACCCGACATCGACGTCGATTTCGAGCATCAACGTCGGGAAGAGGTGTTGCAGTATCTGTATCAAAAATACGGTCGCGACCGAGCCGGCATGACCGCGGTCGTGACAACGTATCGTGCCAAAAGTGCGATCCGGGAAGTCGGCAAATCGCTCGGCGTGTCGCCCGATTTGATCGACGCGGTGGCCAAACTCGCCGGCAGTTTCGCCAGCGATCCGGAACTGCCGCAGCGCTGTCGTGACGCGGGCATGGACCCGGACACGCCGCTGGGAAAACGGTTCCTGTATTTGACGCAAACCTTAATCGGGTTTCCACGGCATCTGTCGCAACACACCGGCGGGATGGTGATGACGGCGGGGAATTTGTGCGAATTGTGTGTGACCGAAAACGCGGCGATGCCGGGTCGCAGTGTGATCCAGTGGAACAAAGACGACCTCGACGAACTCGGTATTTTGAAGGTCGACGTGCTCGCCCTCGGGATGCTGTCGGCGATCCGGCGCTGTTTTGAACTCGTTCGCGAATACCACGCTCGTGAGTTGTCACTGTCAACGATCCCTGCCGATGATACACCGACGTATGACATGATTTGTGCGGCCGACACGATGGGCGTTTTTCAAATTGAGAGTCGGGCTCAGATGAGCATGTTGCCACGACTGCGGCCGCGATGTTTTTACGACCTCGTGATCGAAGTCGCGATCGTGCGTCCGGGACCGATCCAAGGCAACATGGTGCATCCGTTCCTAGCCGCTCGGGAGAATCCGAGTGTGGCGGTGTACCCCAGCGAAGCGGTCAAACGGGTTTTAGAAAAGACGTTGGGTGTGCCGATTTTTCAAGAACAGGCGATGCGATTGGCCGTCGTTGCGGCGGGGTTCACTCCCGGCGAGGCCGATCAACTTCGCCGCGCCATGGCCGCGTGGCGGCGTCCCGGAGTGATCGATGAGTTTCGGATCAAACTGCTCGATGGGATGAAAGCGAACGGGATGTCCGATGAGTTCGCCGAACAGGTGTTCCATCAGATCCGTGGGTTCGGTGAGTACGGTTTTCCGGAATCGCACGCGGCGAGTTTTGCGTTGTTGGTTTATGCGTCGTGTTATTTGAAGTGTCATTATCCGGCGGCGTTCTGCGCGGCGATTTTGGACAGCCAACCGATGGGGTTTTACGCACCGGCGCAATTGGTCGGCGACGCGATCAAACACGGTGTGCGAGTGCTCGCGGCGGATGTCAACGAGAGCGACGTGCGGACCCGTTTGGTCGAGGATGCGGGTCGTCGTGTTGATGACGTCAGCGGGAATGATACGTCAGGCCCCGCGATGCGACTCGGGTTGCAGATGATTCGCCGGTTACCGGCAGCGGTGGCGGATCGGATTTGCCGAGTCCGTGAGGTCGGCGGTCCGTTTTTGGATTTGAGCGACCTGGCTCACCGGGCGGAATTGACACGCAGTGCGATCGCGATTCTCGCCGATGCGGACGCTTTGTCGTCGATCGCCCAAGACCGGAGGGCGGCGGTTTGGCAATCACTCGCCACCGATGACGCGTCCGCGTCGATGCCGCTGCTGCAATCGCTCGAACCCGACCGCAGCGTCCCGGAGGAACTCGTCGCGATGTCGCCGGAGGAAGAGGTTTACCGGGATTACGAAACGACAGGACTGAGTTTGAAGGCGCACCCGGTCTCGTTCCTGCGCGAGAAATTGACGGGCCTGGATTGCCGCACCGCCGCCGATCTGCCGACCGTTCGCGACGGGCTCCAAATCCGCGTGGCCGGCATCGTGCTGATGCGGCAGCGTCCCTCGACAGCCAAGGGAATCACGTTTGTCACGATCGAGGACGAGACCGGGGCGATGAATCTGGTGATGTTCGCAGCCGTTTGGAAACGGTTTTACAAAATCGGAAAATCCAGTAACGCCTGGATCGTCGAGGGGAAACTCGAAAACCGCCAAGGCGTGATCCACGTGATCGTCGGACGCATCGACGACATGAGCGAGATGTTGCATGACCTGCCAACGAAAACACGAGATTTTCGCTAAACGCCGCCATCGAAGTTCAATCAATAATCCTAACCCCACGCGTTCGTTTAGATGCACGCTCGGCAACTTGCTCGTGGTGCTCACCGGCTTACCTGGGTTGTGCCTCAACGCAACACCCGAAAAGAGACTCTATCCCCAGGGGGTGGCGTCCCCTCAATGAAAAAAAACCTTGTGTTGGCCTCGTCCAGAATTATTTTGCTCCGGTGCAGATGTTGGTTTTCTTATCAAAGTGACATGACCTTTTAATAGTTTTTGAGTGTGATTCGGTGCCACCCAATTTCCCAAACGTTGCGACCCTCCGGTTCTCGCCTGCACTGCATGGGCTCGTAATCCTTTTTGAAAAATTCCTATTGAGGAAACACAAGGACAGGGAAACCCAAGGACAGGGAAACACAAGGACAGGGCACTTTTCCGGGTGGCGTGGCTCTACATACTTTGAGCCAAGATGGAGTTCACCGGCTTTGCGTCGTTTCCGGAGACGGCGTGGCCGCCCCGAAGCTCACTCAATGCGTAAACTTCGGCTCATTCGCCGGAATCGTGCGATGGAATTTTTCCAGGCATGGCTCCAGTGTTCAATCATGATTTGTGGTCGCCGTTTGCAACCGTTAAACACATCGTCACAATGAATTCGGTGTAACCACGTCGCAGCGTCTCTCTGAGACGCTGAAATTTGCGAGTCTCAGAGAGACTCGCCTACGTGAGGTTCTACCGAACGTTTCTGCCGATGTGCTAACCATGGAATTACCGGAAAAAAAGCAGTCAAGCTCTGCTAAGGTGCACCTGAACAAGAGAGATCCCGACCGCCCGCGTTTGCAGGAAGACGCTGGCGACCGAGATATCCCTTGTCGAGTGGCACCTCTGCAACCTCGACTGCGTTTCTTCCGGCTTACGTAGTCCACCAGCATCCATACTCAGGCACCAATCTCGTTGGACACGGCAGTCATGGCTGGAAAACCTCCGGCACACGCTTCCGCCGGATGAACCCAAAAACCCGTTTCAATTGCTTACAAACGCGTGTAGATAACTTAGGCTGACGCCTTGGGCTAATCGCTGCCGTGCCTACCGGCACTATTGAAAAACGCAACTTCAAAACGAACGCGTCGGGTTACCAATTCAGCGCAACCTTCCTTTCTAGTTGTTCCAGGCCACTGGCTTGTTGTGCTGTTTTCAGTGCCGCAGCAACGCGATGTCACATTTCGCCCGCGATCGTGTACAATTGAGGTCCGCCCTCCCTCCCACCTCAAAGGATCTCCCCAATCGTGAGAGTCTTTTCCCTGCCTGTTTTGGTGCTCGTAAGCTGCTTCGTCGCTTCGGTCGCAACCACCGACGCCGCTGAGCCAACACCTAGCGAAATCGAATTCTTTGAGCAACGCATCCGCCCGGTTTTAATCGAGCAGTGTTATGAATGTCATAACACGGCTGAAACCGCCGAAGCCGGATTGTCATTGGACTACCGCGACGCCCTTCGCAAGGGTGGCGATTCGGGTCCGCTAGTGTCGGCAAAGTCCGCCGATAATTTGCTGTTGAAAATCCTTCGGCACGAGATCGAAGGGCTCGAGATGCCCGAAGGCGGACAGAAGCTCGATGATGACGTGATCGCGGATTTCGAAAAATGGTTATCGATGGGAGCTCCCGATCCGCGGATCGAACCGCCCTCGGACGATGAGCTGGCCGGGTCGACTTCTTGGGAGGCCGTCCGCGAAAAACGGAAACAATGGTGGAGTTTCCAACCGATCGTTCCTACAAAGATTCCCGCAGCAGTGAACGACACCGCGTCCAATCAACCGGTGGATCGATTCGTTCGCGCGAAGATGATGGCGGCAGGATTGACGCCGGCCGAACGCGCCGATCCAACCGTGTTGGCTCGACGACTTTCCTTCGCGATCACAGGTCTGCCGCCATCGCCCGAGAGCGTGGCCGATTTCCTTCGCGATCCGTCCGATGACGCATATGAACAGTACGTCGATCGGTTGTTAGAGTCCGATCAATTTGGCGAGCGTTGGGCACGGCATTGGATGGACTGGATTCGTTACGCGGAATCTCATGGCAGCGAAGGCGATCCGAAAATCGTCGGCGCGCACCACTACCGGGATTATCTGATTCGTGCCTTGAAAGACGACGTGCCCTACGACGAAATTGTCCGCGAACACATCGCCGGCGACCTGTTGGAATCGCCTCGCATCAATGAAGAACTCGGGATCAACGAATCCCAAGTCGCGACGGCCCATTGGCGGATGGTCTTTCACGGGTTCGCACCGACCGACGTGATGGAAGAGAAAGTGCGATTCACCGACGACGCCATCAACGTTTTCAGCAAAGCGTTCTTGGGGCTCACCGTTTCGTGTGCGCGATGCCACGATCACAAGTTCGACGCGATCAGCCAAGCCGATTACTACGCAATGTTCGGGATCGTTGGATCCACGCGGCCCGCGAGGGCGCCGATTGACTCGCCGCAAGTGCTCAACAGGAATCGTGATGCGTTGGCGGCGTTGAAACCTAAGATTCGTGACGCGATTGCGAATCAATGGCTCGCGGCGATTTCGAGCGAGGATGAACTGCTCGCGACGACGACGAAGGATTCGAAGGGTTCCGGACCACTGGCGGCGTTCATTAAATCACTTCGCGACGCCGACGATTTTCCCGCCGCGTGGCAGCGTTTTCAGACGGATGCTGGCTCTTCAGGAATCGCGAATTCTGACGTCGTCCGGCATTGGGATTTGTCTCAACCCAACGATCAAAAAGAATGGTTCACCTACGGCAACGGAACGACCGGTCAATCGAGTCCGGCCGGTGCGTTTGCTCTGCATGATTCAGGCGACTCGGTCATTCGTGACCTCTTCCCCGCCGGCCTGTACTCGCACTTAATCAGCGATAAACACGCGGCCGTTTTGACATCGCCGTCGGTGCCGCTCGATGGCGAGTATGACCTGTGGTTACGGATCAGCGGTGGTGGTTCAGCGAATTCACGTTTCGTTGTCCAAGACTATCCTCGCAACGGAACCGTGTTTCCGTTCACAGTCATGCAAGGGGAAACGCAAAACAGTTGGCGATGGCAGAAATACGATTTGAGCTACTGGAAGGGCGACGACATTCATATCGAATTGGCCACCGCCAACGACTCGGCCATTTTGGTTCAGAACCAAGACCGTTCCTGGTTCGGAATTCGAGACGCGATCATCGTCCCCCAAGGTGCGGCGATCAACCAACACGACAACGCGTGGATGATTCCGATTCGGAAACAAACTGATCGAGAACCAACCGATGCAAAACCGCCCGAATCGTTCACGCAATTTGCGAGACGGTTTCAGCAAACGATCGAAACTGCCGTACTCGCATGGCAGCAAGGCAATCTCACCGATGCGCAAGCGTTGCTTCTGGATCAATGTTTGCAGGAAGGACGACTTGCCAATTCGATGCAGTCACTGCGCAACGCCGAACCCTTGATCCAGCGATATCGCAAGCTTGAAAACGAGATTTCTGTTCCGCGCCGAGCACCCGCGCTCGCCGAATGGATCGGGTCGGATCAGGCGTTGTATGAACGTGGAGACCATAAGCAACGTGGTGAGACAATCCCTCGTCGGTTCCTCGAAGCGTTCGACGACACGCCGTACCAAACCACACTCAGCGGACGACGCGAGCTGGCCGAAAACGTGCTCAGCGAGGACAACCCGTTGACCTCGCGGGTGATCGTGAACCGAATCTGGCATCACCTGTTCGGTCGTGGGATCGTTGGAACCAACGATAATTTCGGACGTCTCGGACAAACCCCCACGCATCCTGAATTGTTGGACTATTTGGCCCACGAGTTCCGCACATCAGACCGATGGTCGATCAAGTCGATGATTCGCCGGATCGTGACCAGCGACACTTGGCGGCAAGACTATGTGGCTTCGGATCTGGCAAAAGCCACCGATCCCGACAACGAACTCCGTTCGCATTGGTCGGTGACGCGATTGGAAGCCGAGGCGATTCGCGACGCGATCCTTTCCGCATCCGGACAACTCAATCCGGCGATGTACGGCGAGGCGGTGCCGGGCCAGTCGACTCGCCGCAGCGTGTATGTGACGGTGATTCGCAATGCCATGGATCCCTTCCTGGCAACGTTTGACGCGCCGGTGCCGTTTTCCAGCAAGGGTCGCCGAGACGTCACGAATGTGCCCGCGCAGTCGCTGCTGATGATGAACAACTCGTTTGTATTGAGTGCAGCGAAGAAGTTTTCCGACCGAGCGTTGACGCTGCAGTCCATCGACGATAACACGCAGCGAGTCACTTGGATGTGGCAGCAAGCACTGGGACGCACGCCAAGTGAAACGGAGGCTCGATCGGCGATCGCCTATCTGGCAGCGGCATCGCAGCGGTACGACAAACTGAGCGCGAATCGAACCCAGTTGCAAACCGAGATGGAACGCTCCGACGCCGAATTGCAATCGATCTCGACTGCGGCGATCAAACGCATCGATCAGTCGCTGCCCGTTAAGAACGCCGTCAATCTGAATCCGATCGCCGAGTGGACGTTTGAAAATTCAGCGGAAGATTCGATCGGCGAACTGGATCTAAAACTTCGCGGAACCGCTTCGATCGGCCAGGGAGGTTTGGTACTCGATGGCAGCGGTTTTGCGATCACCGATCCGGTCGGCGTCCCGTTGCGCGAGAAAACACTGGAGGCGGTCGTTCAGCTTGCGAAGTTCGATCAAGCGGGCGGCGGCCTGATGACGGTCCAAGATTCGTCCGGAAATGTTTTCGATTCCATCGTCTTTGCCGAGCGCGAACCGGGACGCTGGTTAGCCGGCAGCAATCGTCATCTGCGAACCCAGTCGTTCGATGGGCAGCCAGAGACCGACGCCGCCGAGCACGCCGTACACCTAACGATCACCTACGCCGCCGATGGCACGATCACCTGCTATCGCAACGGCGAGACCTACGGCAACTCATACCAAGCCGACTTGCAATCGTTCCACGCGAACGAATTGGAAGTGCTGTTCGGAATGCGGCATGGCAAGACCGCCAGTGGAAACCGAATGCTGCACGGACGCATCCTCCACGCTCGGCTTTACAACCGAACTCTCACCGCCGATGAGGTCATGGCAGCCGCATCCGGTTCCTCCGCGTCGATTTCGCATCAGCAGATCACCAACGCCATGAGCGTGGAAGAACGGAAACGGCGAGATGAGCTGCAAATCCGGTTGGGTATCCTTCGGGACGAACTCAAAGCATCCTCGGGCAGCGTCGCGGCGAATCAGCACTGGATCGATTTGGCACATTCTTTGTTCAACATGAAGGAGTTTATTTATGTCCGATAAATGGCAAGCAGGAACTCGCAGGGAGTGGCTGTCTCGTTGCAGCAGCGGATTCGGGTTGGCGGCCCTCGCGGCACTTCACGCACGCCAATCCGATGCGGCGACCCAATCCAATGCGGCCCCATGGAAGGTTCCCGGCGGGAAAGCCAAGAACGTGATCCTGTGTTACATGTCCGGCGGGTTTTCGCATGTCGATTCGTTTGATCCCAAACCACGACTGACCCAAGATCACGGCAAGCCGATGCCGATGAAGGTCGAACGGACCCAGTTCAATAACAACGGAACGATTTTTGGCAGCCCGTTCAACTTTGCGAAGCATGGCGAGAGCGGCTTACCCATCAGTGATATGTTTCCAGAAATTGCGACGTGCGCCGACCACTTGGCCGTCGTCCGGTCCGCGACCTCGAACGTGAACGAGCACGCCCAAGGCAACTTCCTCGCTCACAGCGGGTTTCCGTTTTTAGGGCATCCCAGTGCGGGGGCTTGGATGAGTTACGGGCTGGGTTCGGCAAACGAAAATCTACCCAGCTATGTTGTTCTGCAGAGCGGCGGTGCGGTTGCCCCGCACGGTGGCGTCGGCCTGTTCAGTAGCGGGTTCCTGCCCGCTCAGCATCAGGCGTCGATTTTGAAAGCCGATGTCGAAGAGGCGGTCGCCAATGTCCGACCCGAGCAGAATCCAGCGTTCCAGCGTCAACGTTTGGACTTTGTGAATGATTTGGATCGGCACTTTGCCCAATCGATCGATGACGCCCACGTCGATGCCTCGATCAAGAACTACGAAACCGCATTTCGGATGCAGTCGGCGGTCCCCGATCTGTGCGACATCTCGGACGAAACCGAAGCGACGCGGCGGATGTACGGCGTGGACGACGCGGACAAGGTCAAAGCGGCCTACGCACGCCAAGCCTTGTTGGCTCGTCGGCTGATCGAACAAGGCGTGCGTTTCGTCGAGTTGTCGTGCCTGACCTACGGTATCGGAGCCGGTGGCGCGGCCAATCCGTGGGACCAACACGGTGACTTAGAAAAAGGGCACCGTGCGATGGGACGGCAAGTCGACCAACCGATCGCGGCGTTGATCAAGGATCTCGATGCGCGAGGACTGCTCGACGAAACAATCATCGTGTTCACCGGTGAGTTCGGCAGGACGCCGTTTTCGCAAGGTTCCAACGGACGAGATCACAATCCGTTGGGATTCAGTTTCTGGATGGCCGGCGGCGGGATCAAGGGCGGAACGACTTACGGTGCAACGGACGAATACGGTTATCACGCAGTCGAGAAACCATGCACGTTCTTCGATATGTGGGCGACCGTGCTGCATCAATTGGGCATCGACCACGAGAAACTCACCTATCGCTCCGGTGGTCGCGACTTCCGACTCACCGACGTGCATGGGAACGTGCTACAAGAAATACTGAGCTGAATCCCGACACAATTTTTACTGATCGTCTTTTCGACAGGAGACCGGTTCTTCTTCGCAATCGCTTTGCCCAAACCGACGGACTGCATCGAATCGTTACGCGCCGGCTGAATTCGCTGAGCCGACCTGTTCGGCCAGCAATGATTGGAGCAGGTTTTCGTCACCGTTCGCTAACGCACGCTTCGGAACAATGAGCAGTTCGCGACGACCGTAGAACAGCATGAAGAACTCATCATCCTGCAACCAGTCGGAATAGAGCGACCAGGCGATGTTGGAGTCAATTGAGTCGGTATGAAACGCGATTCCCACGTCCGAAAAAATGAGTGAGTATTCGTCCTTCAGTTTGGGGTGGGCGTTGTAAACGAGTATTGGCTGGAGGATGATCGCAAAACAAACCATCGCAAGAAGTACCAATCCGGTAATCATGACGACTGCGCCCACAACCACAGTCCCGGTTATCCCTAGGAAAGCACCGCCCGCAATCGCAGCGGTGCCGAGCAGGAGATCACGTTTGGAACCAAGTGACTTCACACGATACCGTCGAAAGGCTCGCAAGTACTCAGAGCGTTCATACGTGAAGATGATGGAGACCATATGCGTTCTAAAAAGTGCGAGTAGCGTCAAAGCGGTTTCATGGTTACTGCCCCTTCGGCGAATCCGAATCGGCGGTCGGAGCGTCCGTGCTGAACAGTTTACCCTGGATCAACGCAAGCGGAATGACTTGTGACGAGGTGCTTAATCTCTGGCATCGCCAACGACGACTTCGAACACTTGACTTGAGCAGGTGCCTGGGGCGGTAAAGTCATTCAGTTGAGACAGATCAACTTTGCTGCGTCAAGGATTGGACATCGTCAGCCTGCAGGACGTAGCAGCGGATAGCGCCGAATACGCTCAGGCAGACTCGGCTGGGATGGTCCGGGTCGGGAGAAACATCGAGAATCATGCTGTATCCCGTGGCCGGTAGAGCCTGCCAAGTCTTGCCTATGTCTTTCGAAAGATGGATTTGACTCAGCCCGTCAATACTTCGCGGGTTCGCGACCGCAAACAACGATCCATTGGGCAGCAAGAGCACGGCCCCGTAATCATCGCTCTCGATCATTAAATCCGATTTTCCAAGCAAAGCCGCTGGGGATGCTCGAAGTGTTCGATTGTTTCGCGGATTTGGACCCTGAGGTGGCTCGCGAGTGGCTTAGACGACTGGCCGAAGTCGATCACGGCACCGTGGCGGGGATACTCGATCGTGTGCCTGTGGATAGAATATCAGATGTTTGTAAAGAGTTTACGTTGAAGCTGTTGGATGTGAACCGACAGCGATTATTGGATACCACGAAATGAACTCCCTGTTTATCGCTTGGCGACCTCCGCAACCGGACAAGACCGGATGGCGGCCCATCGGACGGCTGATGCACGATGGCGGGCTGTACCAGTTCTGTTATACCCAAGGCGCTTCCAAACCTGGGTTTCGGCCTTTTCCGGGCATGACGGAGTTAGGGCAGGTCTACGAGTCGGAAAAGCTGTTCCCGATTTTCGAGAATCGCTTGTTGCCTAAGAACCGTCCCGAGTACGAATCGTTCCTCCGCTGGGGCGGCTTTGAGGCATCGTCGACGCCCGATCCGTTCGTGGTGCTGAGCGTGACCGAGGGACGCCGAGAAACGGACGCGATTGAAGTGTTCCCGTGTCCGATGCCGGATGAGGACCACTGCTATCTGAACCGATTTTTCTTGCACGGCATCCGCTGGTTGCCAGAGTCGTCGGTCGATCGAGTGAACCAATTGCAACCGGGTGAAGAGTTACGATTGATGCTCGATCCGCAAAATGACGTCGATCCGCACGCAGTGGCCGTCCGCACGCAGCAGGATCGCACGATGATCGGTTACGTGCCACGCTACCTCGCTCACGACGTCTACAAATTATTCAGTCAGTGCGAGGTGGACTTCATTCAATTGACCGTCGCGAGGGTGAATTCAGACGCACCGCTTCAGAACCGTTTGCTGTGTCAGATGAACGCTTGCTGGCCCGACGATTTCCGACCCTGCGACAGCGAAGACTTTATTCCCATCCCATCTGACGTGCCCGCACGGTGTGAATCTTAAAGATCGTTTCGTACGATGGTGCTCAACCCGTGTTGATGCAGAAATTGGATCTTTGCGGTGATGGCGATCCGAAGATTCTCCGGGATTGGCCCTGACACATGCTGGCAGTCTTCGACGCGAACCACTGCTAACCAACCACAACTTGCCACGCTCGGTTTAACAAGCCCTAGACGAGATGGTTGGTAGGGTCGCCCTGTTGGCAACCTGACTTCAGAGTCATTCGATGGCGTATCTTCTGACTTACCAGCGATTGCGACACCGAGAATTGCTAAGCCACCGGCGGTAATATCGATCACAATCAAGCGGCGATCCTTTGGGTTGCCACCCAGGGGATCAGGCAATCGCTCTACGATCACAATATCGCCACGACTGATCGTCACCGCGTCGGCCATCGATTTAGTTTTCTTTACAAAACGATTCGAGGCCCAACGATTCGCTCAGTTCAGCCGCCATTTGATTGGCTTTGTGACAAGCGTCTTTTCGATAGCCAACAGTTTTGCTGACACGCATTCGTTCAAGCCTCCTTCGGAATTCCGTCAGATACTCGACTTCGTCAAAGCTACCATCAAATAGAGGAACAATCACACGCTCAATGTCTTCGGAAACTCGATGGAATCGACGATGGAGTTCGATTAGCAGTTCGTCAAAAGCTTCATCGTACTCCGCGTCTGGCTTGGCCATACGGCTTGTGAACCAGCGATCGGCCCGCTGCAACCCGTCATAGCATTGGACCGCCATGTCCAGCAGATCCTCAAAGGAGTAAAGGATCTTCGCGAGTTCATGGTCCTCTTTCCATCGCTCGACTTCCTGGTCACAAGCATCAATCCGGGTACGTATGGGTTCGGCAAAATCGTTGGCGATCATGGAATCAGATATTTTTAAGTGGCGGAAGCATTCTTTTCGGAAAAGCAACGTTCTTCCTCAGGCATTAGTGTAATCGGTATGCTAGGGGGACGTATTGAAGACGAAAGGGTGAACCGGGCTGAAAACACGTCAACGAGCGACCCCTGTGCCTTAAACACGGCTATTTCCGGCAAAAAGTCAATCCGTTGTCTAGCGACAATTAGTTTTCCCTCTCCGCGACAATTAGATTTCCCCTGTTGAGCGGATCGACATTCGGTTTCACGCTGCGGTGTTTCCCGGTCAGCGACAATTAGAATTCCCCTGCTCGGGGAAATGATCGCATCATCACAAGCTCCTGCTTTCAAAGGAGATTGCGATGACCACGGATGGACAAGTTTCTGAACTCAGGCGATGCCTTGCCGCTGGCGAGTCACTCGCCGCCTCTGCCAGGATGGCTTCGATGGACAAGAAAACAGCACGATCCTATCGCGACGACCAGGCACTTCCTTCGCAGCGAAAGAAGCCTCGGCAGTACCGAACGCGCCTCGATCCCTTTGTCGATGTCTGGGCCGAGGTCGAGCAGTTGCTCCTGGCCGAACCAAGACTCAAAGCTAAAACTCTTTTCGACGATCTGCTGGCGCGACATCCTGGAGAGTTCGATGACTCAACACGCAGAACTTTCGAGCGCCGCGTCGCGAGCTGGCGAGCCATCGACGGACCTAACAAGCCCGTTTTCTTCCCACAGGATCACCACCCAGGACGCTTCGCCGCAAGCGACTTCACGGTCTGTAACTCGCTCGGAGTCAAGATCGCCGGAGCGACTTTTAACCATACGCTCTTCCACAGCGTGCTGACGTACAGCAACGTCGAATCCGTCTCGCTGTGTTTCTCCGAATCCTTTGAAGCACTCAGCGAGGGAATTCAAAACGCCTTCTGGGAGTTTGGCGGCGTGCCGACTCAGCATCGCACTGACTCCCTCAGCGCGGCGGTTCGCAATCACTCCGACCGAACCACGTTGACCGTTCGCTATGCCGCGTTGATGGATCACTATGGTTGTGTTGCTCAGAAGACGAACGCTCGCCAGCCCAACGAGAACGGCGATGTCGAATCTCAAAACGGGCACCTCAAGGATCGAATCGATCAGGCGATGTTACTTCGCGGTAGCCGAGACTTTGCAAGTCGTGACGAGTACATGACGTTCGTGCAAGAGATCGTTACTCGAACCAACGCCACTCGCAGACAGCGGTTTGACGAAGAGCGAACTGTCCTGCAGAGTCTTCCCGAAAGCCGACTCGATACGGACGACTCACTGACAGGTATCCGCGTCAGCAAGAGCTGCACGATTCATGTTCGCGCGAACACTTACTCGGTCCCCAGTCGTCTGATCGGCTGCAAGGTCGATGTGCGAATCAGCGCCGAGACAATCACAGTGACTCATCAAGGACACGAGATTCAAACAATGGGGCGACTTGTTGGCAAGCAAGCTGCGAGCATCAACTATCGCCATGTGATTGATTCACTGGTGAGAAAACCCGGCGCGTTTGCCGACTACCGTTACCGCGAAGAGATGTTCCCGAGTAGCTACTTTCGCTTCGCTTATGACCTGCTCCGAAAGCAGCATAGCGATGCGGTTGCGGACAAGATGTATTTGCAAATCCTCAAACTCGCCGCTGATGAGAGCCAGCAAGCCGTCGAAGATATCTTGCGCGTCAGTGTGTCCACCGATGCAACGATTAATCTGGATGAGCTTCGCCAGCAGGTTGCCAATGCAAGTTCAGTTCCGGCGGTAACCGACATCGATGTCGAGCCGCCTTGTTTAAGTAATTTTGACAGTTTGATCCCCACGTTTTCCAAGGATGGAACCGATGACGACGACCAAGAAGACAATTTTGCCAAAGGGCAAGAAGACCGCGCCGACGCGGCGCAAAACGAGTCCGAGCAAGACGGCGGCTACGAAGTCCGATCCGAGCGAGAGTCTAACGCAGCAGTTCAAGGAACTGCGAATGCCGACGTTCCGGGATCAGTTCGCGGAGGTAGCGATGCGTTCCGAATCGGAGAGTCTAAGTCACCTGGAGTATCTGTCGGAACTGACGACGCTCGAATGCCAAGTCCGACGCGAGGGTCGGATCAAACGGTTGATGACGCGGTCACAACTTCCGGCAGGCAAGACTTGGCACTCGTTCGACCTGACTCGATTGCCGATGAATGTTCGTCGTCAACTGGAAACGCTTCGCGACGGATCGTTCCTGGATCGACGGGAGAACATTCTGCTGTTCGGCAAACCGGGCTCAGGAAAGAGCCATGCATTGTGTGCGCTGGCCGAGCAGTTAGTGCTGTCGGGTCGCAGCATACTGTTCACGACGTGCAGCCTGTTGGTGCAGCAACTGCTGATCGCGAAACGCGACTTGCGTCTTCCGAAGTTGATCAAGCAGTTCTCGTCGTACGAGGGCCTGATCATCGACGACCTGGGTTATGTGCAACAGAGCCGCGAGGAGATGGAGGTGTTGTTCACACTGCTGGCCGAGCGTTACGAACGGGGCAGCGTTCTGCTAACGAGCAACCTGGCGTTCTCGAAGTGGGATCAGATATTCAAGGACGCGATGACGACCGCAGCGGCCATCGACCGCTTGGTGCACCACAGTGTGATTATCGAGTTGAACGTTCCGAGCTATCGCGTGGAGAAGGCCAAGCAGGCCAAGAACGATGGGAAATCCACTACCGAAGAGGCACCCAAAAAGAACTAGTAGGAGGGAATTCTAATTGTCGCTAAAGGGGAGAACTAATTGTCGCCGAACACCAGCTGAGCATCATCGACATCAATGGGAATGCTTCAATGAGGCCACGAGCTGTAACTCGTGGAAGGTCATTGGTCAAAGAGAAGGCGGTTTTGAAAGAACGTGCTTCAATGAGGCCACGAGCTGTAACTCGTGGAAGGTTCAAACTGGAATTACTGCGAGATCCAAGAGCAGTAGCTTCAATGAGGCCACGAGCTGTAACTCGTGGAAGGTGGGCCGGGCGATATCGCGATCGGTGCGCCGACGGGGCTTCAATGAGGCCACGAGCTGTAACTCGTGGAAGGTTGATTCCGGCGATCGAAAAGTACGGAGCAATGATTGCCGCTTCAATGAGGCCACGAGCTGTAACTCGTGGAAGGGCAAAGAAGGCGGGCGTGCGACATTGGACTCCTTACCGCTTCAATGAGGCCACGAGCTGTAACTCGTGGAAGGTAGCAGAGATTGAGCAGCGACTTTTGAATTTAGCCACGGCTTCAATGAGGCCACGAGCTGTAACTCGTGGAAGGGTTTGGCGAACGACGTTTGTCGAAACGGGAATAGAGCAGCTTCAATGAGGCCACGAGCTGTAACTCGTGGAAGGAACCAACCCATCACCCAATCACGATCAAATTTGTTGGGCTTCAATGAGGCCACGAGCTGTAACTCGTGGAAGGTCGCCCCGAGGTCATCACGATCGCCCAACACACCAGCGCTTCAATGAGGCCACGAGCTGTAACTCGTGGAAGGGCGCGTGAGTATATGTTTATGCGTGAAGAACACCAAGCTTCAATGAGGCCACGAGCTGTAACTCGTGGAAGGTCGCCGACTCCTCAACTCCCCGGTTCGCCGACTCCTGCTTCAATGAGGCCACGAGCTGTAACTCGTGGAAGGCATCCATCATAAAAACCGTGTTCGTCCATGTGATGGCTTCAATGAGGCCACGAGCTGTAACTCGTGGAAGGATCAGGCGGAATGCAATCGGCCAAACTAGACGGAAAGACGGCTTCAATGAGGCCACGAGCTGTAACTCGTGGAAGGCGATCGAACGATTCGCATCCCACGGGGCAAGCCGACGGCTTCAATGAGGCCACGAGCTGTAACTCGTGGAAGGGTTCATTGTCCTAAGTAAAGGCGAAAGGGTAACGTCTTGCTTCAATGAGGCCACGAGCTGTAACTCGTGGAAGGCACGTCAACACGTGCCGCCGTCGTCAGGCGCAAGAGGCTTCAATGAGGCCACGAGCTGTAACTCGTGGAAGGACTAATCAAACTAAATGGCAAGCATCTTGGGGTAGTAGCTTCAATGAGGCCACGAGCTGTAACTCGTGGAAGGAAGTGGCGATTCGTCGCGAAAGAGACAGTATTGCATGCTTCAATGAGGCCACGAGCTGTAACTCGTGGAAGGGGCGTAGGTTGCAATGTAGGGGATCGGCCGCTGAATAAGCTTCAATGAGGCCACGAGCTGTAACTCGTGGAAGGGCCAGCACGGCTGACATCAGCGTAATTCGCAAGGGCGCTTCAATGAGGCCACGAGCTGTAACTCGTGGAAGGAACTCTTGGACGGTCTCTTCAATCGTTTGTACGCCGTGCTTCAATGAGGCCACGAGCTGTAACTCGTGGAAGGTCGATTCTGCGCGAGTGATCCACGATCGACGGGATTGGCTTCAATGAGGTCACGAGCTGTAACTCGTGGAAGGCCATCGAGCGGCGGGTTGATGGAGGCTGTATTACTCGCTTCAATGAGGCCACGAGCTGTAACTCGTGGAAGGCTTCAATTGTAAATGCTCGCAGCGCGGAAAGACTGGCTTCAATGAGGCCACGAGCTGTAACTCGTGGAAGGCATAGTGTTTCCTCCGCTTTGATCTCGCAGTATTTCCAGGCTTCAATGAGGCCACGAGCTGTAACTCGTGGAAGGCAAAGTATCCTGGCATTCATTCTTTCGCCGTGTATTTGCTTCAATGAGGCCACGAGCTGTAACTCGTGGAAGGTGCATTAAATAAGCGTCGGAATCTTCGGCCTCGTAAGCTTCAATGAGGCCACGAGCTGTAACTCGTGGAAGGCATCTCGGCAAGTTCTTTGCGTATCGCTGAACAGGGCTTCAATGAGGCCACGAGCTGTAACTCGTGGAAGGGACCGGACTACACACTTCCTTCAAGACAAGAGAAATCGCTTCAATGAGGCCACGAGCTGTAACTCGTGGAAGGGCCCCGGTGAGTGCCGAGGCGGGTGGTGAGTCAGCGCTTCAATGAGGCCACGAGCTGTAACTCGTGGAAGGCAACGGATTACGAAGATGGAAATCACGCGAAACAAGCTTCAATGAGGCCACGAGCTGTAACTCGTGGAAGGGCGATGTCGACAATCCAGGCGGCGTATCCTGCGGTAGGCTTCAATGAGGCCACGAGCTGTAACTCGTGGAAGGCCGAACCGGTATCCGAATTGATCGCACGAGTTGTCAGCTTCAATGAGGCCACGAGCTGTAACTCGTGGAAGGGTGGGAATGGACCCCAAGACAGCAACGGAAGCGGCAGCTTCAATGAGGCCACGAGCTGTAACTCGTGGAAGGTCATCGGTGCCACATTCCCGCCGACTGCGTGGACCGATGCTTCAATGAGGCCACGAGCTGTAACTCGTGGAAGGGCCCCCTCGCTGGCATTGCGTTCCATAGGCAGCACTAGCTTCAATGAGGCCACGAGCTGTAACTCGTGGAAGGTGACTGTTGACGAGTGCACCGTATCACTCACGCACGCTTCAATGAGGCCACGAGCTGTAACTCGTGGAAGGTCGTGCTCCCGACTGAGTCCCCGTTCATCGCCCCACGCTTCAATGAGGCCACGAGCTGTAACTCGTGGAAGGGTCTTCCGCGATAATCATGGCCTTGACCAACAATTGCTTCAATGAGGCCACGAGCTGTAACTCGTGGAAGGCAACGATTCCCGCATCAACCGGTCGGCGTTCCAGATGCTTCAATGAGGCCACGAGCTGTAACTCGTGGAAGGCTAACAACATACGCGGACGTGAACTCGGAGCTAGCGGGCTTCAATGAGGCCACGAGCTGTAACTCGTGGAAGGTTGCAATACGCTTTCGAGACGAATCGAGGATTATTCCGCTTCAATGAGGCCACGAGCTGTAACTCGTGGAAGGGTTAGGTGCGTACGTTAGTTGGGACGTGCCGCCACCGGCTTCAATGAGGCCACGAGCTGTAACTCGTGGAAGGGAAAACGCAATCAACGGGATTGCATATCTAACATCTGCTTCAATGAGGCCACGAGCTGTAACTCGTGGAAGGGCGTTATGCGTTCAGTGTCGCTCACACAGTATGCCGACGCTTCAATGAGGCCACGAGCTGTAACTCGTGGAAGGTCAAGGCCCGCAAGGGTACTGGACGGGTTGGAAACGCTTCAATGAGGCCACGAGCTGTAACTCGTGGAAGGGCAAATCGCAACGGCCAGCCTCGACGAACTGACCGACGCTTCAATGAGGCCACGAGCTGTAACTCGTGGAAGGGTACTCGCTGGCTAGGACGGCGTCTCTGTTCATCTCGTAGCTTCAATGAGGCCACGAGCTGTAACTCGTGGAAGGGTTCCGCCATACGCACTTCGCGATCGCTGCCGTCGTGCTTCAATGAGGCCACGAGCTGTAACTCGTGGAAGGAAATTCGACAATCGATACGGTGCAAGTTTTGCGAGACAGCTTCAATGAGGCCACGAGCTGTAACTCGTGGAAGGTCGAAGTCGGCGACACCTACTATCAAGCGTCGGCAGCTTCAATGAGGCCACGAGCTGTAACTCGTGGAAGGCGGCAGGCAAAGGAAGTCCAATTCACCTTTCCAACAGCTTCAATGAGGCCACGAGCTGTAACTCGTGGAAGGTCCGAGACGAATGACGACATTCGCGAGGCTACGGCCGACGCTTCAATGAGGCCACGAGCTGTAACTCGTGGAAGGGCAGGGTGAATCCGTCTACTACAACACGTCAACGAACGCTTCAATGAGGCCACGAGCTGTAACTCGTGGAAGGGCTACGAGGTTGCGTTGATCAGGAGATCAACATGAGCTTCAATGAGGCCACGAGCTGTAACTCGTGGAAGGTACACCTTGGGCAGTAACCTCGTATCCGATCTCACGCTTCAATGAGGCCACGAGCTGTAACTCGTGGAAGGTTGCTCAAGGCGCTCCAGCAGATTGTGATTGAGCGAGCTTCAATGAGGCCACGAGCTGTAACTCGTGGAAGGCATGGGTTTGGAATTTCTGCGAGATCCAAGAGCAGTAGCTTCAATGAGGCCACGAGCTGTAACTCGTGGAAGGGTGCCGTCCAGATGCACCTTTGCGAAGCGGCGATGGGCTTCAATGAGGCCACGAGCTGTAACTCGTGGAAGGCGGATCACTGATTGGGGAACTGTCATTGTTTCTGATGCTTCAATGAGGCCACGAGCTGTAACTCGTGGAAGGCGTCCGGTGTATTAAAAAGTCGCCCCCTTGGTTGCGAGCTTCAATGAGGCCACGAGCTGTAACTCGTGGAAGGGCGACGGTTCTTTGGCTTTTGCCATCGTGTTCACTTGCTTCAATGAGGCCACGAGCTGTAACTCGTGGAAGGCCGTTCGCGAATCATCCGTGTTCGTCACGAGACGGATGCTTCAATGAGGCCACGAGCTGTAACTCGTGGAAGGCGAACTGGGTTAGCAGTAGAGCGAAGCCTGACTTACGCTTCAATGAGGCCACGAGCTGTAACTCGTGGAAGGATCGTTGACGGGGGCACAGCATGGTCAGACTTCCGCAAGCTTCAATGAGGCCACGAGCTGTAACTCGTGGAAGGTCGAACGCATCGAGTCGGCTGGAGCAGGATCGCCAAGCGCTTCAATGAGGCCACGAGCTGTAACTCGTGGAAGGTAAAAATCCAACGGGCTTTGTCTAGGGATCAAATCTGCTTCAATGAGGCCACGAGCTGTAACTCGTGGAAGGCGTCAACCTGTCACCCGACGGGGAAAAGTACGAACCTGCTTCAATGAGGCCACGAGCTGTAACTCGTGGAAGGGCAGACCCGATCGCGCACATTGACTATGCACGCGAAGCTTCAATGAGGCCACGAGCTGTAACTCGTGGAAGGTGGTGCATGATCAGAGGCGACGTACCACGGATTGTAGCTTCAATGAGGCCACGAGCTGTAACTCGTGGAAGGGTCGTCATCTGGGATCAGCCCTGCGTCAACAATACCGTGCTTCAATGAGGCCACGAGCTGTAACTCGTGGAAGGAAAAGATCGTTCGTGCGTTCACGAACCTGATCGCGGGGCTTCAATGAGGCCACGAGCTGTAACTCGTGGAAGGTCTACACCGTCGGGCCAATCGATGTTTTTGGAATAGCTTCAATGAGGCCACGAGCTGTAACTCGTGGAAGGCTTGGGATACGGTTTGCCTGTACGTAGGAGATGTTCGGCTTCAATGAGGCCACGAGCTGTAACTCGTGGAAGGACGGTCGAAACGAACTCCCCTCCTCCTTTGGAATTAGCTTCAATGAGGCCACGAGCTGTAACTCGTGGAAGGTACCGGATGCTGATCGGCGAAACCGTCACGGTCGGGCTTCAATGAGGCCACGAGCTGTAACTCGTGGAAGGAAAGGCGCCGGGATGCCGGGAACGGAAGTAACCGAAGCTTCAATGAGGCCACGAGCTGTAACTCGTGGAAGGCAAATCGAATCGCTTCGAAACGGAGAGGAAGCGGCTGCTTCAATGAGGCCACGAGCTGTAACTCGTGGAAGGTGAAACGAATTGAAACAATGAGCGAGCAAGTGAAGCGCTTCAATGAGGCCACGAGCTGTAACTCGTGGAAGGTCAGCTTTGTGCGATCGCAGGCGTGACCAACCTGGGCTTCAATGAGGCCACGAGCTGTAACTCGTGGAAGGACGCGAAACGGTGGCGTTTCAGTACGCACAAGCAAAGCTTCAATGAGGCCACGAGCTGTAACTCGTGGAAGGATGATTTCTGTCGGTCGTGGTATTCACCGCGTCTTGGCTTCAATGAGGCCACGAGCTGTAACTCGTGGAAGGTCCGCGTTGTCCGTAAGAAACTGTGCGATCACCGCGCTTCAATGAGGCCACGAGCTGTAACTCGTGGAAGGTTGTTGTGGCACACCATGACTTTGCCGGCATCCCAGCTTCAATGAGGCCACGAGCTGTAACTCGTGGAAGGATAGCTTCGGCACTTGGCAATCAATTGATCGCTGTGCTTCAATGAGGCCACGAGCTGTAACTCGTGGAAGGGGGGCAGGATTAAGAATCGCGTCGTACATTGAATCGCTTCAATGAGGCCACGAGCTGTAACTCGTGGAAGGGTCGAGAGATCGAGTTAATCGAAGTGGCAATTTGGATGGCTTCAATGAGGCCACGAGCTGTAACTCGTGGAAGGGGCACCGTAATCAGGCAGGCCGCATCGTTCAATCGCGCTTCAATGAGGCCACGAGCTGTAACTCGTGGAAGGGTCGCGACGAGCGGAACTAAACTGTTGTCTGAGTCGCTTCAATGAGGCCACGAGCTGTAACTCGTGGAAGGAAAGATCCTCGCTGTATAGGAATTTAGTGCCGTATGCTTCAATGAGGCCACGAGCTGTAACTCGTGGAAGGGAATCGTGACTTTCAATCTCGACGACGGAGACTATGCTTCAATGAGGCCACGAGCTGTAACTCGTGGAAGGATTCAAACCCGATTGGTAGGTATGAGCAATCGACCAGCTTCAATGAGGCCACGAGCTGTAACTCGTGGAAGGACGCAGGGAGCAACGAGAGCAACACAAGGAATCCGTGCTTCAATGAGGCCACGAGCTGTAACTCGTGGAAGGAGTCCATCAAACGCAGCGGTCAATGATGCTGCGGTGCTTCAATGAGGCCACGAGCTGTAACTCGTGGAAGGCGACACGCTTAACGAAAACTACCTCGGATTGATTGGCTTCAATGAGGCCACGAGCTGTAACTCGTGGAAGGCGCTCACTACTGCTGTCACAGCGATCGGCAGTAGCGGGCTTCAATGAGGCCACGAGCTGTAACTCGTGGAAGGGACACGGCTCTAGCATGGTATGTTGAAGGCGAATACGCTTCAATGAGGCCACGAGCTGTAACTCGTGGAAGGTCAGATCCCATGCACCCGTGCCGTAGATCGAGTCCCAGCTTCAATGAGGCCACGAGCTGTAACTCGTGGAAGGTGGCCATTGCTGTTTGCTTTTGGTATGTTGGCTGTGCTTCAATGAGGCCACGAGCTGTAACTCGTGGAAGGCGATCATTGAGCAGGCAGGCGAACCAGCGCAAATTATTGCTTCAATGAGGCCACGAGCTGTAACTCGTGGAAGGACAAAGGGGCCGGGATGCCGGGCACGGAAGTAACCGAAGCTTCAATGAGGCCACGAGCTGTAACTCGTGGAAGGCTTCAAGACCTCTAGGTTCTCTTTCAGCCAAACAGAGGGCTTCAATGAGGCCACGAGCTGTAACTCGTGGAAGGGCCATGGTGGTGTTCTTTTGGTATGTTGGCTGTGAAGCTTCAATGAGGCCACGAGCTGTAACTCGTGGAAGGCACCAGACAACGACAGACCGACGGTACGCAATGCAGAGCTTCAATGAGGCCACGAGCTGTAACTCGTGGAAGGACACTGCGTTCATGGCCGGCATCAATCGCAGTGACGATGCTTCAATGAGGCCACGAGCTGTAACTCGTGGAAGGGTTGCAAAGACGCGTTTGCCGCGAGTCACACTTAGGGAGCTTCAATGAGGCCACGAGCTGTAACTCGTGGAAGGAATCCGAATACTTCGCTTCGTCGATGGTCATTTTCTCGCTTCAATGAGGCCACGAGCTGTAACTCGTGGAAGGACGTCGCTCTAATCCGCCCTAGCTTCGATGGAATCGCTTCAATGAGGCCACGAGCTGTAACTCGTGGAAGGCGAGACACTGCGCGTGGCCGTTACCGATTTTGCTGAGCTTCAATGAGGCCACGAGCTGTAACTCGTGGAAGGATCCATTATTTCCATCCCTGCGCATGTCAGTCGCCATGCTTCAATGAGGCCACGAGCTGTAACTCGTGGAAGGAAATGTGGTTGAGCGAGCGAAAGGGAGTCACAACTATCGCTTCAATGAGGCCACGAGCTGTAACTCGTGGAAGGGGAAAGGTTACTTATTTCTCTTTGCCGTTATCACTAGCTTCAATGAGGCCACGAGCTGTAACTCGTGGAAGGAGCGTTTTAGCGGACGCCGTTTGTCGAAACCGGATTAGCTTCAATGAGGCCACGAGCTGTAACTCGTGGAAGGGCGAACAAACAGGCGGCGGACGACGATACTGTAAATGCTTCAATGAGGCCACGAGCTGTAACTCGTGGAAGGCCGTTTCAACAAACGTTGGACGCCGAAACGCTCGTTCGCTTCAATGAGGCCACGAGCTGTAACTCGTGGAAGGCGATAAGAACGGGCCGCTATCGATTAGTTTGGTTTGCTTCAATGAGGCCACGAGCTGTAACTCGTGGAAGGCCCAAATCGTTTTGCGTGACTACTATCTAACAAGAACAGCTTCAATGAGGCCACGAGCTGTAACTCGTGGAAGGGACACATGAAAGATACGCGAACGAAAGAACTACGGGCTTCAATGAGGCCACGAGCTGTAACTCGTGGAAGGGGCATCCGATTTTCCATTAACGATTATGGGCGATAGAGCGGTGGTTTGCGAGTGGTCGTCCATTTTGTGCCTTTCCCTCACATGAGGAACTCCGTCGGGAGTGTTGTTTTACCGTTTTTTCCGGACTTGCGAGCGGGGGCCGGGGTTTTCTCACCGCCTCGCCGCTCGCGTCGCTATCGCGTTTGGAAAACCGGGTACTCTTCGATCTCGCCGCTCAGGCGACGGGCCAGGAGCCGGGTTTGAATCTCCAGCAGCCGCCGGTAACTCACCCGGTAATCAAACAACGGATGAGTCACGAGCGAGTCCATTCGCTTTTCATAGGCTAACAAAAAATGCTTCCGTCCGGCATCACTCATTACCACCGACTTGCCCGCGCAAATGAAGTGGTCGGGGGTGACCATCTTCGTGTTGATCGCGGACAGGACCACCGAGTCGGCGATCAGCGGGCGGAACGGTTCCATCAAGTCCAACGCCAACGCCGGTTTGCCCGGTTTGACTTGATGGTAAAAACCCAGGTGTGGGTCCAAGCCGACGATCGTTGCCGCGACGAGGCAGTCCTTGGTCAGCAGACTGTAGGCCAACGAGAGCATGGCGTTGACGGGGTCTCGTGGCGGACGCCGGTTGCGTGAACGGAAATGGAACGCGGGGCGTTTCTCGGCGGTGGCATACCCTTCGCCCCCAGTCGAAACGCCGCAGTCGACTTTCAACATGCCGGCAAAATCGCCGAAGTAAACGCGGGCGGCGATGCCTTCGATCCCCAACAACGAGGCCAACGAATCGGCTTGCAAGGCGCGGTTGGCGTAACGTTTCAGATCACGCAGCGATGTCGCGTCGGGCTCGCGATGGTTCCGCATCAACAACGTGCGTTGGTTGCGGATCTTGCCATGCACCCAGGCGCGGGCGATCTCGAGACAAAACTCGCGATCATCGGCGAGCCGAAATTGCTGGCGACGGACCAGGATATTCTTCACACCCAATCCACCGCTGACGCCATAAAAATAGCCCTTCTGCGTGAAGTAGCCGATCGGGACGTCACGGCCGAGGGCGGTTTGGATCGCCTGGGTCGATAACTGAATGTTGCCGAACACATTGATTTGATTGATGTCGTTGAAACGAATTTCTTGGACGACTTTGCCTTCCACTTTCGCTTGCAACAGATCCCCTTGCTTGCCGATCCACATGCCTTGCGTGTTGAAGTAAACCGGCCGCCGTTCGTCACGGGCGGTGATCAGCGGCCGGACTGCGGCAGGCGGCGAGTTCGCCGCCGCGAGCCGGCGGGTTTCTTCGGGCAAACAAATGCCGACCATGGAACAACGGGGGCACTTGGGACTCGCCACCAACGGCGGTGGGATCTGGCCGGAGTCACGGTGCCTCCGCGCCGACGCGATCGCGTTGCGGGTCAGTTCCAACAACTCCTCGTCGATGGGAACGCGGACGCGTTGCCGGGTTTCGTTGAAGTACAACACACCTTCGTTGGACTCATACCCGTTATCTCGCAGGACGAGTACCTGCAACGCGATTTGAACTCGTTCGGGATCCCACGCCGCCAGTGTCCCGTCGGCCATCCGTTTGGGCCGACCGCGTTTGTAATCGACAGGCGTGACAACGTTGCCGGTCGCTTCGGCGAGATCGAGTTTGGCAATCACGCCGAGCGATTCACTGCTCAGCGTCACACTGCGGGCGTGGATCGTTCGCGGCAAGTCCTCGTTGTCGTCTTCGATATCGTCCTGCGTTTCGGCGTCCGACGAACCGGCGTCGGGTGTGGCCTCATCCTGGCCCGACTCCTCGGCGTCATCGTCACCGAATAGCGTCGCGGCTTGCACGTGTTTTGACTTGCGCGGCTTCTTCGGCTTGGTCGGCTCCGGTGGCACGACAACGGGTTCCTCATCGGCACTGGGGATAAACGACTGGCTCGCGCAAGGTTCGGCCGGTGCCAATCCACCGGTCCCGTTATCGACGCGGCGATGCACGATCCCGCCGTCAATGGTATCGATCGATTCGGCAAACTGCCCTTCCACGTGCATCAAGTAAAACAGTCGTGGGCAGTACACGAGTTCGTTGATCATCCGCGCCGGCAGCAAGTCCTCGGGATCGCGATCCGTCGAGGGTTCGTTGGCGTCAGTGTCTTCGAGGGGTCGGATCATGGCATCACGGTGAAACGAGTACGGTCAAGAATGGAAGCGAGACAGAACGAGCCAAAGCGAACGTTCAAACAACGAAACAAGGGGCGGCCATAGCGGAGTAGGGTTTCCCGATCGCGACGACCAGAGTTTCGCTGCGCGAGGCGGCGGGGCCGAGGTCGATCACGAGCACTTGGTCCTCGCCGTGGTGCAAGATGTCCGCCATCTCGGCTTTACAACGCAGCAAATCCGCATCGGTCAACTGGCATTCGAACACGCTGTATTGCAGATGGTCGCCCCAGCCGCGGAGGCATTTAAAAATCTTCCGCAGCCGTTTGGCGTCGCAAACGTCGTAAGTGATCAGGTAGATTCGTCGCATGATTTCCCAGCAATCAGGGGCATGGATTGTCGCTCGGACGGTTTCGATTCGGAGCACCGGGCGACAATCCACCCTAGTTTCGATTGAGGAGTCGCTCTACGAAATGGCGAGCGTTTCAATTGAGAAAATCGATTCCTGGTAACCGACTGTGCGGATTATTCACAATAGGAGGTGCATGAATGCCGCGACGGAGCGACGCGCCGGTACCGGCGGCCAGAGTACCGGCGGCCAGAGCACCGGCGGGCAGAGCACCGGCGGCCAAGGAATCGTCGGAAGTACGACCTAATTAAGAAAGATCTGCTGAGCAATCGCCATGATAGAGCATTTCGACACCCAAGATCAGCAAGGAGCGAGGGCGGTCGGAAGAAACCGTGGCGGTGTTAGGATTGTCGCTCGGCTCTCCTAGCCGTCGATTTAATAACGGAAGCATTGAACGCGTGTGGAATTGGAAACCACAGATCAACGCAGATGGACATTGATAAAAAAACAAACTAGCCCTGCGATTCGCTCGACGACGTGTTCTTGTCAAGGCAAGATGCGACGATTTAATCTGTGTTTGCCTGCGTCGATCGGTGGTTCAATCGATCGCACTAAAAGCCGGGAAGACGATCTTCGGTTTGCGAATATCTCAATTATTGAGTCGACGTTCACGCTTCGGCGGCCTTCAACGTCAACCGACGCTTGCAGGCTGTCGATTTAGTTAGCCGTTGGGCGTTAGCCCCGGTTATCACACCAGCAACCGGGGCTAACGCCCATCTCTCATCTTTGCTGGCGTAAAAACGACTAAATCGACAGCCCGCTTGCGGTCTGTCGATTTAATCGTCTCCATGAAATTAACGTGCCAATACGAGCCCGACGCGCAAGCGAGTGCATGCTGTGCTTCCCTCGCTCGCGCGTCGGGCTTGTAAATCGACAGCCCGCTAGCCTAAAGGATGCCGGACCGGCGCCGAAGCGGCTTGCTCCGGCCTACGCCGCTTCGTGTCAGGAATCGGGAACGAAAGCGGGCCGTGAGAGCGCCGATTTGTACAGAAGTAAGCATGGTTTATCGTTTTTTGATAAACCATGCTTACTTCGTTACATTTGGCAAACAGATCCGTCACTGAATTTTAAAAGGAACCACCCTCATGAGCTGGCAAGATCGAATTGTTACCGACCCGCGAGTCTGTCATGGCAAGGCTTGCTTTCGCGGCACCCGCGTCATGGTGTCCGTCATTTTGGACAATCTCGCTGGCGGGCTCAATCGACGCGAAATCCTGAGCAGTTACCCGTCGCTGAGAGAAGAGCACGTGGACGCGGCGTTTGCCTACGCCGCCGAACTCGCGATACAACGGGGCGTGCCGATACCGGGCAAGCCGACTTAGTTGGAATTTCGCAGTTTCAAGCCTGTCCAGCTTGTCTGGCCGGAAGCCCATTCCGGCTGCCGCTTTCGCGTGAAAATTCATTTGCGAGAAAACTCTCGGTCGGTTTCACTTCTTTGATTTCGAGTCCGACCCTCGTCACATGACCGATCGCGGACTCGATCGCAGCCTCGAGCGACTCGGCTTCGCGGTGAAAGACAACGTGCCCAACGCCACCGGTTGCGCCGAACGAAGCGTCATCGCACGCCGGAAAAAGACGCTCGACTTGGTCAAGCGAAGCCGGGCAGTAAAGCGTCAATTCAAAGTGGTAGGTTTTCACAATCGCTCTTTTCGTTCACGGGCGAGCACGGCGCCGAACTGTTCGGGGTCAATCCTTTGCATGTTGCTCAGGATGTCGCGGGGGCATACAAGCGATGAAGAGACAGCCGTCTCGACTGCAAACCGGACAGTGTAGCCCGGGGAAACAGTGGGCCCTCGCTACATGTTTTTCAACTCGCCACCTGGATTCAATGGCTCGCTTGATCGTGATACGACTTGCTTGGTTTAGCTGCATCGACAAATCTTCCCTAGTTTCGACGGCGGAACGCCGCCAATGAAGCCCCGCCGAGCATGGCTCGGCAGGGAAATGCAGCGGTCGCAGAGCAGTCTTTGCAACGGGACAGTCTTCAATGTTGCCCATCTCTACGCTGCGTCGCTGTCGCTTTACTCTAGGGCGAAACGCCAAAAAGTCAAATTTACGCTTCCTGTCTCCTTGAAAAGAATAGTCAGCGAGCCGATTGAATTTTATTTTATTCAATATGGCGATTTTAACTTGACCGCCCCCCCCGACTCACCCTAAGATTAGCTTGCGTGGCGAGGATCCCCCTCGATTTCGCCATGACACAAAAACACCGCTCGTATCAAACCTAATTGTCTGGCAGACAGTTTGATACAGCGGCACGACCGAGCGAGACACCTGTCGGTTTCTCGGCGATCCTCTAAGTATCGCTGTAAGGCAGGTGTTTTGCAATTCCAGTTCACCAATTAAGGAGTTCGCAAAATGTCTGTTCCATTAGATCCCGCAATCGAGGCGGCTGTGAAGGAAGTTTACCGTCTGCAGTCTTCGGCTGTGGAGCCAATACTCACCACCCGGCGGTTGCGCAGTGAGTTCGTTGATAAAGTGATGGCTCTGGTTCCTGGTTCCACTGAGGACGAGGTGCTGCAGCTTTTGGTGCGAATTCGAAAACGCGGGAGCGATAAGAACGGACTTCCTCGCAAAGGCCCTTGATTATTCCGTTTTTGTCCACGAAGCAATGCCCGTATTTCTCTGCTGGGCGTCTTTGTGATCCCTGTTTTAGGCTCATCCGACTGAAGCGTTCGCTGGAGGTTTTCAAGGCATGGCTCCAGTGTCCAATGATGGTTTGTGGTCGCCGTCCTCAGCCGTTCACGTGTGTTTGCCGGGGAAACGGAGTCAAGCTTTTTGGAAATCATTGGACACTGGAGTCATGCCTTCGGAAAGCCTCGGCCTAGATGCCGCGCACGCTTCAGTCGGATGAACTATGTTTTACGCTTTCTGTTTTCAACCCGAGCAGGCATTATGTCCCAACTAACCTTTGAAATTGTTTCTGGCGCAGTGGCCGGATCGGCTTGCGCGTTTCGCTCGCGAACTCGCCTCCAGCCAGCTGATGGCCCTGGAGGCAAGGTGTTTCCGCCAACCCATTTGGACGGCAAGTACGCCACAGAGCAACGTGTTGTCGAAGGGCGTGACAAGCCGATCGATTGCGTTTTGTTAGATTCCGTGCAGTCACACGCCAATCGCTGCGAGGAAGCGTTGCAACTTGCCGTTGATCGTGAACAAATTGAGTTGCCGTTGGTCGTGGTGGATTTTCCCGACGAAGGATTGATCGATCCGATCGATCGTTTGACGAGCCTGGAGACTCCGCACCGGTTGGCGGACGCGATCTTGCGCGACAGCGAATACGAGGGCACGCCATTTCGTAAGTCCGAACTTGGCAAGCGTCTCGATTACGCATCGCTTAAAAATGCGACGCCACTTTTAGATCTTTCGCCACATTCGTTGCTGTTCGGTATCTGGGATTCAACTGGCCCCAAGGGTGGCCTTGGAGTCAAGTTTCAGCGAGCGTTGGTTGGCGAAATCATCGGCTACGACATTGTTACGGGTAAAAAAACCGCGAGCCGAATCGATCCGCTACAGATCGTCTCGGCAACCAAAGTCAAACGCACCGAAAGCGGTTGGGAAATCGCCAAAGAGAACGACAAGAAAGCGAAGTCTCCCGCTGAAATCAATCACGGCAATATCCCTCCCACGATCTCCGATGGAGGCGTGACGATGGCCTACGCCGAGCACAGTGTTGTGATTTCGTTGCCGGCGCTAAGGCGGTTGCGGTTTCCAATCGAGAAAGCGTTCACGGTTCAGCGTGATGACGCCGCCCGAACGCTACTCGCCGCCCTCGGTATCTTGTCGGTGACGCTGGCGACAGAGCAAGGGTTTGATCTTCGCAGTCGCTGTCTGCTGTGGCCTGAAACAGTCGTTCGGTTCGAACTCTTGGATCGTCCCGGTGAAAAACCGACCGCGTACGAAGTCAACAGCGCGAGCGCAATCGATATCTACAAACAAGCAGTCGAAGGGGTGAAGAAAGCGGGTTTGCCTTGGCGAACCGAACCAGTGAAACTGACGCCTTCGGCGCAGCTCGTTAAGTTGATTCGTGCTAGCCAGGAGAAGGCGGCTTCGGACACGTCCGTAGCGGAAGGAGCTTAGTATGTTCTCGATCTGTGTTCGGTTCTTAACGGGTCGGGTCGTTGCGAAGCAATTCACAAAACCTGGCGAAGTGGAATGGCCGATTCACCCGGCCCGTTTGTTCATGGCGCTCGTGGCGACGCACTACGAGACGGCTGGCGACGAATCAGCGGATGGTTCGACCGCAGGCGATCTCACGCACTCGCTTGAGCGAGAACTGCTCCAGTGGCTCGAAACGCTCTCGCCACCCTTCATTACGAATTCAACCATTTCGGCTCGCCAAGTCGTTACGGTGTTTGTTCCCGTCAACGATCGGTCGAGTGATCCAGCCCATCGTAACAAGCAGCCGCGTCAATTTCCGTCCGGCTATGTTGGTGATCAGCCTTTACGATTTACGTGGTCGGAAAACGTTCCTGATCGTTTTCGGGCTGTCCTCGATCGTCTGCTTTCAGCGGTGGTGCGAGTAGGGCACTCCTCCTCACTGGTTCAATGTTGGCTTGACGAAAACGCAAGTTATCCCGATGAAGTCCAGATCCCGAACCTGGAATTGTCGGATGCGTCGGGCCACGAGCATTGGCGACCAGCATCGCGGGCATCTGGCGACACGACGTCACGGCTACGGATCATGTCGCCGGGGACACTTACTCTTCTTGATCGGGCAATGAACCTTGATGAAGTCGAGGCGTTTGCCGAACTGGCATTGGCCGCCCGCGATGGGGATTCGCCGAAAGATCGAAAGTTGGCCAAAAATGAACTTTCAAAATCCTATCCCAACGGTCTTCCTGGATCACGACCACCTCACATCAGCACGACTTCGGTTTACGAGAAAATTGTGCCCCAACAACCGAGTGTCATTCTTCGAACCTGCTTCGATTCGACCCTGATTCCTCTAACTCGGATGGAAGGTGCGGCGCTCGGTTTGCAACACACACTCGACGTTTGCCGGATGCTTCGCAACGCTATCTTGAATCATGGTGGTAAATCCTCTCCCGCATGGCTAACCGGACACGAGACCGATGGCAGCTCCACGAAACAGCCTCACCTAGCCATTGTTCCGTTGGCTAATGTTGGCAACCACCTGTCGACATCAACGGGCGAACGCGATCGTCAAGAGTTTGCCGATGGTCATCTCATGGGATTGGGTTTAGTTCTTCCCGCCGACCTGGACCCTCGCCTGATTGGTGACACGCTGGGATTGTTTCTGTCCAACGCGTTTGGTGAACCTCTTCCGCAAACGCTGACGCTCGGCGCGAAAGGAATATGGATCGTTGAGCGGGAGACCCGCTCTCGCGCGCCGAAAGGACTGACGCCGGAGACCTGGTCGCGGCCGAGTCGAGCGTGGGCGACCGTCACCCCGATCGTCCTCGACCGCCACCCTAAGAAAGATAGTCGCAAAGAACTGTCCGCTTGGCGAGATGAAGTTGCCGAAATGGTTGTCAGGTCGTGCGAGCACATCGGATTGCCTCGCCCGTCGCTCGTGCGAATTGAAAAACACGGTTTTCTCAAAGGCGTCCCCTCGTCCCAACCGAACCGTACCGGATTCCCGCTGATAGACCATTCCGATGGCAAGACGCGGCGGATGCAGACACACGCCTTGCTGGAATTTGAGCATACTGTTCAAGGACCAGTGCTCCTCGGTGCCGGTCGGTTTCGCGGTTACGGACTATGCAAGCCGATCGATCGCATCAACGTCGATTGACGATATCGGCAAGACTCAAACCACAACCCGAATGCGTCCGCGAGTGACCACGCCATGAACCAACCTAGCTTCTCGGATTTTTTCAGCGAGCTCTACCATCATCCACCGTACCTATGGCAAACTCGTCTGGCCGAGCAAGTCGAAGCAACCGGTCAATGGCCAAGCTTCTTGCAGTTACCCACGGGCAGTGGAAAAACCTCCGTTTTAGATATCGCCGTTTATCTGCTTGCCAAACAAGCCGATGTTCCGGTGGATCAGCGGACTGCACCGACGCGAATATTTTTTGTGATCGATCGTCGAATTGTCGTCGACGAAGCAGACCAAAAAGCTCAGAAGATGGCTCAAAGGTTGCTTCAGGCTGCCACTGACCGCACGTGCCCGGCGCTGCACTGGGCGGCTCAATGCCTGCTGAGGATAGCGAACCGTGACCATCGTCAGAGCGACCCGATGCCGCTCGATGTCCACACGATGCGAGGTGGATTCTATCGAACCAATGACTGGGCTAGATCGCTCGTCCAGCCCACAATCATTACCAGCACTGTCGACCAGGTCGGATCGAGGATGCTGTTTCGCGGGTATGGTATCTCCCCGGCGGCGCGTCCTTTGCAAGCAGCGTTGGTGGCAACGGACAGTCTGATCATCTTGGATGAAGCTCACACGGCGACTCCCATGGGCGGCACCGCTGACACTGTTGCGAAGTATCAACGTCGATACGCCGCTGGTGACGATTCGATTCACCTGCGTCCCATGCAATTGGTGCAGATGACTGCAACGCTACCGCCCGATCAGAATCGATCCGAAACGTCTCTTTTCAAGCTCAACGACGCGGATATCGCCGATCCGAAGTCGCTCTTGGCTCGTCGATATCAAACATCCAAACCGGTCAGTTTATCGACTGTTTCGAACGCCAAAGGGAAAGCGGCTGAAGAGAAATTAGCCAAGGCGTTATGCAAAAGCGTTGAAGAAATCTTGTCTGACGAAACTACTCCCGACTTGCCCGCTGTTGCGATCGTCGTCAACCGAGTCAAGACGGCGAGGTTGCTGTACGATTTGTTGTCTCAGTCCAAGCACACACACGATGCCGAAACGCATCTGATGATTGGCCGGATGCGACCGATCGATCGTGATGAGATTGCGAAGCGTTTAAGAACCGCGTTGGCAACTGGCGCTGATGCCGATCGGGATCGCCCGATTCTCGTTGTGGCGACGCAGTGCATTGAAGTGGGGGCCGATTTGGACTTCGATTGCATGATCTCCGAAGCGGCGAGCCTCGACGCACTCCGACAGAGGTTCGGGCGCCTCAATCGCGGCGGTCGCGAGATTTTAACTCGGGGTGAAATTGTGATTCGAGCGGACCAGGCATTGTCTGACGAGCAACTCGAAAAACTGAAACAACCCAGCGACGCCGATCCTGTTTATGGTTGTTCGATCGCGAAGACGTATCAGTGGCTCGAACAACTCGCCAGTGAATCGGAGAACAGCACGGTCGACTTTGGTGCCGCCGCAATGGACGTGTGCTGGGATTCGCTGCGTGAAGATCCTGCTCGCCGCCAAGCGATGCTGATTGGGCAACCGGAAACCTCGGCGTTGCTGCCCGCTCACTTGGATTTACTATCGCAAACCTATGTGCACTTCACCACACCTTTCCAGGACTCGCCGAGCAAAAGTAAAAATAAAACCATCCAAACAATAGTTCACACCGTGCAACCAGATCCGGATGTTGGCGTCTTTTTGCACGGTCGCCAGCAAAGAAATACGGATGTGCAAATCTGCTGGCGTGCTGATCTATGTAAACTCGCCAAGTCCAACGGCGTCGTCAGCCTTGTTCGACTCATTGATCCGAAAGCGAAGATCGATGCGCAGTCCGAGATCACTGCGGTCAGCGAAGCGCCTCCCAGTTCGACTGAGTGCATGACTGTTTCGTTGGCAGCCGCGAAGGCGTTTTTTGTCGATAGTGAAGACACACCGGTCCAAGCGGACGTTGCGTCGATCAATTCCGAACCACAAGACTCCGGCGAGATTGCATCGCACCGCCGCCCCATTCTGTGGCGAGGCCCCGACGATTCGGTGGTCTGCGAAAACACCCGTGAACTTCGTCCCGGCGACACGTTGGTCCTTCCGGTTTCAGCGGGTGGTTGGTCGATACTCGGACATGTTCCCCATACCACAATTGATCCTGCGGTCAAAAAGATCGACGCAGAGAATGAGGTTTTGTTGAAATCGCTCGTAGCGGTCGACGTGGCTGATATCGCGTATGTTTCGGCGACTTGGAAGCCACGATTTCGATTACACCCTCTCAATGCGAAAACGCTTGGTTTAGAAAGTTGCTTGACGCAAGGCGAACAGAGCGAATCTGTTTTAGGTGATACCGAAGCGATTGCATTGCTGGACGGCCTGCGTCGCAATCTCCACGGTTCGGCCCAAGGGATGATTGAGTGCCTGCTCAAACTTGCTGAAAAACCAAGTGACAATCGCTCGGCGTTCATTGAGACCCGATCAGGAAATCGAGGAGTCCTCATCGGAATTAATCGGGGACGTCTGAATCGTGCTGAAGTCGATTCGATTTTGCAGCACACTGCCAGTCCGCCTTCGCTTGCTGATTTCGAGGATTCGGTCTCATCGGCTTCGCAGTGCCCCGTTCTACTTCGCGCCCACTTGGCACGTGTTGAGATTCGGGCCACCGAGATCGCGGGTGCATTGGGATTGCCCGAGCCATTGGTCGAATCGATTGGCATGGCCGCGCGGCTTCACGACTTGGGGAAGGCTGATTCTCGTTTTCAAGCGATGCTGTGCGGCGGATCGGTCGGTGAAGCTTGGCTGCGACCGATGTTGCTGGCGAAATCAAAAGCGATGGCGACCTCGTCGATCCAGCGGCAACGCGATCGCCAGCGAGCACGATTGCCGCGAAATTTCCGACATGAGTTATTAAGCACCGAACTCGCGACGAACGCTTCGCTGACTGCTGATCCGTTGTCTTTGCACCTGATCGCTTCGCATCATGGGCACGCTCGACCATGGATGCCTCCTTGCGATGATCCCACGCCCCCATTGGTGAACCTGTTTCGATTGGGTATCGAATTTGAAAGCGATCGCCGCAATGAAGCCGCCGATGCCACCTTGCGGCTCGCGATCGCGGAACGATTTTGGCAATGCCAACGCAGGTTTGGTTGGTGGGGAACTGCATTACTTGAAAGCATCCTACGATTGGCCGATCAACAAATTAGTCGAGAGGAGTCGGAGGGGGCGCAGCGCGGTTCCGAGGATGAACTGACGCTTTCCGAAGAACCACTCGCGGGCGAGTCGTTGCCAGCAATCATTACGAAAGTCGACTGCGGCGAACACACGTTGACACTCAACGGAATCGACGGGTCCAATCCCCTTGGAATGCTTGCGACGTTGGGGTGTTTTCGCGTTCTATCTGAAGACGAAGCTTTTGTTGACCTCCAACTAAGCTGGAGCCTCCGAAACGGTGCCTGGCGTCCAGTTTTGACCAATCACCAGATCGATATGCAGCCCGATGCGATTGTCACGGTCCTTGCCGAGTCATTGAGCAAGATGATTCATCCGACTTTCAACGCACTCAACGAACTACCGCCGAACGAGCCAAAATCAGGCAAACTCACACCATGCCCAGACAAGTTCGCGACCGTTGCGAGGGATCGATTGCGAAGTTTTTTCAATCAACCAACTGAATCATGTCTGTCATTGGATTTGATCGCCGCATTGGGCAGTGAATGTTCACAAAAGCGGTTTTCGAAAATCCGGGAGATCGAGCACACCGAGTTTTACATGACGAAAGGTTCTGGTCATCAGCGGATGCTTGAGTTAATGAAAACGATCCGTGAGCAAACTCAAGAGCGTCATCTGCGAGAGTGCTTGTTTGAACCGTGGCGGTATCACGATGAAGGCCGGGGACGTATCTTGCGTTGGGACCCAGCCGATGATCGGCCTTACGCCACGAGGTGGAAAAATCCCAGCAACGACCCTGTCATGACCGTCTTGGGCGCCAATAGTCTTGCAATCGAAGCACTGGTATTGTTCCCTACCGCGATCGTGGGTCAGCGTTTGGAAACGACGGGCTTTGCACGTCGCTTCCGTCAGGGAACCTATTGGTCCTGGCCGATCTGGACCACGCCGGTTTCATTGGACGTCGTTCGAAGTCTGATGCAGCAATCATACCTCCACTCGCTTGCCCCCGACGAAAACACTCGGCAGACTCAGTCAGTCGAGGTAATTCAACGGGTTCAACGCGTTCGAAACGATAAGTATTTCAATTTGAGCGTTGCCGAACCGATTTAGTTGTTTCATTCCCGCGACAACGCGGTGCATTCCAATAACGTACATCCGTTGTGGTACGCGTTTTGGCATACGCTGGCGTGGCGGGGTGATTCAGTCGGCAAGCCCGTCGGCGTTGACCGTTGCTCACCAGTCGACGATGTGGTGTTTTGTGGTGAAGTCGAGTGTTTCTTCCAACAATCGATGATGTCGCTGGCGGTTTCAAATTGAGCCACTTTCGTGGAGTGGCTGTGTCAACTCGAAGGAAACGTCTTTCGTGGCGACCACCGCAACCTGTTTCGCGGAAGCATTATAGGTGCATAATCTACGGGTTCCTAATGCGTGAGAGACGCCAAGCGTCTTCGCTTTTTTGGCCTCGGCTACGATCGCGAAAGTGGCTAAATTCCAAACCGCGAATGACTGTATACGAATCCCGGAGGGAACGGCTCATTCAGGCGGCCACGAAAAAACTTGCCCAGGCCACCGCCGGGCCCCTCGGAGCAATGAACGTCGCTCGGTTCTCCGAACCGAAAGCGTAGGGTGAGCGATTTCGGCTCGCAGAGCCGAGCGACAATCCAAACACCGCCACCTACGCTTCCGGTGGTCCTCAACGATACCGAACAACTGGTCTCTAATCTATCGTGGCCTAACTCTCTTTCTAATTTCCTTTCGCAAATGCCCTCGCTTATGTTCGATGCATCGAGCAACGTGGTTGTTCCAGCCGATCAGCCGTTCCGCTACTTGAAACAATTCAACTCGGTCGAATTCGCCAAGAAGGCGTCTTGTCGGGATCGACTTCGGCAATCCGATACACGCTGGTTCCCCGGAGACTATCTGTCGTCCGTGTTTGCTCGGGAATTGTGCGAGCGACGGGCGGTGCCGTTGAAAGAAGTGCTGGAGAGTTTTGAGTTTTTCGCTTGTGTTCGAAATCGAATTCGCTGCCAATCGGTTGCCGACTTGTGTTGTGGCCATGGGTTGGTCGGGATTCTGTTTGCGATGTTCGAGCGTGACATCGAACAGGTTTCTCTTCTTGACAGAGTTCGCCCTAAGAGCTTCGATCTCGTTCTGGACGCGGCCCAGGCGGTGGCGCCCTGGACGCAGGCGAAGATCACTTACGTCGAAGCGCCACTGAGCCAAACGCTTCGGCATGTGGAATCGGGAACGGCCATTCTCGGTGTTCATGCTTGTGGGACACGGACGGATCAGTGCATCGAGCATGCGATCTCCCTTCGCAGTCCGATCGCACTTCTCCCCTGCTGCCGTCGACATCGGCTGCATCCGTCTCCGGAGTGTTTGAAAAACGTTTTTGGCGCGGACGTCGCGATTGACGTGGACCGCACCTACCGGATGCACGCGGCAGGCTATCACGTTCGCTGGGACCAAATACCGCCGTCCATTACCGAAATGAATCGAGTTCTGATCGGCCGGCCGCTCCCTCCGACCGAGGCATGATCTCGGGCAACCCGATTACAATCGCTTTTCAAGAATCATCCCGACGGCTTCCTTGAGAACGGAGTCGTGCTCGGGATCGAGATAGTCGTCGAGAATCGGTTTGATTTCGCGGTCGACGGAGATGCCGTTGCCGTCGAAGGTTTTCCCATCAGTTCGGAACGACGCCATCGACGACAGAGAGACGCGAAAGCGAGTGTTCGGCAACGTGAATTCACGGCGAGCGCCACTTCCGCCACCACTGGGCGTTCCAACCAACGTGACCTGCGGCAGTTTTTCAAACGCGTTCAAAAAGTTGTCGGTCGCGCTGAACGAGCCCTCGTTGCACAGCACAACGACCGGCTTGTCGTACGGTGCGTCTGCTTGCTGCTCTTCATTGCGGCGAACCAGCATATAATGCCAGTCGCTGAATTGTCTCGGGGGTAGTTTCCATTCAGGACGAAAGTCCTCGGCAACGGATTGGATTTCATTGCGATCATCGGCGGTCCAGCCGTTCCAGGACATCCGGTAGGTGGGCCGGTAAGCGATGTGATTCCCTTTAAATCGCGGGCTCAACCGATACGCGGCGACATTCACGACCACGGGCGGCGAATCCGCAGGAAGAAAGAACCCGTAGATCGCTTGCAGTGTTGATTGATGACCGCCGCCATTGTCTCGCACGTCGATGATCAACCCGTCGGTGTCGAGCAGGCCACGCAAGTCGCGGACGATCCCTGCGGTCAGGCGACGATCCATCGAGGGAATTCGCAGATAGCCTATGTTCTCCGGCAGTGTGCGAGTGGGCTTTTGCGCGACGCGGGCAAGTGAGTATCCGGAGTTACTCAAACGCAAACGCTTTTCAGTTCTCTGCTGGCCATCGCGAGAACGCAAGCCGAGGGTTACCGTCGCCGAAGAGGGATCGGCATCGGCTCCCATTTCGGCGCTGACAATGTCAAATCGTCCCATCCATCTCAACGCTCGATGCCGAATGAACTGCGGAGCACCCTGGGCAACGTACTGGCTCGCCGCGTTCATCCAAACATCCAATGCAACGCCGTTGATCGACTCAATGTAAGGGCAATCCTGATTGACGGGAGCATCCGTGTCGACCTTCAAAGCCGCCAAGCCGTCCTTCGTGTCGGCGGGACGAAAAGGCAGCAGCCGCGACCTCGGCCAGAGGTTGCCAGCATCGACTCCCCCGTGACAGTCGCCGATCTGCGCGACGAACTGGTGGAGTGCCTTTGCAAACTCACGCAAGTCGCCAGTTTTGCACGCACGTTGCACCTTCGCAAGTTCGACCTCAAGATCGATTCCACGCAACGTGCGATAAGACGAATCTTCTTGCAGACGGTCGACAAAGACTGCAAAATCTTCTAGCAAGTCGTCGGGATTGATCAACGTATCGATCGCATCGACCCGCTCAGTGGTCAGGCACGGGTCCAAAGAAAAGTCAGAACTCTGCAGGCTCACGTTATGTCCCTCGATGGCCAACACGTTTGTCCCGGTCCTCAGCTTGGACGCCGAATCTGCGATCGGAAAGCACTGAAAGCCGTTTGCCTCATGATGACTGCTGCGAATTATTCCCTGGTCCACCGAGACGGAATCCGAGGCCACTTGATGCCCGTTTAAATAGGCAACGAATCCGTCATCAAAATTGAGGTACAGATACAACGATCGGAACTCGGCGGGGTCATCGATTTGGAACGATTTCCGGATGTAGACCGATCGGAACCTGCCCGACATGTTGGTCAGTTCCGTGCGATCGTCACCGTCTCCGTAGCCGAAACCTGATTGCCCCGAGCGCCAGTCTTCGTCATCGAACTCAATCGAGTTCCAATTCTCTGACGGCAACTCTGGGTCGGCGTGGTACCGCCAATCGGCGTGCTTCTTGATTAAGAATTCTTGCGAGTGAGCAGGACCGCCGCATCCGAACCCCAAAATTGACAACACCAGGCCGAGCAAGAGTGGTGATGGAACGTATCTGAGCAAGGTATTGCACTCTTAGTAGAATGGGCTTGGATGCCGAACGATGATCGCGGCATTGGATCGAACAAAGATCCACTACGGTAACTCCGTCGCTGATTGATCCCGAGTCGCTTAAGCACATCGTCACGAGTCATTTGGTGGAACCACGTAGCCGCGTCTCCTTGAGACGCTGGGAATTGCGATTCTCAGAGAGACTCGCCGACGTGAAGATCTGCCGAACCATTTCCACCCATGACCAACTTATTCTATTTCTGTTGGAGGACGTTTTGCAACCACGCGCGGGCCTGTTGGCGGTAGGGGCTTTCGCGGTGCATCCAGAGATCGGTGTGTGGGTGCAGGTATTGGCCCTCGGGAATCCGAAAGATTTCCGTGGTCGGTATGTCCAGGAAAGTGAAGCGTGCCAAATCCAGGTGGGCGTTGAGGAATTGATCGCGGACATGGGTCGCGTGCTGGCCGCAGACCAGCACGGGGCGGCCCTGGAGTCGGGCAAGACGTTTCAGCGCCGACGCCCGATCGCTCTCGGGATAGTTCCAGGTTCGCTGGCCATCGAAATGGTCGTGGGTCAGGATGCCTTTCCAGAGCGACGCGATTTCATCGTCAGCCAGACCGAGGTAGCTGGCACCAATCGCGCCGCGTGAAAACCCACAGAGGAAGATGTTATCCGGGTCGCCACCGAACCGTAGGCAGATGCGTGGCAGATTGAGTTTACAGTAATCGATCGTCGCCTGCCGGTCGCCCCACCACGTGACCGCGTTCTGTTTTCGTTCCTTCTCGATGTACGGCATCACGACCCAAATGAATCCGCTGCCGCCGCTGATGCCGTAGCCCAAGTTCGCGTCCTTCACCGCGCCGCTTCCCTTGCCTGGTGGAAACTTGTTGCCCGTATACTCGACGATCACCGGATACTTGCCGCCCCGTTTCCAGTCCGCCGGAAGATACAGCGAGTGATAGACTTCCGTCGCGTGATATTCCGGGGCGACCTGCCGCACTCGCTGACCCGCGATGGGTGCCTCGTCGGTGATACCAGGCGTGACGAGATCCGGCACACGCTCGACATCTTCAGCAGCGACAGAAACGGCAAACAGTGCCAGGATGCCGAGTCCTACCAGCAGCCGATGACTTCTCAATATCACGGATTTACCCATTGAGTATGTTCTTTTCTGTTTGAAGATCGTGAGCGACAATAAACGTAGTGGACGATTTCCCGGACCTGTTTACGACGCCAACAATGACTCCACCATCGCGGTGCTATCGGCGAATCGGTCGATGGGCACGCCCATCATTCTCGCTTGGGTAAGCCACAGGTTGGCCAGCGGAGTTCCCTCGGGCAGGTTGATGTGCTGTCCCGACTGGACTCGTTTCCCGCCGCCCGCGACGATGATCGGCAGGTCGTTGTACTGATGGGTGGAACCGTCGCCCAATCCCGATCCGTAGGTGATCAGCGTATTGTCCAGCAGCGTGGTGCCGTCGGCCTGCTGGACGTGATCCATTTTGTCGAGCAGGTAGGCGTATTGCTCCATGTGGAACCGATCCACCTTGAGCAAGTCGTCAATCATCTTGGTCTGATTATGCGACATTTGATGGTGGCTGCGCGGGGTATCGAACAGGCTCTCGAACAGGAAGGGAGTATCCCAGCGTTCGGGACCGACCATGAGGGTTGCGACGTTCGTGAGCCCCGATTGGAGTGCGACCACCATCAGGTCGCCCATCAAACGAATGTATTCGCCACGCGGAAGATGCGCCTCGGGCGGTTCTTCAAAATCGACTTGAGCGAGTTCGGTCTTCATCGCTGATAATCGATCGAGTTGGATCTCGATCGTTCGAATCGAATCGAAGAACTCTTCGAACTTCCGTTGGTCGGCCTGCGCCAGTTCACGCTTGAGCGACCTCGCGTCCTCCAACACCAGGCTGGTCACGTCTCGGAAGCGATCCACTTCGGTGGTTGAAAACAGACGCTCGTACATCTTTCGTGGATCCCGAACCGATGGGGCGAGGTGTCCCGTCCCGTACCACGAGATGTTGTCGAAGTAGATGGATTCCTTGTTATCACGATGGTTGTTGCAACTGAACTCAAGCGTACGAAACGGCGTGCGATCACCGATTTGGTCTGCCACGATGTGATCGAGCGTTCGATCAAGAGGCCAGGCGGTGCCTTCGATGGTGTAGGGCACCGCGCTGCTGAGGTAGCACGACGCGCACTGAGCATGGACATCGGTCCCTTGCTGGAACGTGCGATCCATGCCGGTAATGAGATTGATTTTTTGCTTGAAGGGTTCCAGAGGTTCCATGGTCGGCGTCAGTTCGCCGAGCGCTCCGACGTGGAACTTCGGGTCCTGTTTCCCCAGCGACTTCATCACGTTGCCGAGATTGCCTTGGGGGATCACGTCGCCCGCTTCCCCGGGAAAAAATCCTCTGCGAACCACACCAATGGGAACGTAGAACTGCACCATTCGTTGCGGTACCCGATCTGCCGCGGAAGCATGAGCAATGCTCTCCATCCACGGCAACGCCAGGACGCTGCCACCGATTCCACGAAGAAATTGTCGTCGTGAACTGGTTGTCATGGATTCACCTGCGTGATCGTGGAGGGATCGGAAACGTGGGGTTGATCGAGAAACGGACGGCTCATGATGACGGCCATGAGCAGGGTTTTCATTCGCTCGTTGTCTTCGCGGGTCACACTCACAATTTCGTCCAGCGCGATCTCATCGGAGGGGCCGAGTTCCCGCGCTAACGCGAACGAAAGAAGATGTCCACCGAGGGCTCTGGTGAAGCGGTCTTTTTCGGCCAGAATCGAATTTTTGAACTCAACGACATTGATGAAGTCGTGTTGGCGAAACAGGGTCCCCTCGGAATCGACATTGCGGCCGTTGGCATACTGATCCCTCCAACGCCCGATCGGATCGAAATTTTCGAGTGCAAAACCGAGCGGATCAATTTGCTCATGGCATCCACGACAATCATTTCGTTCGCGGTGGAGAGCCAACCGTTCGCGAAGCGTTAGTTGCTGCTCTGCCTCGGGCGGTTTTTCTTCGAGCGTCGGAACGTCCGCAGGAGGTGGGTCCGGTGGGTCGTTGAAGACGACGGTCGCGACCCAGGCACCACGGGTGATCGGTTGGGTGCGTTCGGGCCCCGACGTCATCGTCATCACAGCCGCGTTGGTGATGATGCCCCCGGTACGTCGATCCGTCACCGGAACGCGCTCGAAATTCAGCACCCCCACTCCGCCGCCGCCTCGCAAGCCACGATCGCCGGCCAGTTCACCATACGCTTTGTCCAGCAGTTTCGAGCGATACGTGAAGTCAGGGTCGATCAGTTGAGTAATCGGTTGGTTTTCAATCAATACGGTTTCGAATAAGAGCAAGGGTTCGAGCATCATGTGCATCGAAACGCGATACTTCAAAAAATAGAATTGAGGGAATCGTTCTTGATCAGGAACCGAAGACACCAAACGATCCAACTGCAGCCATTGGATGGGAAAGCTATCGCAGAAACGTTTGATCTTTCGGTCTTGGAGCATCCTTTGGATTTGCTTTTCCAGTACAACCGGATCACGGAGCGTTCCGTTTTCCGCCAAATCGAACAGCGTTTGATCAGGAATGCTGCCCCATAGAAAGAAGGAAAGACGCGAGGCCAATGCAAAGTCATGACTCTGGGTTTCATGACTCTGGGTTTCATGACTCGTTTCGTACAGATACAGAAACCTGGGTGACGAAATCGTGGCCGCAGCGACGGTCTTCATTGCCTCGGTGAATGACGCGCCGGATTCGATTTGTTTGAGGGTGAAGGATGTGTAACGTTGGAGCAATTCTTCGGGGACCGGTCGGCGGAAGGCTCGTTTGAGAAATGATCGCAGCCGCGAGGTGACTTCGGTCACCAAGTCGCCGGGTGCCTTGACAGGTTTTGCGTTGGCAACAGGAGACGCAAAGAACTCACTCCAAATGCCGACGTTGCGCTCGGTGAAGTCGGGACTTTGAGTGATCGACTCACCGAGTTTCAAGAACGACTCCATCAACAACGGAGACAATGACAGATGATCCGCCCGGTTGTCGAACCCGTGCTCCGCCCGCAGATCTTGGGGGAACGCCGCGACGCCGGACAGTCGATTTTCGATCATCTGCGATTTGCCGAGCGCGCGATTGCCAACCGAGACGGTCTTGGCCATTTCCCCGGACGCTGGCTTGAAGTAGCCCTGGTGCTCTCGCATCGTTCGTTCGGGCAGTGTGAAGACGATGCACCGCAAGTCAAACAGATCGATGACCGCGTTGTTGTATTGAAACCGGTTCATCCGACGAATCGGCGTTGTCTTCCCCTGCGATCGGCCGCTGGTGGCGGCGTGAAGCATCTTGCGTAGCTCAGCAAGAAGCTGTGACCGAGTTGATTTTTCGAGTTGGGGTTCGTCCTCGGGCGGCATTTCATTGCGATCGATGACGCCGACCAGATCGCGAAGCAACTCCACGTTTTGAGGCAGGTCTTGGAGAGTGGGTTGTGTCAGGTTGACATCACCCTCAATCGTATCCTGGTCGCCATGACACTGGAGACAACGTTGGTGCAGCACGCGTTGGACAAGACCGCCGGATGCAATCTCAGATCGCCCTGCCTCAGATAACCCTGCCTCAGATAACTCAGGATCGGATGCTGTGCAGAAATTTGAGATCAGTAGCGTCGCTGCAAAAGCAAGCGAAGTGCATCTTGTCCGACGGATCATGGGCGGGCGTTTCAGCAAGGGCGGGGACTGGCGAGGCGAATGCCGACAGCAAGCGAGAACCTGATTGTAGCCGGTATTTCCGGCGCCCGTGACTCGCGGCCTGTTGATTGAATCGTTTTTGATGAGTTGGTGTGACAATCATAACCCGACGTGTTAGTTATTCCGACGGTTCACGCCGTGGGCTAATCGCTGCCGTGCCTACCGGCACTATTAAAAAGGGCACTTTAAGAACACGCAAGGGAGGGAAGCATAGTGTGTACTCGCTTGCGCGTCGGGCTTGTCTTGTCACGTCACTCTTGTGAAAACGGCTCAATCAACAGGCGGCGAGCGTCTCGTAGCTCACGACCCCACGTTGCCCACAACCCATCTGTGATTTGGTACTTTTGATGCGATTGATGGCCGATTTTTTTTTCCCGACGCCTTTCCTCGAAAGGAACCGATGAGAACTTCTTCTCCTTCTGACTTGAAATCTCGCGAGCTTGAGACCATCGAGCCGAACTCGATCGAACCTGAGGGAATCGATGAATCGGCGCGGGGCGACTTGCTGACCGACGCCGTCGAGTTGGCTCGCGAAGGGCAGTTCGTGGACGCTCTGTCGAAGCTCCAGTCCTGTGGTTCGTTGAAGCAATGGCGGGGTACCGACCGGACGGAAGTTTCTTGGATCGTTCGCGAACTCGGGGCTCCCCGTTTCGCCCTCTAGCACATTCTCAAAGCGTATCGCGAGCATCCCGATCGACTCGAATGCCGAAACGCCTACGCTTCCGAAGTGCTCAGTTCATCGGGACCTTTCGCCGCTCTCAAGTTCCTCGAAGCACGTCCGGAACCGAACGATCAGGACGCCGCGTTGGAACAAATCCACTGGCATTGGTTGCACGTCACGATGCGATCGTTGCTACGTGATTTTGCCGATGCGGGGTCGTGGATCGAGCGCATGCGAGACCTAGTCAGTGACCCCGAGATCAACCGTCCCGACATGGTCGATTTTGTGGAAGCGGGGCTGCTCGAACGCCAAGACCGGTACGACGAAGCGTTCGAGGCGATCGATCGCGCGATCGATTTCAAAGCCGCTCGACGAACGATCCAGTACAAAGCTCACTTGCTGACGTTGCGAGGCCGTGACGAGGACGCGTACGAGTGATTGGCCGAATCGGATAGCAAGATGCAGGTCGGCGGTTTCGCATGGCAAATGGCAGGCATCTCTTATGAACGCCGCGACTATGCCGATTGTCATCGGTTGTTGCAAGGTTTCGAATCTCTCACCCCTCTACGAGAGCGATCGTTCGGGGATAGTTTCCTGCTCTTCCGCAGCGAACTGGCGCGGCGGTTGGGCGACGAAGACGAAGCGATCGAATACGCCAAGAAGAGCAAATCCAAACGCGGGCGTAAAATCGCCGAAACGCTCGCCGATCCGGATCGCAAAACTCGCGTGGATCAGATCCTGGATGTCCCGTTCATTCGTCAATACGAGCTGACGTGCGGTCCAGCGACGTTGGCGACGATCTCAAAGTTCTGGGAAATGTCAATCGAGCACCTCGAGGTCGCCGACTATCCCACGCGCGAAGGTCTTCCCGCGTGGGTGATGACGAACGTTCACGAGCTATTGCGGTTGACCGGTGATGAAGCCGGCGGTCGTGAAGCGATTCGCTATGCGATGTCGTTGCCGGCCGACCACATGTTGTCGCAGCTCGCGTTGTGGGCGGCGCACGATTGTTTGGTCCAAGGTGATCCGAAGGCCGCGATGCACGAGTTCATGAAAGCGGCTCGGATGGAAGATTTAGAGGGCACCGACCAACTGATGCATTTGTGGATCGAGAGCGTGTTGCATGTCTTGGCATCGCCGGACAAGCAGGCGGCATTGGCAGAGATCAAACAGCGTTTCCAATCGTTTGACTTGAAGTTCAATTTCTTCAAAGAGCAACCGGGCTACCGGCCCGTGTTCCGCAACAGCGTGGAGCAAATCGCCGCCAGTGTGGGGACATTCGGCGCCAAGGTCTGGGCCACGACTCAAAAAGCGAAGCTGTTCTGGGCGACGTGGTGAACCAGACGCCAGTGAAATAGGCGATGGAACGGGTGTCGATTCGCCTCCTCGGTTGATTCAAACCAATTCAGCTCTCCCTCATAGTGTTGGGCAATCGACCCCAACGACTCGGGGCAGCTCTTGAGCGGGCGGATTTACGTGGGGGAGTGAAAACAGAGGCGAAATCGTAGATTCTGGCCGGGATCGGCACGTTGGAAAAAAGCAAATTTTTGAATGACAAAACGATAGCCAAACGCCTTCTCGACTTCGGTCGCGCCTGCGGCGACTTCACGATCATCTTGACTGTATTGGGCGACCTATCCCAATCCGGTGCAATGCAAATTGCGAATGCTGTCGATGAGAATTTCACGATGCGTTGCTTCTTGTCTGGGAAAGCACACGTGAAGGTATCACCAGAGCATCTTCGGTGAGCGGTCGGAATTCCTTCATCTGATTTCGCAACGCACGCTCGTACGCGGCGGGGGTGATGGTGAAAGTCTGTGCGTCGGCTTGGGATGCGATCATCCCTTGCAGGCAACACTGTGAAGCATTTTTTTCTGTCGAAAAAACGGCGTTCAGCGTAAGCGGGCGGGACGCCCGCGCACCGGTTCGCGGGCGTCCGAAGTTACGTAGCAGCGCGATGAAGTCGAGCAAATCCACGTCTCTGTCATCATCGCTATCAAAGGCTCCGTTAAACGACGGGCTCGACGAGCTTCGAAAAAAAGTGCGGCGAAGATTCATGAAGTCGCGGAAGTCAACATCCCGATCGCCGTCGTGATAAGCGATCCCATCCATGCCAATGTCAAAGTTCTCGGCCTCGAGGGTCATGCCGTAGGCGACCGTGTTCGTGGCAAAGGCGGTTTGCAGCGTGTCCAAAAAGTGACAGCATGTTCAGGGCCCGGTAGACAGAGAGAGAAGGGAGGTCGCGAATGCCAACGGGAAAAGCCAGCAATCCGACCTGTGACACCGAGAGTTCGGTTGTCACGAGTACTGGTACTGACGGTCGGGGGACCGATCGAAACGAAAACTCTGCCCCATTCCGGTACAAGCTACCGTTGCGTCGCCGTGAGCTGGCCGGGGTGGACGGTCGGTTCCTGCAAATGCACGACCCGGCGCAGGACGTTGGGGTCGTCGATCGGTTTGATCGTCAAATACTCGTGAGCCAAATCGCCAATCAATCGGTCTGCCACATTCCGCTACTCGCCCCGGTCCAGGTACTCGGCCGCCTGATCGAACCGCTGGACGATGAAGTAGTGTTCGCCCATCGAACGCAAATAGAGCAGGTTGTCCGGTTCCGCTTGCAATGCCGCGAGCAGCAGTTGCGCGGGTGTTTGCTCGGCATCCAGGCGAGCTGCCGTGGCAATTCGTTCCATCGCGGCCAGCGTCCAGTACGCCCACGCCGCGCCGTAAATCATGACCAGTGTGGAACATGCAACCGTGAGGCAGAACCGTTTGTTGCGTTGTCGCGGAGGTGTGATCTCACCTCGCAGTTTTTTTTCGATCGCCTCATTCGCTTCACCCTCCACTGGATGCTGCAGCGTCAGAATCGAATACAGGATGCAACCGAGTTGGTAGACGTCCGTGCGAGTGTCGGGATTTCGATCCTTTTCAATTTGCTCCGGTGCCATGTAACCCGGCGTCCCTCGGACCTCACCGAAAAGCGTGTTGGAACTCAACAGGTCGGAGTGTAATAGCACGCGTTCGAGCTCGAACTCGACATTGCGTTTGCATTTTGCATCATGGACTTGGAAGACTTATTTCATGCCTCCTTTGGCAATGAACTCCGCCGATTCGTAACGCGTCACAATCTGCGAAACCGCGTGCAGCGACGGGCTGGTCTCCTCTCTTCGAACTGCCCGTAATTCTCGGCGATGTCGTAAAAGGACGCCAAGTCTGAACTCGGTTTGGGATCCGACTTGTCCAATTCAGCCTTCCCGTTCGCCGATGACGGCTTTAATTTCGGCAATGAATCAAGCTTTCACGCGGCTCTTGAGCGTGTAAACCGAAATCTTCCCAGGCTTGGTAATCGTCCCCATTCCTGGCGTGGAAGATCAACGACTTCCTCGTCATCCAGGGTTCACTCAAATTCAACTCCCAAGGGAAAGATACGTCGAGCCATCCGCATCGCCAAGAATTGGAAGGCCTATCCGATCGCCCCGATCAGGCTTTTCAGTCATTACTTTCCCTCGGCGGCCCAACGTTTCATCTGCGCGATATTTTCCTCAACGATGCGGAGGTGCTCGGGGACGTTTTTGCGTCGTAGCGTGTTCCGATACACGGCCATGTCGCTGTCATACATTGGGTCCGACTCAGGGGTTCGGCCCAAGTCGTTCGTCGAGTCCATCCAGGCATTCAAACGGCCACGCATCTCGACGAGCTTCGCCGCCGCAGTGGGATCACTCGCCAGATTATTGATCTCGTAGGGATCCGCGACGATGTCGTACAGTTCCTCCGGCGGTCGTGTCTGGCGAAACAAAAGCTCTTGGACCTTGTTCAGATTTCCTGCTTGGTGAGCTTGACGCAGGGCGATCAAGATCGCCTTGGCATCCTTGTAAGCGCACGGTTGAAGGTAAGGCCGATCCGGTAAAAAATTGCGGATGTATTTGAAGTTTTTCGTACGTACCGATCGAATGTGATCGACGGTTTCGTCGCAGCGATCGCGTGCCGAAAAGACCGCGTCGCGAGCAACGTAGTCCTTCGCCAAAATGTCTCGGGAGTGCATGTTCGACGGGATGGAGATTCCTGCCGCGGCCAACGACAAGGCGGCAATGTCAATGTGTTCGACGACATCGTCGCGGACCTTTCCAGCGGTGACGTGAGGCCCGGAGATGACGAGAGGAACGTGAATCCCCTCGTCGTACAAAAACTGTTTTCCGCGAGCGTGACTGATGCCGTGATCGGTCATGAACAGAATCAAGGTGTTGTCTCGCAGGCCCTCCTTTTCCAATCTTGCGACAACGTCGCCCACCATGACGTCGGTCATCCGAACCGAATCCAGGTAGGCGGCCCAGTCACGGACGATGTCGGGATGATCGGGGTAATACGGCGGCAGCTTGACAGCCTGGGAAGAGGTGCGGCTTCCGAATTCTGTTTCGGCACGGCGGCCAATCTTGTTCCAACCGGATGCGTCTTTGCCACGCAACTTGCCACCGGAAGTTTGGATCTGGGCAAAGAAAGGTTGCCCCTCTTTTCTCCCAGCCCAGTCGTTGGAATCATAGACCGATGAATCCCACTGAAAGTTGTAATCCGTTTTGCCAAGCCTACCGTTGATCGGCCAACCGCTAATGGACGTGTGGTAGCCGGCATCCTGGAACAGCTTTGGAACCAACTCCACATCGTCTGGTAAGTTAATTTTGATGTCACCTCGACCGCTCCGGTGATGATGCGCACCGATGCTGGTTTGATACATGCCCGTGATGAAAGCGGATCGACAGGTTGAGCAAACCGGTGCCGTCACGAAAGCTCTGGTGAACTTGACACCGCGTTGGGCAAGCCGATCGACGTTCGGCGTCTGGATCGCCGTTTCGCCGTAACAAGAAAAATTGGCCGACATGTCATCCGGAATGATCCAAACGACATTCGGACGTTGATCGGCCGATGCGATCGACGCGGCAAACGAGAAGGCGGTACCAATGAAAACAGTCAGCCAAGAAAGTCTCCAGCGAATCAAAGCGTTTTCCATGAATCTAAACTTGTGAAGGTCGGTCAGTAAGCACATCGGCGGAACCTCACGTAGGCGAGTCTCTCTGAGACTCGGGATTTCCAGCGTCTCGGAGAGACGCTGCTATCGTGGTTCCACCGAATCCATGATGACGACGTGCTTAGCGGATGGGGGAATGGATCGGATTTGGTTACTTCACGACGAGGTTAACCATACGTCCGGGGACGGCGATTTTCTTGACGATGTTCTTGTCACCGATCGCCGTGCGGACTTGCTCGTCGGCCATCGCGGTTTCGAGCATTTGATCTGGAGTCGCGTCGGGTGCGATGTTGATTTTGGCTTTCAGTTTGCCGTTGATTTGGACCGGGATCTCGATGCTCGACTCGACGATCGCGGCTTCGTCCCACGTCGGCCACGGTTGTTTGGTGATCGATTCGGTGTGACCGAGCAACCGCCACAACTCTTCGCTGATGTGCGGCGCGTACGGGTTGAGCAAGACGAGGAACGTTTCCATGGCGACGCGAGGCCGGGTTTCGCAACGGGTGAAGTGGTTGGAGAACTCCATCATCTTGGCGATCGCGGTATTGAAACTCATTCCCTCGGTATCTTCGGTGACCTTGCGAATCGTTTGGTGCAGAACACGCAGTTGCACTTCGTCGCATTGCGTGTCGACGACGGCGCCGCTGAGCGCGAGTTCGTCGGCTTTGTCGTCGACCATCAATCGCCATACACGATCGAGGAACCCGCGGACACCGCCGACTCCGTTCATCACCCAAGGCTTGGTGGCTTCGAGTGGCCCCATGAACATTTCATACAAGCGCAACGAATCGGCGCCGTAGTCGCGGACGACGCCGTCGGGATTGACGACGTTGCCGCGAGTCTTGCTCATCTTGAACGCGCGGCTGTCGATTTTGATCGAGGGGTCGGATTTCAAAACGAAACCTTCGCCTTTCTTTTCGACGTCGTCTTCGTCGATGCGGACGGACTCGACGGGGCGTCCGTCTTTTGTCGTGCGTTTGCCCTCGGCATCGCGACGGACGTTCTTGGTCGAGACCGGTTGTCCGGCTTCGTCGACGTATCCGGTGAACTCGACTTCGCCCAAAATCATGCCTTGATTGACAAGCCGCCGAAACGGTTCGGCGCAGGTCACGTGGCCGCGATCAAACAATACCTTGTGCCAGAACCTCGAATACAAAAGGTGCAACACCGCGTGCTCGGCACCGCCGACATACAGATCGACGGGCATCCAGGCCTTCTCCAATTCCGGATCGATCAGTCGCTCGGAATTGTTCGGGTCGATGTAGCGGAGGTAGTACCAACACGAGCCTGCCCATTGCGGCATGGTGTTGGTTTCGCGTCGGTAACGTTTGCCGTCGAGTTCGACGATCAACCAATCGTCATCGGCTTTGGCCAAGGGCGGTTCCGGGCGACCGTGGGGTTTGAAATCCTCGAGGTCGGGAAGGGTGACGGGCAATTGTTCGTCGGGGACGCCGCGTTTGAGCCCGGTGGGATTCCCGTCGGCGTCGATCTCGTGCAGGATCGGGAACGGTTCGCCCCAGAACCGTTGCCGGCTGAACAACCAATCGCGGAGTTTGTAGTTGACCGCTTCGCAGGCGAGTCCCTTCTCTGCCAACCTGGCGGTCAGTTTGGTTTTCACCTCGTCGGTGGTTTGGCCATTGAACTCGCCGCTGTTGATGGCGATCCCTTCGGCGACGAAACAGGCTTTGCCGGCAAGGATGTCGTCGCGTTGCTCGTGATCGGATGGCGGATCGACGACCGGGATGATTGGCAAATCGAACGCGACGGCGAACTCGAAATCGCGGGTGTCGTGAGCGGGCACGGCCATGATCGCGCCGGTGCCGTAACCGGCGAGCACGTAGTCGGCGACCCAAACCGGGATCGAGCGACCGTCGGCGGGATTGATGGCGTGCGATCCGGTGAAGACGCCGGTTTTGGCTTTGTCGCCTTCGGTCCGTTCGCGGTCGCTCTTAAAGGATGCCTTTTCGCGGTACGCGGTGACCTCGGCGAGTTGTTCAGGTGTGACGAGCCGTTCGATCAACGGGTGTTCGGGGGACACGACCATGTAGGTCGCTCCGAACAACGTGTCGGGACGTGTCGTGTAGACACGCAAGGAATCGTCGCTGGATTGCAAATGGAAATCGACTTCGGCGCCCGTGCTGCGTCCGATCCAATCGGATTGCAGTTTTTTGATCCCGGTCGGCCAGTCAAGATTTTCGAGTCCGTCGATCAACCGTTCGGCGTAATCGGTGATCCGCAGCATCCATTGCCGCAGCGGGATGCGTTTGACCGGGTGCCCGCCGACTTCGCTCTTGCCGTCGACGACCTCTTCGTTGGCGAGCACGGTGCCGAGTTTGGCGCACCAATTGACGAGCGCGTCGTCTTGGTAGGCGAGTCGCCGCGAATCGCGATACAGTTCGACGGCTCGGTCGCCTTCGGCGCGGACCTCATCGGGAATCGGCAACTCGGCGATCGGGCGGCCTGTTTGTGTCTGGACATCGAACCAGGTGTCGTACAGCACGAGGAAGATCCACTGGGTCCAGCGGAAGTATTTTTCGTCGGTCGTCGCCAAGACGCGGTCCCAGTCGTAACTGAAGCCGAGCATTTTCAATTGGCGGGTGAAGTTGTCGATGTTGCGCTGGGTCTGGACTCGTGGGTGCTCACCGGTCCGGATCGCGTGTTCTTCGGCCGGCAATCCGAACGCGTCGAAACCCATCGGGTGCAGAACATGTTCGCCACGAGCGCGGGCGAAACGTGAAACGATGTCCGTCGCGGTGTAACCCTCGGGGTGTCCGACGTGCAATCCGTCGCCACTGGGGTAGGGAAACATGTCGAGCACGTATCGCTTGGCAACGCTGTTGTCATTGGCCGCTGCGTTTCTCGCGGTGCCGCTGCGTCCCGCGTCATTCAGGTCGGGGGTAGCGAAGGTGTTGTGTTGTTCCCAATAGGATTGCCAGCGGGGTTCGATCTCGTTGGGGTTGTAGCGGACCATGGGTGGTTCAGATTGCAATGTCGAAAGGAATGGAAATCGTGGTCAGGGGATTCTCGTCGGGAGATTCTCGCCGGGAAATTCTAGTAGAAGGATTAGAATCCTCTGGCCCGTTGCCGACAACGCCTTGACGGACATGTCCGGCCGCTGGAGGTTCGTGACGCTCGGGCGGGCAAACCGTCGGTGCATAAAAAAAGCGGGCGACATCCAAAGATATCGCCCGCTTCGAATTGAGGGACTGCCGGGCGTCTGATTCGACCAGGCACGTCTTCACCAAGAGTTTGGGAACCACATAGCAGCATCTCTCGGAGACGCTGGAAATTGCGAGTCTCCGAGAGACTCGCCTACGTGAGATTCTACCGGGCGTTTGATTCGGTTACCACGTTGCAGTCATCGAACCGATCGCCCTGTCAAAGGGTACCGAACGAGTCGGGACTAGTAAGCGCAAGGATCGCAACAAGCAGCAGCGGCTTTGCGGGCAGCGCACTTGGCACGCAGTTTTGCGAACAAACCTTGGCGTGGCGGTTGGCAGCATGGGTCACATGGGTCACAGCAAACCGGGGCTGGCGCTGGGCAGCAAACGGGTTGTGGCGCTGGGCAGCAAACGGGTTCTGGCGCTGGGCAGCAAACGGGTTCTGGAGCTGGGCAGCAAACGGGTTCTGGTGCTGGGCAGCAAACGGGCTCGCAGCAGTTGGATTTCTTTTTGAAGCAGTCGAACAAGCCGGCTTCGGCTTGAGGGGCGACAACGGATCCGGCGACGGCGAGCAGAGCAACTGCCAAAATGGTACGAATCATCTGAGTCTCTATGTCTGGGGGGGTTGAGCAGCCCGTCACGCGACGAGGCAATCTGGGCTGAGTTTACTGCCTTGTTTCGCCACGTCAACTAGGAGTCAGCCACATTCCGTTTTCGCGTGATCCGTTCTCGCGCTGGCCATGGTTTTGACGTCACAACCAAAATGAGCGCTCGAAAGCACCTCCAGTTTGCCGTCACCTTTTAAGCTTGAAGAAGTCCTCTGTACAAACGCCGTCTTCACCACAGTGCTCGATGTAAAACTCTCAATGCGAGTGAGCGCGGGGATCGCGATCGTGGTGGTGTTGATTGACGTGGATGTGCAATTGTGGGTGATTTCGGAACAGCCACGTCCATCCGGTATCGGTCACGGCGGAATCGTCCAAATACAACGATTCGAGGTGGGGCAACGTCGAGAGCACCTTGAGGCCCTCATCGGTCACCGGAACGCCAATCAAGTGCAGCCCGCGCAGTGTTTTGATCTCAGCAATGGCGCGACAGCATTCATTGTTGAGCTCGGGTGATCCGAGTCGGAGTTGTTTGAGCCGAGGCAGATTTTTCAGTTGCCGGACACCTTCGATCGTCAATCGGCTGTGCGGGAGGTTGAGCAGCCAGAGTTTTTGGCAACGACTCAGGGACGCAACGCTGTCGTCGGTGATCGGTGAAAGTCGTAGCCGTAGGTGTTCTAAATCCGGCAACTCGGCGAGCTTCGCGAGTCCCTTGTCGGTCACAACGCCTTGGTCGATGAGGACAGTGTCGAGTCGGGGGTCGAGCCGGGTATCGAGTCGGGTATCGGGTCGTGGTTTCAGTGATGGGGCGATCGACACCGCGTTTGGATCGGAGGGTTTCTCCGCAGGTTGCCGTTGAGCCACCTCCTCGGACGCGGCAATCAATTCGTCCAACGGGATCGCGTCAAATAACGCGTCTTGGATCGGCAGTTTGAGAAAATACAGTCGATTCGTTTTACCGGCGAGAACCTGATCGATCTGGTTGGCGAATTGCTTCTCGACCGAGAGACTCGTTTCCGGTTTATTCGTTTCGGGCTTTTTAGCGCCGAGCAGGAGCATGGCACCGCCGGCGAGCAGGAGGATCACCAGGACCGATCCCACGATCGCAATGATTCGATTTCGACCAGTCAGGCGTTGGTGCCACGGGGTCGACGCTGTTCCCTCAGAGCCCGTGTTTTCGCTGGAGACGTTATCGCCGGAGGCGTTTTCGCTCGGCTTGGCTTCGCCAGATGCGGATGCGGAGGAGTCGGGATCAGGAAGAGGGTCGGGCATCGAGGTTGTGCGGATTTTCAGTGTTGAATTTCAAAGTGTTTACGACTCACCCCGTTTTGCTCGGAAGGGTGAAGAAACCCTCGCTGCGTCGACACTTTTCTACGCCGTAGGGGTCACCGTAAGAGAGCGGGGATGAATGGATCGACGCACCGGGGTGTCGGAATTCCGAACACCCCGGTGCCTCTGCGGATTTCGTTGGGAAACTGAACTGCCGAGACGATTGACCCAGTAACCTTCGCGGCAGGATTTAACATTTCCTTCAGCAACGCTGACCTGATTCGCCATTCCCGCAAATCGACGAGTCAACAACGAAAACCTCTGTGTTGTTTGTGCGTGTTGTGGGTTAACAATTGCGGAGGGGAGGTGTCAATGTGATTTCAATGTTTTCTTTTCGAATCGTTCGATCTGCTCATGCAGGTGCCATTGACCGGGGTCGTCGATCAAGCAAGCCCGTTCGATGGCGATCGCTTCGGCGTTGTTCCCTAACCGGGCGAGGATTTCGGCGAGGGTGTCTCGGTAGATCGCGCTGTCGGGTTCAAACCGGACGGCATGACGGGAGAGCCGCAGAGCATCGTCGAGATGAACGTTATTCACGGCGGCGCCCCAGGCGACGTTGTTCGCCGTGACGGCATCGGCGGGGAACGATTGGAGGTGGGATGTCGCGGCCTGCATCATCTTGGCCATGGCCGAGTCGACTTCGTCGGTGAGCCCGACTTTTTTCAATTTCGGCAGAATCCCCTCGGCCGTCGTGATGTCCATCTGGTCAAGTTGCTGCAATCGGTCGAGCAGGTCGACGGCCCGTTGATTCAGGCCGAAATTGGGCGTGTTGAAATTGGCATTGGCCAGTTCGACGATGGCGAGTTCCAATCGCTCGCGTGCGATCAGACGGGGATAGATGAGATAGAGTTCTGGTCGAAAATCGATCTCAGCAAGGGTGGCTGCGAACGCGACGTCGAACCCATCAATGGCTCGCAAACGGAGACTGAGTTCGGATTCGCTGAGTCGCTCGATCGCCTGAGATTCCATCGTCGATTCGGTTCTCTCGATCCGCGCGGAGGTCGCTTTGACCGCAAAACCTTGGTATTTCCGAGCAACATCGATCATGGGTTGGGGGTCGTCAGGGGTGATCGATATGATTTTGAGGAGGGATTGATAGATCGCATCGGCGAGTTCCCACTGTCCGCAATCGGCTAACACGTCGGCGATTTGTTGCCTCATTTCGCTCGACGGGGTGCAGGCCATCGCACGGAGTTGCCCTAAAATCGTGTCGGCGGTTTTGAGGTCACCGGAATCACGTGCGAGCCGAAATTGTTCGGCGACGGCTCGGACGCCGGTCATGATTTCCTTTGGAAACGGCGACGCCGAGTGGGTGTGTGAGGCGGCGACCGCGTTCCAGATCGCGTCGTAGGTCGACGCGGCGTTGGCCGAGGAGCTCGCCAAGCGGTACTCTTTGGCGAGCGTGAAGGCGGCCCCGAGGTCGCCGGCAGCGGCCCGCTCTCGCAAAAACACCTCGGCCAAATCAGGCCGCCCGTGGGCCTGGAACAACTCGCTCCATACCGAACTGCTCGATCGGAAAACCACACCGACAGCGGCCTCAGAATCGATGTGAGAGCGTAGCGAGCCGTCCTCGAGAACCCGTGACAATTCGCTAATTCGATCGGCGTGTTGGCGTCGGTCATGCTCGTTCGCGCGAGCGATTTCGCAGGCGATTCGGAATTTCTCTGACTCCGCCATCCCAGGCGATTGCATTTGTACGAACCGCGAGAGGACTTCGAGTGCCTGATAATCTTCGGTGACCGTCATCTTGCTAACCAAACTTTGACTGATCGCGGTCGGCGCCTCCTCCCACTCTCGCATCGCCAAACGGATCATCCAATCGGAATGGCTGGTATATCTCAACGACAACAACACGTAGTCGCGGACGAGATAGTCCGCCGTCTGAGAGTTGCGTTTGGCGATCAGGTCGGGAAGCGACAACCGATCCGCGATTCGCCAGGCGGATTCATCCAGGGAGAGCGAATCGAGCAATCCCATGAGTGCGAACATCGCTTCGATCTCGGGCGTGATCCCGTTCGGATTGCGGCGGGTCCCGTCGGCCGGTGCCGGCGGCGTCAGGGAGGTTGCCGCACGCTGCGCAGCGATCGCATCATCGATCCAGGTTTCGAGCTGCGTGTCGATCTGATCGACGGGGAACCCGAGTCGCTCGAGTGCTTCTGCGCCACGTGAGGCGTCCACCGCGATGGCGGCGGCGTCCGCCGGAGCGGAGCGGCCGATGATGTCCAGCGCGGGGTCCATTTCACCGTGAATCATCAGCGAACGCCAAAGCAACGTTTGTGCCTCGGCGGCAATGTTTTCGTTCTCACGGTATCGCAGTAAACCCTCAACGGCGGCGATGCGGCGATCCGAGTCGCCACTGCGATCGGCCGCAATCAGGACGTCGGACCAGTGTCCGATGGCCTCTTCCTGGTTGCGGATGATTTGTAATTCGTTGCTTTTTCGCATGAGTGGATCGCTGTTCTCATTCGATTGCGATTCGGCGATCCGTTCAGCAGCGGCTTCGGACTGACGCGCTGATGCGATCGCCTCTGCGGCGATTTCGGACCATTGCGAGGTCGCCAGTCGGATCGCACGCAACAGCGGTTGGCCCGCTGGGAATTCTCGCTCCGATTGCATGGCGACCTCCATTGCCGCCTCGATGTCGTTATCGATCCAGTGCAACAGGGATTGGGTTTGCGCGACCAAGCCCGGCTCCCACTGATCTGCAACGGCGGGGAGGTCGAGCGTGCCACCGGGCGCGTCGGTCACGGCGTCGGGAAACAACCGCGCCCAATCACGCCGCGACACCGCGAGTTCCTTCGAGTGACAGGCGGCGTCGAGAAAGGCGAACAGCTCGGCGGCTTGCTCGGTCATCACTGCGGCTCGAGCGTAAACCGGGAATCGTCGATCGAGTGTCATCGAAACTCGGGCGATCAGGGCGTCCTCGTCGAGCGTCCCGGCGGCTTCCTGCATGGCAATCGTCGCGGCCAAGAAACGTCCGGTTTCGAGCAAGAATTCGATCGCCTCGACGGGCGAAAAGGACTCGAGTTTTTTCGCAACCTCAGCGGGCGTGTCGGCCAAGATTCCTCGTTGCCAACGTGCGAGGACCCACCGGGCCCGCTCGGCTGTTTCCAGTTCTTCGCTCAGCGCGGCTGCGGCGACCGCCCCACGGTACCGTTCGCGGTCTTGCCACCATTGGATCGTCGATCGACGACGCAATGAAAAATCCGAACTCCCCATATCAGAGGAGATGCTCAGCGGAGAGGACGCTTGGCGTCTGCTGGCTTCGTCCAAAACCACCGCCGTGGGATCGACCGTTACGGTGCGATCGGCTTCCGAGCGAGGTGTTTTTCCGTTGTCCGATGCCAAATTATCAAACGCCGAGGCGGGCACGGCAAGGACGATCAAAAAGGCAGGGACGAATCGTTTCATGGTCTTCGGCTGATTCGAGAATGAGATGGGAGCGGTCGGTGCCGCGTTCATGACGCCGGCTCGCGTCGGTCGCAAACGCAGGAACCCGAATTCTAACACAGGCCCGCTCGCGACTTGCGAAATTCGCGGCCCTGTTTGCTTTTTTGGCTCATCGGCCGGAAGCGTGCGTTGGAGGTTTTCCAGGCATGGCTTCAGTGTCCAATCATGATTTGTGGTCGCCGTTTGCAACCGCCACCATGGAATTGCCGGGAAACGCAGCCGAGCTTCGCAGAGGTGCAACTTGACAAGAAATATCCCGGTCGCCTGCGTTTCCGTGCAAAAGCGGTGCGGCAATGGTGCTTCCGGTCCCCGGCGAACCCTTTCGTCGGGGGCTGATCTTTTGAATACCGTTGGACACAAGAGCCATGCCTTCGAAAACCTCGGCCTGGTATCGGAGTACACCTCCGTCGGATGAGCCGCTTTTTTCGAGGGCTCTTTGCCTTGGACTCGTTCGCTGCCCAGCTTCGCTCGGGAGTGTGAAGGAACCCGTGCAGCGTGATCATCGAAAGGTGGCACGATCTCTTTGACGGGGTATTGGCCGACTCGTTCGAAGCGAACATCGAGCGGGGATCTCCCGGCGACGTAGTCGCCGGTCGACCATGGCATCCAACGAAAAACGCCCGGCCGAAGGCCGGGCGTTGGTGAAATGTTCGGTGCTCGCCGAGCGATTACTGGACGGTGGTCACGACCTGTTCACTCTGCACGTCCGCGGTCACGATTGCCCGTGTGGTCACGGACGAATCTCCCGCGGTTTTGATCGTCAGTGAGGCCTTTTGCGGGCCGCGTGCGGTAGTCGGTGACATTTTGAGGTTGATCAAATGCACCGTCTTGGCTTGCTCGTTGTTGTCAAACTTCACGTCCCAACCTGGGCACTCGATCGATGCCACCACGAACGGCTCGCGTCCCTTGAGCACGAGACGTTGCGAGACCTCTTGCCCCGGTTTGAGAGTGCCGAAGGCGAGCGATTGAGGGGAGACCGTCAATGCGGTGACCACATTCCCGGACACCCGCAGCGGCACGTTCGGCATCTGCCGGTCGTTGGTTTGCACGATCACTTCGTCTTGGAAAAATCCGGCGGGAGCGTCCGGACCGACCTCAACGGTCAACTCGTACGTCGCTTTGCCCGGTCCCCGTTCGACTTGTTTGAACACGGGGATCAACCACGGTTGGTTGGCACGAATGTCAACGACCTGCCAATCACTGCGTCCGGCATAGTAAATCTTCGTCTTCCCCGATTTCGCTTCGCCTTGGTTGATCGTCCCGTACTCGACACTGCCCGGATGGAAAACCATGTCGCTGCGGATATAGCCGTCCACTTTCAGCATGACTTCGCTGAAGAAAGGACGGTCGATCACGACCGTCAACGTCGCCCCTTTCTTTCCTTTGAATGTGGAAGTGTTAAATCGAGCGGTCAGAATCCCTTTCTCGTTCACTCCGATCGTGTTCGATTTCAGAATCGCAGTCGTGCATCCGCAGCTCGCGCGGACCTCACGAATGTGCATCTCACCGCCGAGCGTGTTGTAAATCGGGAACTCGAACTCGGTCTTCGATGCCACCGCGACAGTTCCGAAATCATGAGTCTTGATCGGAAAAACATTGTTCGTCCAGTCAGCATAAGTTCGCGAGGTGGCGATTTCGATCGAGGTGGCGGCGGGAACACTGACGAGCGATCCGATGCAAATCAGCAGGAAACTAAAGCGAGACATCAAAGGTCTCCTCCGGGAGACGGGTGGAAACGGAAAAGCGAAGTGGTGAAGGCGGCAATCGAAAACAAGGAGCGTTACCGCGTATCATTAACGTCCGTGTGAGTCAACGATCATTTCAATAGTACAGTTGGTTCGAAAAGGGGCAACCCAGCCTGGGGGGGTATTTACGCAAAACTGCTGGTTTCTAGAGTCGTTCTAAGCCGCTGATAACCACTCGATGAACTTTTCGGGTCGGCTCGGACAGCAAAAATGCTCTGGTGATCCTTTTTATCGCCTTGGTAGGGTCGTCTACTACAACGAATTCTTCGATGCCTCTCGCGACCGAAAAGCAAATCCCATGCTCAGCCCTGCCAGCTTACCCGATCTGCCTACCCTGCCCGCGTCGCCTCGAGTCCTGATTTCACGCATGGGTGCGATCGGGGACGCGATCCGGACACTGCCGGTGGCGTGCTGTCTGCGCGACCATTTTCCGGATGCTTATCTCGGCTGGGTGGTCGAATCGCAAGCGGCACCCATGGTCCGAGGCCACAAGGCACTCGATTGCGTGATCGAGCTGGAGCAGGGCTGGTATACCTCGCCGAGCGGATTGCGGGCGGCCCGGGCGGCATTGATTGAACACCGTTTCGACCTGGCGATTGATTGCCAGGGGAACACAAAGTCCTCTCTCGCCGGCAAACTCGCCGGAGCATCCACCCGGATCGGGTTCCGAGGCAAACACGCGATCGGATTCAGCCGTTTTTTCAATAATGAGAAGGTGACTCCCGTGTTCCACCACCTTGTTGACCGCTCGCTCGAATTGCTAACCTCGTTGGGAATTCATCACCCGGAGGTCCGGTTTGATTTACCGCTCGCCGAAGATGACCGAAAATGGGCGAACCGATACCGCGCTAGTTTGCGGGCCGCTCGCGTGGCGATTTTAAACCCCGGCGGAAGCTGGCCTTCGAAATTATGGGAGGCCGATCGGTTCGCCTCGACCGCCCGTTATCTCGCCGATCGCTACGGTTATCACAGCCTCGTGGTGTGGGGATCGTTCGAGGAAAGGTTGATGGCCGAAAAAATTGTCGAATTATCCGAGCGGACCGCGACACTTGCACCGGACACTTCCTTAAACACCCTCGCTGCCCTGATTGAGACGGCGGATTTGTTCCTCAGCGGCGATACGGGTCCGCTGCACATGGCCGTCGCCGTCGGGACTCGCACGATCGGACTTTACGGCCCGACGCGTCCTGGGGATTCGGGGCCCTACGAGCAAGTCGCACTGCAAATGGAGTATGAAGCGGGCAGCCGTCGCCACCGCCGCAGCGCCGATAACCGCGCCATGCGAGCCATCGGCGTCGAGCACGTCTGCGCCGTGATCGACGAAATGCACACTCGTTCCATCGCCCGAGCGGCCTGATGTCCCCGAAAAACTCAGCGGGATTCCAGCGGCGTGACGTTACGTTCGGTGCAACCGGTGTAGATTTGACGTGGACGGTTGATCCGGGAACTCGGGTTGGAGTGCATTTCACGCCAGTGGGCGATCCAACCGGGTAAGCGTCCGATCGCGAATAGCACGGTAAACATCTGCACCGGGATTCCGAGGGCCCGATAGATCACGCCGGAGTAGAAATCGACGTTCGGATACAGTTTCCGCTCGATGAAGTACTCGTCTCGGAGCGCAACCTCTTCGAGTTTCTGGGCGACCTCGAACAAGGGGTCATCGAGATTGAGTTTGGCGAGCAATTTGTCGCAACACTCGCGGATGATCGTGGCCCGGGGGTCGAAGTTCTTGTAGACGCGGTGGCCGAATCCCATCAGGCGGAAGGGGTTGTCTTTGTCTTTGGCCATGTCGACATACTTCGCCACGTTGCCGCCATCGAGTGCGATCTGTTCGAGCATGTTCACGCAGGCTTCGTTGGCACCCCCGTGCAGCGGTCCCCACAGGGCGCCGATGCCGGCGGAGATCGATGCGAACAGGTTCGCGTTGCTGCTGCCGACCATTCGAACGGTCGAGGTGCTGCAGTTTTGTTCGTGATCAGCGTGGACGATCAGCAACAGGTTGAGGGCCTCGGCGAAATCCGGGTCGAGGCAGTATTCCGATGCCGGGGTCGCGAACATCATGTGCAAGAAGTTCTCAGTGTAACTGAGACTGTTCTTGGGATACATGAACGGTTGGCCGATCGATTTTTTGTAACTGTAGGCCGCGATCGTGGGCAATTTGGCGAGCAAACGATAGATTGAAACTTCGACTTGGCGTCGATCGTCAGGTGAGAGTGAATCCTGATAGAACGTCGCCAGGGCGCCGACAACGCTGCTGAGGATTGCCATCGGATGGGCGTCGCGAGGGAAACCGTCGTAGAACGATTTCATGTCCTCGTGAATCATCGTGTGTTCGCGGATGCCAGCGCGAAAGGTTTCGATTTCGCTGGAGCTTGGCAATTCGCCGTAGATCAACAGGAACGCGGTCTCGATGAAATCGCAATTGGCGGCGAGTTGTTCGATCGGGTAGCCACGGTAACGGAGGATACCTTGTTCGCCGTCGAGGAACGTGATCGCGCTGCGGGTGCTGCCGGTGTTGACGAATCCCTCGTCGAGCGTGATCGCACCGGTGGTGGCCCGCAGGCGACTGATGTCGAGGGCCCGTTCGCCTTCGGTGCCTTCAATGAGCGGGAGGTCACAACTCAGGTCGCCCATTTGGACGCGGACCGTGTCAATTTGTTTGGTGTCCAAACTGGCGGAGGGCTTCATAGGTGTTGCGTTGGGATGGAGTCAAAGGGGCGTGACAGTGCAAAATGCAATGCGAGATCGGATCAATGGCGTAGTGTAGCCCTGTGTCTTGTCAACGACAATCAGCGGGTCAGTTTTCGGGCGTGCTCGCTGGCGGGATCTCGCACCCTGCCGCGATCGGGCTGCATTACGCTATGCTGGCGTTGCGGAAACGTCCTACCGAATTTTGCGAATGAGCGAGAGTTTTTGTGCGTGCACACATCATGGTCGTCGAGGACGAACAGCACCTCGGCGTCGGAATTAAGTACAACTTAGAAGCCGAGGGGTATCGTGTGTCCCTGGTCGAGGACGGTCCGTCGGCATTGAAATTGGTCGACCATAATCCGCAGGGGCTCGATCTCGTCATCCTCGATTTGATGCTGCCGGGGATGAGCGGGTACACGGTTTGCCAGCGGATTCGGCAGGCGGGATTGGGGTTGCCCGTGCTGATGCTGTCCGCACGGACGTTGCCGGAGGATCGCACGCGAGGTTTCGACGTTGGCGCGAACCAGTACATGAGCAAACCGTTTGAACTCGATGAATTGCTCAGTCGCGTTAAAAATCTGCTGCAAATTTCCAATCACGCGAGCACCTCGCCGGGAGGCGGCAGCGGGCACGCTGCCTCGCCGCCGTCGCATCCGAATCGTTCGCCGAAAATCGAGGCGATCGAATTCGGTCAGGTTGCAGTGGACTTTCGGACGCACCAGGTCCGTGTTGCGGGCAAGCCTGTGCGGGTGACGCAGAAAGAGCTGCGGCTGTTGCGGTATTTTGTCGAGAACCCCGAGCGCGTGATCACTCGTTCGGAACTGCTCGTTCACGTTTGGGAGGTTTCCGGCAACTTGCAAACGCGGGCCGTCGACCAATTCATTGGGAGATTGCGGAAAATCATTGAACCGTCGCCGGCCGAGCCCGTTCATTTGTTGACGCTGCGGGATGCCGGTTACCGGTTCGTGCTCCACCCAGAGACGGAAGACGCATAGAAACCCGTGCGGCGTTTCGTCACGCGATGTAAAAACAGCCCGCTGATCACAAAATTCGATCGCGAGAATCCCTAGGCTGAATTCGCCGAACTCCGTACAATGTTCTCGATTGACGTTTCCGCACGCCTCTTCCGCTCAACCCTCTTCACGTCTGTGTCCGAACTCACTCGCTCGCAATCGATTTTTGTCCGCCACGAATTTGCGATCCGGCGGTTGCACTCGCTCTTGGGCATCGTGCCGTTGGGTCTTTACATGTGCATCCACTTGACCACGAATGCTAGTTTGCTCAGCGGGACGAAAACGTTCCAACTCGCGGTGCTGTACATTCACTCGCTCGGTCCGGCGTTGCCGATCGTGGAATGGGGCGGCATTTTCTTCCCTTTGTTGTTCCACGCGATCCTCGGTGTGTGGATCATCAAAACCGGTAAATCCAATGCCGGCAACTACGCATTCACAGCGAACAAACGTTACGTGTGGCAGCGTTGGACGGGATTGATCGCGTTCGTTTTCCTGATGTTCCACGTTTTGCACTTGCACGGTTGGTTCCACTTCGGCCCCTGGCTGGCGTTGATGAAACCGCTCGGGTTCGCAAATTTCTACCCTTACAATGCGGGCTCTTCACTCGCGATGGCGATGGATCGGTGGGTCTGGGGATTTTGGCCTGCGTTTTATTTAATCGGCGTTTGGGCCACGGTGTTTCACCTCGCCAACGGTTTGTGGACGGCTGGAATTACCTGGGGGTTGTGGATCTCACCCGCCGCTCAAAAAAGAGCTTCCAAAGCGGCTGTGGTCTTCGGCGTCCTTTTGGCGGTTATAGGAACGACGGCGTGGTGGGCGGCGGTGGCGCCGGGGCCGGACGATTATGCGGAGATGCGAGCGACCGAAGATGAAATGTTCGAAACCGCGTACAAAACCGGGCTGGCGCACGACATGCCGAAGAAACGTTTCAACGGTGAGTTCGCCTCGACCGAAGCGGAAACGGGCGACGTCAAAGCGATCGTTATCGAGGAAATCATCATCGTTGAACCGTCCGCTGAGCTGAAAACGGAATCCGTAAAACCCGCGATGTGATTCATCCAGCGGCGTACCGAAACCCAACCGAGACAATTGTTCTGCATTCAAGAAGGTAATTAAACATGGCAGTGTCCACTCAACCCGCCCGCGTCGTCATCATCGGTGGCGGACTCGCCGGACTCGCGTCGGCGATGAAGCTAGCCGAACTCGGTTCCAAGGTCGACCTGATCAGCCTCACGCCGGTCAAACGATCGCATAGCGTGTGTGCGCAAGGCGGCATCAATAGTTGCAATGATCAAACCCGACAGCTCGGCGACGACGAGTGGAAGCACCTCGACGACACCGTCTACGGAGGTGACTTTCTCAGCCACCAACCGCCGGTCAAAGAGATGGCGTATTGGGCGCCCAAGGTGATCGAATTGATGGACCGTCTCGGTGTCCCGTTCAACCGCACCGGCGAAGGCTTCATTGATCGGCGTCGCTTCGGTGGCACGCTCTACAAACGGACCGCGTTCGCTGGCGCGACAACCGGACAGCAACTGCTCTACGCCCTCGACGAGCAGGTCCGCCGCAAGGAATCCGAAGGCCTGGTTCGCAAATTCGAGTTCTGGGATTTCCTCGGTCCGATCCAAGACGAGACCGGTCGCTGCCGTGGCGTCGTCGCTCAAAACATGACGAGCATGGAAATCCGTGCCTTCCCCGCCGACGCGGTCGTCGTCGCCACTGGCGGTTGCGGGTTGATCTACGGACGCAGCACGATGAGCGTGTTCTGCACCGGCAGTGCGGCGAGCCGATGCTTCCAAGCTGGCGCGAAATACGGCAACGCGGAGTTCATCCAAGTCCACCCGACAGCAATCCCCGGCGCCGATAAACTACGCCTGATGAGCGAGTCCGCTCGCGGCGAAGGCGGACGCGTCTGGGTGCCTCGGACACCTCAAGACCCTCGTGCTCCGCGGGATATCCCCGAAGCAGATCGGTACTATTTCCTGGAAGAACGCTACCCCGAGTACGGCAACCTCGTGCCGCGTGACATTGCAACTCGTGAAATTTTTGATATCTGTGTTAACGAAGGGCTCAGCGTCGAAGACGACCGGATGTCGGTCTACCTCGATTTGACCCACATCCCTCGCGCCGAATTGGATCGCAAGCTGGGAGGGATTCTCGAAATTTACGAGAAATTCCAAGGCGTTGACCCGCGCGAGGAGCCGATGAAAATCTTCCCGGCGGTTCACTACAGCATGGGTGGATTGTGGGCCGATTACGTTAAGAGTGAAGACGGCGGACTCGAACCCGGTGCTCCTCAAAACCACATGACGAGCATCGAAGGCTTGTACGCGATCGGCGAATGCGATTATCACTACCACGGCGCTAATCGGCTGGGAGCGAACTCACTCCTCTCGTGCATCTTCACCGGCATCTTCACCGGCACCTCCATCGTCAACTACGCCGCGGCGCAGTCGTCCGGCGCCGACGACGTGCCGGAGTCGTTGCTGACTGCGGCGGTGAAAGTCGAACAGGATCGTCATGATCTCCTGCTCAACGGCAACAAAGACAGCGACGAGAACCCGTACCTGATCCACCAGGAACTCGGCGATCTGATGACCCGCGTCGCCACGGTCGTTCGCAAGAACGAGCAACTCACCGAGGCGATCGCCAAGGTCAACGAACTGCACGAACGAGCAATGAAAGTCAATCTCGCCGATACCGGTGCTTGGACGAATCAAAACGTGATCTTCGCCAAATCGCTCCAGGACATGTTCCCGATCGCCAAGGCGTTGCTCCAGGGCGCGTTGCAGCGTGACGAATGCCGGGGTGCCCACTTCAAACCCGAGTTTATTAAACCAGCCCTGACGTCCGACGACCCAGCGGAACGGCGTCAGCAAGCCGAAGATTGGTGCGACGCATTTCAAGCCAACAACGAAAAATATCTCAAGAGCACGATCGCAACTTGGAACCCTCAAACCAATCAAGTCGAACTGTCGTATGAAGACATCGACACCTCACTGATCCCGCCGCGTCCGCGTTTGTACGGACTCGTCGGTGCCGAAGTCATCGAAGAGGTATGGAACGAACGGGCCGCCGCCGGTAAACCCAAGTCCGCTGAACTCGCCGCCGCTCACTGATTTTTCGTAGGATGGGGCCATTGCCCCTTCCGAAAATTCAAACCCGACGCGTCAGCGAGGGCTTCACGTACTCCCACCCGTGAACTCTCTCGCCGACGCTGAACAAGTTATTGATTTCAAGTTTTCACATTCCGCCGTCTAACGAGCCTTGTAAACCGATGATCGCCCTGGAACCTTCGATTAAGAATCGTCCCGAGTTCATCAACGTCCGTGTCCGTCGTCAAGACGGACCGGGCGAGAAATCGTACTGGGAACTGCACAAGATCAAGTACGAACGTGAGATGAATGTGATCAGCGTGCTGCAAAGGATCGCTGCGCAAGCGACCACGACCGATGGCAAACGGGTTCCGCCGGTGGCCTGGGATTGCGGTTGCCTCGAAGAGGTCTGTGGCTCGTGCACGATGGTGATCAACGGACGCGTTCGTCAAAGTTGCAGTGCGTTGGTCGATCGCTTACTCGCCGAACACTCCGATGAAATCGTGCTCGAACCGATGACCAAGTTCCCGGTCGTTCGCGATTTGATGGTCGACCGGGCACGCCTGTTCCGTGGTCTCGAACGGATCAAAGCCTGGGTTCCCGTCGACAGCTATTACAACCTGGGTTCGGGCGAACGAATTTCGCGAGATGACCAAGAACGCAACTACCCGCTGAGTCAGTGCATGAGTTGTGGTTGCTGCTTGGAGGCCTGTCCTCAATACAACAAAATCGAGCCGACGCAAAACAAAGGCGAGAGCGACGAAGCGTTCGGACAACGCAAGGAAGCCGAATTCGATGATGCGTTCATCGGCCCCCACGCGATCTCGCAGGCGATGTTGTTCAACAATCACCCGACCGGCAAAGCACTCGCGTCGGAACGGCTCGAGGCGCTCAGCGACGCCGGAGGAATCGCGACCTGCGGCAACGCACAAAACTGCGTCTCAGTGTGTCCGAAAGAAATCCCACTGACCACCTCGATCGCCCGAGCCGGACGGGCTACCACCTTGCACGCGATCAAGAAATGGTTTGACAAGTAATCGAGTCGGTTTGTTTGTAGGACCTCTCAATTGTCCCGCACGAAATACCGACGAAACCATCGAGGCAATGTTCTTAAAATCATTGCTCCGGGAAATCATTGCTCCTGGAAATCATTGCTCCGGGAAATCATTGCTCCGGGAAATCATTGCTCCGGGAAATCATTGCTCCGGGAAATCATTGCTCCGGGAAATCATTGCTCCGGGAAATCATTGGGGTTCGCCAAACCGAATCGTAGTGGATCTTGTGAAAGATCCATCCAGGCCCGGATCTTTCACAAGATCCACTACCGAAAAACGAAGGCTGTCTCAGCGATGAAGCGGGCCGTTGCTTAAAATATCATGCCGCTACAACCCATTGAGATTCCTGATTCAATCAAAACGTTGGAGTTTTCGACCGGTGCCGAGGAACTGATCGACACCGCCAACGATGCGATCGAAGCATTCATGTTGGCCGATCATTCGGTCATTGAGAATTTCGTTACCAGCGATTTCCATTTACTCGATCAGGCGTTGTCTTGGATCGAGCAAAACCACCTGCTCACCGGGGATCGCTTCTGCGAATGGGGCGCGGGTTTTGGAGTCGGTGCGATGTTGGCGGCGAGTCGCGGGATGCACGCCGTCGGGATCGAGATCGAACCTCGTCTCGTCACCGAGGCGAACCGAGTCGCCCGCACAATGGGGAATTCGGCTCGTGAATATTGCGGTTCACTCCTGCCGCGAAACGTACGAGGCATCGACGAACTCATCAATGACGTTCGAAACGTCGATACCGAGGCGGGGGACGTCTACGACGAGATCGGTTGGGAGATTGACGACTTCGATCTTTTCTTTGCATTTCCATGGCCGGGCGAACAGTTCTTCTTCGAGCACGTGTTCGACGAACGTGCCGCCGACGGAGCCTTGTTGCTGACCTACCGAGGTCGCGACGGGATGAACCTCATTCGCAAAACATGAGGTGGATCGCGAGTTGTATCGGTCGGCTTGAGCGACGATTTTGTCCACAAACTTGGACTCACGCCCGGAGACCTTGGTGTTCAGTCCGGAAGGTGTTGCCAGCAACCCGCGCGGGCCAACGCAGGCATCGAGACGCCAACGCAAGCATCAAGATGCCAATCATGAATCGTTCGCCATCACCGCGATTTTCGGATCGCAGACCAGACACTGCGTCACCTACCAGCGCCTCAGCCTCAGCGCCGGAGAAACCGTTTGAAAGCAGACGCTCAGGCACGGAGGATCGAGGCTCGGGCGAAAGGCGATGTCGCAGTTTGTGCAGATAATCATCGTGATCGGGTTGGGGTGATTTCATTCGAATAACGCTACTGTTGAGCGGTAGTATTGAGACCGACGGCGATGATTTCTTGATCGTTGCGGATGTAGGCGGTTCGGTTGGCGTAGGCGGGGTGGCTCCAGACGACGTCCCGTCCGAACGCTTCGCCGGTGGGTTCGAGTGCATGAAAGCGTCCGAGTTCTTCATAGCGATCTCGTGTCATGCGTGCCATGATCAGGTCGCCGAGCTCGCTGAACAGGAGGTACCGATCGGTGTCGGCGATGCGTGTGATGAACGCGGTGCCGTGTTTGGCGAAGCGTTTTTCATCGGGAATCGTGGGTTGGAACGTGGTCCACAGCCGATCGCCGTTGGCGGCGTCGACGGCGATGAGGCAGCCTTCGTTGCAATCGGTGCCGAAGACGACGCCGTCAATGAATAACGGTGTGCTGTTGCAGCAGAAGACGGAGCGTCCTCGTTCCCCACGCCACAGGTCTTCAACCACGGGCGATGGGGCGATGGGAGTTTGCTCGCCGAGTTGGATCATGACGGATTCGGTTCGGATGCCGCTGACGTAGAGCAGGTTGCCGTCTTGCATGGGACGGGTGACGGACATTTCGTACATGGGTTGGATGTCGACGTGCCACAGTGGTTCCCCGGTGCTCGGTTCGAGGGCGTCGACACCGCCAGGATGGTAGGCGATCAATTGTGATTTGCCGGCGGATTGGATGATCGAAGGCGGGCAGTATCCGGCGGCGGTGTCGAGCGTTTTCCATCGGACTTCGCCGGTCATTTTGTCAAACGCAACGATGCCTTGCCCCTTTCCACCGACCATGGTGTAGAGCAGGTCTCCGTTAACCAGTGGATGCGCCGAGAAACCCCAGATCGGGACGGCCGCGGCGAAGTCATTTTTCAGTGATCGGGTCCAGCGGACATCGCCGGTGCTGGCATCGAGGCAGTTCAGGTCGCCTTCGCTGCCGAGGGTGTAAACGCGGTCGCCATCAATCGTGGGTGTGCATCGCGGGCCGGCGGGATAGGAGACGCTGTAGGGGCATTCGTATTGGTGTTGCCAGATCACCTCGCCGGTGTTGGCATCGAGGGCCCAAAGGCGTTCGCTGCCCAGCAGGTTGGCGCGTTGGCCGGGGTTGTTGAACGCGTCGCCGGAGCGTCGTTGATAATCGAACACGAACACGCGTCCGTCGGCGACGGCGGGTCCGGCGTATCCGCCGGCGATGGGCGTTCGCCACCGGACGGGCAGTCCGGCGGCGGGAATTTCAGTGATGATGCCGTCTTCGCGATAGACGCCGTCGCGGTTCGTCCCCATCCACCCGGACCAATCCCCGGCCGCAGCGATGGACTGCGAGCCAATTGAGGTTGCCGCTAGTATGAACGCGGCGATGAGGATGGCAGGGGGGAAGTGATTTCGATGGACAGGCATGTCAGTTTCCGAATCGAGAGACGGGGTGATTTGCCGTCAGTTTACTTGATTCGGACACACCGTCCATGAACCCTTTCGGTTAGCCGTTGATTACCTGAAGAGCCGGTACCGGAGAGCTTTCCGGGCGGACATGACTCGCGCGGAGAACTGAGCGAAAAGTTCGCTCGCTTCTCCGTGCCGAAGGCGCTGGCAACGGGGCGAGGGCGCAGTCGGTCAGAAATCGCTATCGATGATTTCTTTGGAAGCTCGCGATCCGAGTCGTCCCCAGAGGCCGTCGACCGACGGTTGACCTGCGCCGGTGGGTGCGACGGTTTGGTTGCCGGCTTGGTTGCCGGCCTCGATGCGGTCGGTGATGAACTTGATCGCACCGTCACCGATCAACACGTGGGCACCCCCTTGGTGGCGACTACCGACTCTTATCATGCCTTGCGTGTCCGGCCCGCCCATCATGCAACGGATACTGTTGGGAGGCCGAATCGTTTGGACCTGAGAGTAGTTCGGGCGTCCACCGGCCCATTGATAGCCACGGTTTTCGGAGATTGTCGCACCGATCATAGTGGGAACGTTCGATGCCGGGGCCGCCGACGGCAGCGGTCGTCACACGCTGACCATTCCCTATCAAGCTATCTCTGACGAGGACTCTCACACCTACGATTTTTCGTCACGAGGAACCGATGGCCGCGGCAACGTCGAACTCGCGCCGTCAATCGCTGACCTTTCATTCACTCGATCCCTCGCCAGACCGGCCGAGCTGGAACTGTCCAGCGTTGATATCCAGCGTGGTGCCCGACAACGATCCTTCATTCAATACGTCGATCTCCAATCCTCCGACAACTTCGGCCACTTTTCAAAAATGCGGGGCATGCGCTGAAGGAAACCACCGCGAATTTCGAGTCGGACAATGATAACACTGACCTTACAAAAGACATGCGAGTGCGGATCGCCAGCGGAACCGACAAGGGCAAAGTTTACCAAACACATCGGCGAAAGTGATCGCGACGATGTTGACCTGACCGCCGAGGACTTCACGCAACGAGATAGCTGGCAACCAGTTGACGAAACCGACGTTACCTCGCTCGATGCAGGCCATGAGTGGGCGGTTCATACCGAGGCTGGATCATTCGTTGTCAGATTGGTCGATGGAAAGCTGGACGTCTTCGACGCGACGATCCAAGCGATCTCGGTTGCCGTTTCTCTCGCCGTCGGACCCCGCGCGGGAAATATCTATCGCGATGTCGGCGAATCCAGAACCGCGGCGGGCACCACCGCCGATCCGCTCCTGGACCTGCGAACCCAGGACTATTCCAACCCGGACCTTTGGCAGATCACGAACCTGGACGCTCGCGAGATGTCGGTGCATTCTTTCGTGCAAGATAGCGATGTCACAACCGATGGTGAGTTGTCCATCAATTCAGTCAGCGGTTCGACCATCGACGCTTTGGTCGGAGCTGCGACCAAGAGTGTTTCGGCGGGCCTGTTCGGAGATGACGGATCGATGGCTGTTTCCATCGCTCGCAACCGAATCGCCAACGACATCAAAGCCTACGTCGAGAACGCGAAAGTCGAAACGGTTGGCGGCAAACTGGAGGTCAAAGCGATCGAGGATGCCGACCTGTTTCCAATTCGTTCGCCGCCGCCGCTGCGGTGAGCATCAGCATCGGGGGATCGATCTCCGGTGGTGGTGCCGAGTCGACCGGAACGATCACTTCATCGGTCGATGCCTAGGTCAAGGACAGCGAGTTGACGATCGACGGCGATGTCAAAGTTGACGCGACCAACACCGCCAAGTCCGAAGCCAAGACGAGCGAGATTTCGATCAGCATCGCTTTGATCGGTTTGGCAGCCTCCGGGTCGGTGGCCAACAGCACGATCACGCCGACCACCCATGCTTCGATCACGGGCAGTGATTTGTCGGCCGGCAAGGTGGTGATTCACTCGACTGCGACGCCACGTGCGCAAGCAGACGCGGCCGGGTTGACGGTGAGCACCGGTTTGGCGATGGGCGTTTCGACTGTCACGGTCGATCTCAACGGAAACGTGACCGCCGGTTTCGGTAGCAGCGGCAAAACGGTCAACATCGGCTCGCTCGATGTGTTGGGCAACCTTGCCCAGCCGACCGATGAGTTCAGCGAGCTAAGCAGGTTCGGGAAAGTGTTTCGGTGTATTCTCCGTTTTGGCGTTAGCCAAGGTTCTCGCGTTGAACCGGGGCGAACGCCAAAACGGCTAATGGAGTTAGACGTAATGAATTACCCGAACCTGCTTGACGGATTCGGGCAAAGCATTTGCCCAGGGAGCGGCGGGTGGATTGTTGCTCGGTTCCGATTCGACGTGACTTCGGCGACCAACAACATGAACGTCACCGCATCGATCGCCAATGGTTCGACTTTGAATGTGACCGGCGGCACCAAAGTGGTCGCTCTCAGCAACACCAAACAAGAGGCCGATGCGAGCAGTTTTGCGCTCGGGTTGATCGGGACTGGGCGCCACCGTGGCGACCGCATCGAGTGACGTGTCCACGACCGCCTTCGTCGACACGGGCGTCCAATTGACTGGTGGCGGTCTGTCGGTCGAGGCGACATCGTGATGTCCTCACGGGGCAATGGGACTGTCAAAATTCACCTAAACGCGGAGACCTTTGGTGCCGCAACGGTCGCGACGGGGACTTCCGAAATCGACTTGAAACCGAAGAACGTCGTCAGCCTGGCCACCGGAACCATCGTCCAGGCGCAAGGCGATGTGAATTCATCGGCTGGAACCGACACTCAGTTCCAACGTGATCAATACGAGATCGAATCGATACGTTAGCGGGAAACGCGATCCCGATTGACGACATTGATGCGAAAGCCTTCTTGCGGCAAGAGAACACCATCACGATCAACACCGGAGCGCTCGTCGAATCGGCGGGAAACGTTCGATTGCACGCCGAACGACAAGGTTTCAACAATGCACTCGCGGTCGCCAAAGCCGTCAACTGGGTGAGCGAAGTGGGTGACTCGATTGATAGTTTGTTTGGTGCCGATGGCGGTGTCGAGCAATTTGACGGCGAATCCGATGCCTCCGCGGTTGACGTCGTGAACGTCGACGGCACGGTTCGCACGGGTATCAAACGTAATCAAGTCCTTGAGATCACGGGATTTGATCAGTGGCCAATACCGTGATGACGGGCGGCGCGACGACGGGCGACCTCGCATTGAATAGGTTTTTCGGTTCATCCGGCGGCAGCGTGCGCCGGAGGTTTTCAAGGATCGCGGTAGGGACGGCTGTTGCCAGCCGCCCCCCGCACAGATCCGTACTCGAGCGTCTAACTCATACGGCTCCTCCATTGGGTCAAGCGATCCAGCGTCAGTGACGCCGTTACCTGTCGCCCC
>Ga0163215_100311_pt1 | contig 98319 bp, 89 predicted proteins | sample SynspAceP_FD_185934 | JGI IMG/M metagenome (GOLD analysis project Ga0163215, IMG submission 185934) | Saline lake microbial communities from Ace Lake in Antarctica - Synechococcus sp. Ace-P (Hybrid Assembly) | ecosystem: Environmental > Aquatic > Non-marine Saline and Alkaline > Saline | place...
GAGTCAGTTGCCGGTAATGTGCATTCATATGCGCTTGAATCCTTCGGTGTGAGAGCCTGGATTGTACCGGTAGCTGGCTCTCTGCCTATCGTTTCAAGCGTTGCACTTATTCTATGAATTCAGGAGGGGATGTTGTTCGGCGCGCCATGGGCAAAAACTATTAGCGCCCCTTCATTTCCGTACCCCAAGCTGGGTCCGCCGGATAGCCACGGCAAATGACCCGCTTCATCCTTGGTAGGATCGTAGGTGGTACAGAGTCTTTTCATTTGTTCTGCCACTTTTTTTGAAAACATCGTATCAATGGTAGGGCAGGACACTACCGAACGGATGGTTGGATTAGAGCGATGACGGCTAACTCGTTGCTCGCCACGTGCTGTCGAGGAGTAGGCCATAACTGCAAAACTCATGAGCTTACCTGACCACCAACTTCGAACCGATCTCACACGCCAGGCAGCTTCCAGGTACCTCCCTACCCGATCGCCACTGCCTATCAAATCTGTAACAACCCAGAAGGCTCGCGCGCGCCCTCTCCTGATCTGGTCTGGACCTGGGTGATTGAGAAATTTTTGAGGGTGCTCCCGGCACAGCTCTGAGATCATTTGTGCAACGATCCCTTCGCTACCGATTGAGGGGTCATACGATTTCGTCGGTTTAACAGCTGCAGGTCCTGCGGCTCCGCAGGCCCGACGCTTTTTCCCTTTGGTCTCTTTAAAAAGACGGTGTGGTATACCGAAGCGATGCCCGAGCTCTCGCTCAGCGTACAAGGCGACCCTTCCATCAACATCTTTGGCTTCGCTGATAAGCATCGCACGCAGGTTAACGATAAAATCATCTCGTGACACAAGAATAAAAGCTTCGAGCAGGCTTTTCGCCAGAGAACGGTCACCCAAATGGAACTGTTGCAACCAGGATTGAACGTTGCTGTCAGAAATTAGTGCTTTCAGTTTCTGCATGATTCATCCTAGCCCCAGAGAAAATACCTATACTACGTGAGAAAAAAGAGACCTCAATCCAAAGTCAAATGGTCACCCCTCATCTCAAGGAGCACGATAGGGCGCTGAGCCGAGTTAGAGCAATAACTCAATGAGCAACGTCATATTAGTGCATGAATCGATCCGATCGTCTTAGCAGTACCAAAAGTATCGATAAAAAATAATAAAGTTTTGTTCAGGCCGCTTCTGGCGATATCTGCCTGTCATAGACAACGCTTTCGGCTGATAGGCGACTCTGTCCTGCGGTGGCTTATACCAAGATCAGTTTTGTGACGCCGTGAACATCGGTGTTTGTCAACGTAGTTGTCGCGTAGACCATACTTTTATGCAGCCTGTAGCTGCGGTTCTTCTTGCAGGTTTTGCTGCTTCTCTGGATTGAGTGTTACTTCCCTCACAGCGTCCCAGTTTCGCGTATTCCTTGACCATCGTTCCGGGTGCGCTGAGCGTGCCTGTTGATACAGCGAATGACGCTTTGCCAAGATATCCACATCCAGGCGCAGATGGCGCTCCGCTGGCGTCACGAAGCGGATCCGGCTATGTCGGTGCTCGTGGTTGTACCAGTACATGAAGTCCCTGACCCAGGCCCGGGCGTCATCCAGGCTGGCAAAGCCGTTCTGCGGCCATTGAGGGCAGTACTTCAATGTTCGGAACAGTGATTCCGAGAAGGCGTTGTCATTACTTACGCGGGGCCTGCCGCGCGAAGGCGTGACGCCAAGGTCATACATTTTGGTTAGCAAGGTCGCAGACTTCATGGGTGCACCGTTATCAGAATGCAGCACCAGCGGCTCACGCAGGCATTTTTCACTGAGTATGCTGCGTTGCAACAAGGCCGCTGCGTCTTCGCCAGATTCGGCGCTGTGTACTTCCCAGCCAACCGCTTTGCGGCTGTAAATATCTTCAATCAGATACAGGTAGTAATACTGACCGCGCACCGGCGATGGCAGATAGGTAATGTCCCAGGACCAGACCTGATTGGGCTTTCTGGCTATATGTGTTGTGGGCGCGGGATGCTGACGAGGCCGCTGGCTACGGCCCCGACGGTACTGCTGGCCAGCGGCATGCAGTACACGGTAGAAGCTGCTTTCAGAGCCAATATAGCGGCCTCGATCAGCCAGCCGCGGCACGATCTGACTCGGCGGGAGGTGGGCAAACGCCTCGCTGTTACACAGCTCAACTATGGCCCCACGCTCAGTCTCCGTCAGTGCGTTAGCCGGCTTGGGGCGTATGGCAGTAGTGCGGCCGTCGGCTTTCATCACATCCTCTAGGGTCCAGCGCTGGAAGGTACGCAAGCTAATACCCAGTTCGTCACACGCCGGCTTCTTTCGTGCACCGTTGGTAATGGCTTCATTGAGCCACTCGACATAGTTTTGCCTGACTGGCAGCGAGGTCAGCTCTCCTCGCTGTCGTCGCCCCAGTAGGCATTGAGCTTTTTTCGCAGTACCAGCAGTGCTGCTGCCTCAGCCAGCGCCTTCTCTTTGCGGTGGAGCTCACGCTCCAACTGGCGGATGCGCTTCTTGTCGGCCTTGGCCTGCTCACGATCCGCTTGGCTTTGCGCCTTGGCGCTGTGCTGGCCGGTGAGGCATGCAGCCTTCCAGGCCTTCACCTGTTGTGGGTAAAGCCCTTTGCTGCGGCAATACTCGCTCAGCTCGATCTCTGACAGCGCAGCCGTTTCAATAACGACCGCCAGTTTGGCTTCTGCCGACCAGTTATCGGTCAGCTTTTGATCTCCGGGCACAGCAGCTCCTCCGGCCTTGGCTTGTTTGCGCCAATTGTAAAGCGTCTGCTCAGAAATGCCTTCCTGCCGGGCTAGCTTGGCAACAGACAGGTTGTGAGGCGGCAGCAGCTTTCTCAGCAGGGCTTCTTTTCGCTCTGGTGCATAACGTGGCATTGCATGACTCATACCGTCCCCGGGATTGGATTTGGGTAAAACCGATCAGGCGACAACTACCCTGACACCGGGGGACATCGCACGCTCCCTACTTTAGCTAGCTATCAAACGGAAGAAAGCCGCATCCGATGTTAGGCCTCGTTCAAAATGGCTTCGATAAATCTTTAAGGTCCCCGGTTGCGATCGAATATGCGATCTTCCAGTCGGACACGTCAGATCCGTAGGCTACGCCATTAGAAGTAGGGGAGTACGGACTTGTCTCACGCATTACCACCATCTTCGAGCGCTTTGACGGCACGATACCAGCTCGCCCTGCTCATCGATTTGCTTTCCCAAGGTCGACTATTGCTTAATGCGTTGGCCTCGTAAGTAGCGCGGTCGATGGCACCGGCAGCACGTCTACGAGTCTCTGCACGCTTCCTAGCAGCCTCTCGATCAAGACGCATATGCCTCTCCCTATCGCGCTCGCGACGACGAGACAACGCAATATCCTTACAAATGAGTGTTCGCATGACTTTCTGTTCGTCATCTGTAATATGAAACAAATCGATTAATGTCTGATTGCGAGGGGTATATAGGGGAGGTAATTTTTTCCCAAGAAATTCAACCCTTTCTCCAGCCTCGAACTGTTTCGCTTTTAAATACAAAGTGCTCAACTCTTGGGTTCGATGACCAACCCAACCTGGAGCGATCTGCCTCGCCAGCGCTCTGGCCTCATGGAACATCTGAAAGCTATTAGTCACGCCGGACAGCAGCATAAAATTAATTTGCCAAAACAAATGCGTCATTCTTTCGCCCTCTTTGACGCCGCCACGCATCACTGCCAGACGTCTTAGATCCTCTAAGCGATCCCAAGCGAGCTGCCTGCCGCTAAAAGCCCGAAGATTAGATTTTTTGCCCCCGTTCAACACTTTGAGCTTTCGAGCTTTCCGCTGCTCCTCTAAGGTGATACGAGCAACTGGAAGCAATGCCTCAGCTAAGTCCTCAAAATCGTAACGTAGTGGGTGACCATCCTCACCGCTCTCCAAGTGAACGACGCGACAGATCTCCCCACTCCGGCTATTAACAGTTTCTACCAATCGCAGCACTCGACTCGCATCTTTTGCCGCCACATCTGCGCCGATGACTTTTAGTCGATCGATCAAATGCCGCTGACAAGCATTCCAGCGCGGCAAAGCTTGCCTTGGTACTGGACGGTTGAGCAACCATTTCGCTTGCAACCCTCGACCACTAAAAACCAGAATTGAGGGCGGCGGAACACCCTCTTCTAGGCAGAGGTACAAAGCAGACTGGGCCAAGGCTTCAGGAGACCTACCCAGAGCCCATGGAAGTCTGTACGTATCCAGATCGGCAAATAACAAACCAATTCTCGCCAGATTAACCACTCGCCGATTAGGTGCCATGAACTCTGCTTGTGATATCCAGGTGTCTCGAGTGGGATTCACTAACCCTAATACACGATGCATATCACTTAATTTATGTGATGACTGGTATTTCCGAGTTTCGCCCTGAACCAGTATCGAAAAAAATCCCCCTCTATTCGGGTCATGAAACAAATCCGCTTCACTACTGGCCGTAAACAGCGCTAGTTGGGAGCTCATGAGCTCAGACCAATTGCGCGATATTGTCCTCTCGGTTAAATGGCTTCATTCCGCCGTCTCTCCAGCAAGAATGACAGCCAGGTCAGGCGCCCTGTAGAAACATCTACGGCCAATTTTTAGCGTGGCTGGCTCTAAGGTTTTTTTCAGAGTCGAGTCGGATCGACCCAATTCATAAGTCAATCCGCTCAACTTTCGCTGAAGGACCTCGGCCAAGTGCTCTCTGGTAAGAAGCAGTCCGTAGTTACTGATGAGATGCTGCTCAATTTTCGAAGCAGGTGATGTGAACTCGCTTGTGTTTGGCAAAGACATAGTGAAACTCCATTTTTGAAGGTGTTTCACTAAAAGTGCGAAGAGGTGCCCCTTTTTCGGCCCTTTTTGGGGCCTCCTCGCAAAAAAACCCAAAATAAATCTTTCGCATGCGAAAGATGCCGGGATTTCTCTAGATTTGACGCTGCTCACGCAGCAAATCAATGCGCTTCACAAGGTCCTCTGCACGGAGGTGGGTGTATCGCTTCACCATCTGCATGCTTTTATGACCGCTGATAGCCGACACCTCTTGATCCGACAACCCAACCTCTACCAGTCGACTGACCGCCTCATGACGAAGATCGTGGAAACGCAGATCGCGCATACCAATACGGTTTCTGATCTGCTGCCAGATTTTATTGAACGCATAAGGACGTCGGCGACCGTTAGTGCCCGGTTCACCAAAGAAAATCAGATCAGTATCGATGGGCCTATAGGGGTGGTCGAGCGCCTTCCTGAAGACTGCCGTCGCGCCCATACTGAGCGGCACCACGCGACGCTCGCCATTTTTGGTGGCGCTTAATGTGACAATTCGGCGCTGAATATCTACCTGGGAACGTCGGAGATTAGTGATTTCGGATGAACGCATTCCGGTCTCAATAGCGACACGAACGATATAACCAAGAAACGGATTTGAATGAGCGGCGACGGCAGAAGAAAGCCGGCGTTCTTCGTCAGCGGTCAGACGTCTATCCCGCCCCCTCCCCGCCGAAGGCTTTCGTACATTCAAAACCGGATTAAACGGGAGGCCGACGCCCCACTCTCTGATACAGACATTGAACATGTGACTGAGCAACGCCAGTTCAAGACGAACCGAATTATTGCTGACAGGTGTTTTCCGACGCGTCATCTCAGATAGCCGCTGATCGCGGTAGCCAGATATTAACTCTGCAGACAGTGCAGCCAACGAATAACCCCCAAGCGCACGGACGAGGTTTTTCGCACTGCCTTGTTCGCTTAAAAGGGTTTTAGGCGCTTTGGTAGGGCTGACTTCCGCGAGGTAACGTTTGAGAGCCTGCTCAAGCGTCATTCGTTCCGAGGCTGTGCGCTGAATGTAAACGCCACGCACCATTTCATCCTCGACTCGCCTGGACCAGTCAGTAGCGTCGCGTTTAGTACGAAATGTCTTAGAGGTGGTAGGCCATCCGTGTTTACGGATAAGAGCCTTCCAAGTACCAGAGGGGGTTTTTACGAGTGTTGCCATGCTGTTCTCCGAGGTGGCGATCAGTACGACTGTACTGAAACTGTACCTCGGGAACATCTGAATGCGGTGTCAAAAACTGCAGCACCGCTGCAGCCCTTGATTTGTATGGTGCCGGCACCAAGAGTCGAACTCGGGACCTACTGATTACAAGTCAGTTGCTCTACCAACTGAGCTATACCGGCATGGGCACGCATTATATAGAGCTTGGCTGCGGTGTAAAGCCGTGCGCGGCGCTTGTGGGTAAAAACACTGATTTTTTTCCTGTTTCATGCTTAAGCCAGCTTGTGCATGAAATCTCTTCCAGCACTTGACAAGTGCGCCTCAAGCCCTTGTTAACACAGAGATATCCACTTTGATCTGTTTTTGATCAACGCCCTACAGGGCACGAGTTTCGGGGCCTCTGTGAAACTACCAAGAAGTCATCAACATTGTTATGCACAGATGCCGGGGATAAGTTTTATACACACAATCTGTGGATAAGTCTGTGTGCAACCCGTTCACAGCCTGGTGACGGGCTGTTCAGTTTTTTCTTCTGCAATCAGCAGAAAATTGCGCGGAGTCAGGTGCGCCGGGGCGAATAGCCCTAGCTGGACGTCGTAACCCGACTCCTGCAAGTACATAGCCCTATCCAGCAGCAGCCAGACTTCCAGTGGCCTTCTAAATAATCCGGTTACCAGCTCCAGATTGCGTACTTCCGCCAGGCGCCGCCAGCCTTGCGGTTCCAGCGCAGCCCACTGTGCGGAAGAAGCCCGCGGTAAGCCGTGGTGGCGGGCCAGGTCATTACAAAACTCAGCTATACCGCCCTGCACTGCACTCTCGGGTCTTGAGGGGGTGGGCAGGTAGCTGTTCTCACCGCGCACCTCACGCTGCCACAGGTCAAACGTCAATCGCCAGGCCATGGACCGGTCGCGCAAACGGCGGGTGCGCAGGCCAGCTGTGTGCGTGCTTTGCAGGGGTATGCCCAGATCGTCCCTGCTTAGCTGCAGGCCGGACTGTCGAGCAGCCTGCGAGAGCGGCCGATATGTTACGCCCTCGATTCGGTTGTAGCAGCAGGGCGACAGCGCAATCTGCCTGCAGCCCGCCGTGACGGCCTGCTCGAGCAGGGTCATATGCAGTTGGCCGCAGGCGTGCAACGCTACCAGGCTGTGATCGGCACGCAGCTGCTGCCAGGCCTGCCTGGTCAGCACATCACAATCGATATGCCTGGCGTGTATCTGCAGGCTCTGGCTTAGCCCACGGCCCTGCTGGTTGAGCTCGGGGTCGCGCTCCAGACACGTCAGCGGCAGGCCACCCTGCCACGCCAGCAAGCGCCCCAGATGACCCTTGCCAGCGCACCAGTCAAACCAGTGCCTCGGTGGCTGTCGCCAGCGCTGCTGGCTTGCCTGCGCAAACCGGGTGATCTGCTGCCATTTACGCCCGGGGATATGTCGCTCGAGCATCTCCGGCCAGGCTTGCGTACTGGCTACACTCCAGTCCGGCATCGCGCAGAGCGATTGCGACTGTGCCAACAGCTCGGCAAAGGGCGCAGGGGCTGCTAAACAGGAAAGCTCGGTGTGGGCCTGCTCGGCTTGGGCCAGGCTGCGTGAGCGCAGCCATGTGGCAAGTTCGGGCCAGTCTCGCTCCCAGGGTAGCTGGTGCTGGGTAAAGGGCGTGGCGCGCCAGACGGCCTGGTGGCGTAACAGCCAGGCATCCAGTTGCTCAAAGCGCTCGGCATGATCCATTGCCAGATCAGCGCTTGCGGCTGGCCTCGATCTTCAGCCAGCGCTCAACCAGCTTGAACAGCTCAGTGAACAGCAGGGTGATCACCAGGTAGATAAGGCCGGCGAGCAGGAAGAACATCTCGTACTGATAGGTACGCGAGTTGATGGTACGAACCACGCCCATCACATCCATAAGGGTAACGGTGTAGATCACCGCGCTGGCCTTGAGCATCAGAATTACTTCATTGCCGTAGGCGGGCAGACCGATGCGAATCGCGCGCGGCAGGATGATGTACTGCAGTGACTGGCGCTTGGACATGCCCAATGCGCGTGATGCTTCGACTTCGCCGCTGGGGACCGACTGAATGGCGCCGCGCAGAATCTCGGCAATATAGGCCGCGGTGTGCAAGGTCATGGTGATCAGCGCGCACCAGTAAGGGTCGCGCAGGTACGGCCAGAAGATACTCTCGCGCACCGCTTCAAATTGCGACAGACCGTAATAGACCAGAAACAGCTGCAGCAGCAACGGCGTGCCGCGGAAGAAGAAGATGTAGGTGTAAGGCAGGGCACGCACATACCAATGCCTTGAGGCGCGCGCCAGCCCCAGCGGAATGGCAAATACCAAGCCGACGATAACCGCGATGGCGACGATCTGCAGTGTCAGCAGGGTGCCGTCCCAGAGTTGCGGCGCCCAGCGGACCAGCAATGCCCAGCGTTCGTCCCAGGTCATAGCTCGGTCCTTGTAAAGCCGCGATTGGCGCGTCGCTCAAACCAGTGCAGCGCGGCCATGATGATGACCGTCAGGCCCAGATAAATAAGCGCGGCGGAGAAATAGAAGGTGAAGGGTTCCTTGGTGGCATTGGCAGCCACCTGAGCCTTGCGCATGATTTCATCAAGTGTGATCAGCGAAACGAGGGCGGTGTCCTTCAACAGAATCAGGTACAGGTTACCCAGACCGGGCAAGGCAACCCGCCACAACTGCGGCAGAGTAATGCGCCAGAATATACGCGGGCCAGACATGCCCAGGGCCAGCCCGGCTTCTTTCTGGCCTGGCGGGATGGACAACAGCGCGCCACGGAACACTTCCGTGGCGTAAGCCCCGAAACACAGCGCCAGCGCCAGGGTACCGGCGACAAAGGGCGACAGGGTCAGATACGGATTACCGAAATAGCTGCCTAGCCAGTTCATCAGCGAGACAGTACCGAAATAGGCCATGAGCACCCAGAGGGTCTCAGGAATGCCTCGGACTACCGAGGTATAGAAGCCGCCCATGCTGCGCAGCAACAGATTGTCGGAGATCTTGGCGCTGGCGCCAAGCAGTCCGAACAGCAATCCCAGGGCCACCGAGGCCAGGGACAAACGAATGGTCATCCAGGTCCCTTCAAGCAGGGCTGGACCGAAACCTTGTAAATCAAGCATGGGCGGGTATCAGTTCCGGGCCCCGAAGGGCCCGGCCAGTCAGGTCAATAGATGCTGAAGGGGAAGTACTTCTCATTGATTTCGGCATAGGTACCGTCATCGATGATTTCCTGCAGTGCCTCGTTCAGACGCTCACGCAGTGGGTCGCCCTTGCGCACGGCAATGCCGATCTTGTCGTTGTCGAATACCGGGTCACCCTTGAACTCGAAGTTGGCACCGGCATCGCTCTGCAGCCACTCGTATTGCACGAAGTTGTCTGCCAGTACGCCATCGATACGGCCGGAGTTCATGTCCAGGTAAGCATTTTCCTGGGTGTCATACAGACGCACGTTAACCACGTCGCCCATGTTGTCTTCCAGCCACTGGCCAGCGATAGTCGCGCGCTGGGCACCAATGGTCTTGCCTTTCAGGCTGGCTTCGTCAGTCTTGAAGTCGGACTTTTTCGGCGCAACGAACTGCAGCTTGTTGGTGTAGTAGGGCTCGGTGAAATCCACCGCTTGCTGACGCTCTTCAGTGATCGACATGGAAGCGACCAGGAAGTCGAAGCGACGGGTGTTCAGAGCGGGAATGATGCCGTCCCAATCCGAGGTGACAACGGAGCACTCAGCTTCCATCTTTTCACACAGTGCCTTGGCGATATCGATGTCGAAACCCACCACTTCACCGCTTTTATCGATCAGGTTGAAGGGAGGATAAGCCCCTTCGGTGCCGATACGCAGTTGGTCTGCCAGTGCCGGAGCACTGATCAGCATGGCTGTAGCAGCGGCCAACAGAACCTTCTTATAGCTTTTCATGGGTACTGCTCCTTACTTTTGGCTGGACATGAATTGTCTGCAACGTTCCGACTTGGAGTGCTCAAACACTTGCTCTGGGGTGCCGATTTCCTCGACTTGCCCCTGATGAAGAAAAACAACCTGACTGGATACCTGCCGGGCGAAGCCCATTTCATGGGTTACCAACAGCATAGTACGCCCTTCCTCGGCCAGCGCGCGGATCACGGTCAGGACTTCATTGACCATTTCCGGGTCCAGTGCCGAGGTAGGTTCATCAAACAGAATAACGCGTGGCTGCATGGCCAGCGTGCGGGCAATGGCTGCACGCTGCTGCTGGCCACCGGAGAGCTGCGCGGGGAAAGAATGGCGCTTGTCGGCGATGCCGACCTTTTCCAGAAAGAGTTCTGCGGCGGCGATGGCATCTGCTTTGGGCTGGCCCAGCACGCGACGAGGCGCCTCGATGATGTTGTCGAGGATGCTCATGTGCGGCCACAGGTTGAAACTCTGGAATACGAAGCCGACCCGCGCCCGCAGGCGGTTGATCTGCTTGTTGTCTGCTGCCACCAGGGCACCGTCGCGGCCTGGCTTGAGTTTCATCTCTTCACCGGCAACGATAATCTGACCGGCGTGGGGGTTTTCCAGCAGATTGATGCAACGCAGCAGCGTGCTCTTGCCGGAGCCCGATGAGCCAAGAATCGAGATGACGTCGCCATCGCGGGCGATCAGATCAACGCCCTTGAGCACTTCAAGGTCGCCATAGCGTTTATGCAGGTTACGCACTTCGAGAGCGGGCGGTGTCACGTATCGTTTCCAGTCAGCGCAAAAAGCACCTGGCTACAGGTACCTGATTATGAATGACTACCAGTGGTATTCCGGCGTATCGACAGATCCGTCTGCAATATTCCTGTCATGCGGCAAAACTAGCACAGCTCCCGTGCATGACCAAGGAGACTATTAAGGTCATGTCCCGAATATGCATGCAAAAGTCTTTCCAGATTAAACCCGACTGGCGCAAAACGTTCGGACATAAAAAAACCCGCCAGTGACGCTAGCGGGTTCTTGCAAATAATGGTGCCCAGAGACGGAATCGAACCGCCGACACGAGGATTTTCAATCCTCTGCTCTACCAACTGAGCTATCTGGGCAACGGGGCGCTATTAAACGGTTTAAGAGGTTATGTGTCAAGCGCCGCAAGAAAATATTGTTCCTTCTTTCAGCGCCTTACCTATCATTTATTCTGCAGGGGGCACGTAGCCCTCGGCCTGGGCGTATTCTTCCCCTGACAGAAACTTGTCCATTTCACCCTGGATAAAGCGCCGATCCTCAGGATCCATCATGTTCAGCCGTCTTTCGTTGATCAGCATGGTCTGGTGCGCCTGCCATTCGTCCCAGGCCTTTTTCGAGACGTCAGCGAAGATTGCCTCGCCCTTGGCACCAGGGTACGGGGGGCGCTCAAGGCCAGGCAGTTGCTCTTTATATTTGCGGCACATCACCATACGGGTCATCGGCGTCTCCTTGAAGGGCCTATTGGGGCATCAGCTAATCAGTTCGGTCCGCTGGAGCAGTTTTTTCACCGGTGCGGCAAGCCCCAGGCGGGATGGCTGGCGCAGGTTATACCAGACCTGCCCCGCCTCGGCCACGCCATGCCCGGCAATGACCCGGACCACCAGCGGCTGGATATCCAGATGAAAGTGGCTGAAGGTATGCCGCAAGGGCTCCAGCAGCTCCGGCTCCTCGGCTTGCCAGCCCTGCTGTAGCAGCAGTTGCTGTAGTTGCGCCAAGTCATCCAGTTGCGGCGGACACCATAGCCCACCCCACAACCCAGAGTCCGGGCGGCGCTGCAGCCAGATTTCGCCCTCAGGGTTGATCAGCAATGGCATCAGGCACTGGCGTACCGGTATCTGCTTGCGCGGCTTGGAGTGCGGGTACTGTGTGGGCTGGCCCAGCAGGCGCGCCTCACAGCCAGCTTGCAGCGGGCATACCAAACAGGAAGGCTTGCTGCGCGTACAGAGCGTCGCGCCCAGGTCCATCATCGCCTGAGTATAATGATTGACCCGACTATGTGGCGTATAGCGCTCGGCAATAACCCAGAGCCGATCATGCACGGCCTTCTCACCCGGCCAGCCTTCGACCGCGTGATAGCGCGCCAGCACACGTTTGACGTTGCCATCGAGAATCGGCGCGCGCAAGCCCATGCTCAGGCTGGCAATGGCGCCAGCGGTTGAACGGCCAATACCCGGCAGGCTGATCAGTTGTTCAATATCCCGGGGAAACTCGCCGGCGAACTCGTTTACCACTCGCTGCGCAGCTTTGTGCAGATTACGCGCGCGACTGTAATAGCCCAGCCCGGTCCATAAGTGCAGCACTTCATCGGGTTCTGCGGCGGCCAACGCCCCAACATCGGGCAGCACCTGCATGAAACGCTCGAAATAGGGGATCACCGTAGCGACCTGGGTCTGCTGCAGCATGATCTCCGACACCCACACACGGTAAGGATTCATGTCATGTTGCCATGGCAGATCCTTGCGCCCGTGCCGGTCATACCAATCCAGCACCGCCTCGGAAAAGAGGACGTCCGGCGATCCAGTGGCTGGCGATCCAGTGGCCGGCAGTCCGGTGGCCGGTATTCCAGACTCCATCATCTCGAAAGAACTCACCGGTTAAACAACCCTCTGATTGCATCGCGCACGGCGGGCGCCTGATCGCCCAGCTTCTCTTCCAGTTTTTCTTCCACCTTGCGCTGGGCTTCATTACCCAGCAACTGGCCGGCGATACGCTTGACGCCGTCGGTATCCACACCACAGCTGCTGGCTGCATTGTGCAGGAAGCCCTGGCAGCGGATCGGCCACTCAACGCCCACATAGCGTTCATTGACCGCGCAGGCGGGGTCGGGCATAGCGGATTTGTCACCCTCGATCAGCAGGCCCAGGCGGTAGTCCATGCGTTGCTCCGGCAGCACTATTTCACCACGACCTTTCACCCCCATCCCAGGCACCGCGGCCACCAGATCGCGGCTGGTGACAGTACCGTTGGCGATACTGAAGCTGCCGCCCAGCGAACTGAAAGGCGTGTCTTCGCTGCCGCGCGGCTCAGCCAGGGTTTTGCGGTTAACCAGTGCAATGGCCTGGCACATCTGCTGTTCAAGGTTGACCCCGATCAGCGCGCCCTCAAGCACATTGAAGCGCGCGCTGCCGTTGAGCGTATCCATCCAGCGTTTAACACTGTTGCCGCTGGCTGTAACGTTGAGATTTAGGTCCAGTCGCCCGCGCATCTGCTCGCCCATGTCGTAGGCCTGCTGCACCGCCAGCGAATCCATTCCGGTCAATTGTTGGGCCACTTTGAGGCTGACCGGCGTGCGGTTGGTGTCGATCTCTGCGGTGACGCTGAAACGCCCGCCAAATACACCACCATCAAGGCGGTCGACCTGGATCCGGCCATCGCGTGCCCCTATCGCCGCAGCGAAGGGCTTGATGGTCTGGCCGGTCAAACGCAGCTCCTCCAGCGCCAACTTGCCGTCAATGTCCAGGCTGGCGAGCCGCTGCAGCGGGAGCACTTCATCATCACTCCAGCCTTCGGGCGCCGCATCGGAACGGCTGCCGCCAGCGGGCGCCTGCGCGGGTGCTTCGGTGGCGGGCTCTTCGGCAGGCGGCAGGTAGTCATCCAGATTCAGGCTGCCGCCCGACAGATCAAAACGCAGCGCCTGACGTTCGAAATCAGCGATCCCCAGGCTACCAGCCAGAGGTGTTCCATCGACCAGCAGCTTCAACTCGTTAAGCATCAGGCTGGTCGAGGAGCCACTCAATACGGCGCCGAGGGAAACCGACTCCAGCGCGCCGGATCTGGTCGTTTCAGGCACATCCTGACCAAGCGCTGCGAGCAGCGCGCGGGCATCAAAGTCAGCCACGTCCAGGCGGCCATCCAGGCGCATCTCGGTATCCAGCTGGCTGGCGCGTATCTGTCCTGTGGCACGCAAGTCGGCGATCGACAGTCGCAACTGATTAAGCTCCGCGATTTGTGCACCCAGATCCAGCAAGCCATCGCCCTGCAGCTGCATCGACAATGCGCGTCCGGAGAAGGGCTCGCCGCTGGCGTCGACTTTCAGATCGACCGCCTCAAGCTGATAGCGATCAAGGCCAAAATCAAACTGCGCGACCGTGTTCAAATCTATCCGCACGCGCATCGCCGGTTGCTCGGTAATCAGCAAGCCCAGAAAAGCCACATCGAAGGGCTGACCCTCGATCAGCGCTCCGGTAGTCAGATTCACATCCTCCAGCTGCAGAAGCTGCCCGGAAGACTCGTCTTCATAACGCACTCGGGCGTTGGTGATGCGTACGCTCTCGATGGCCACGTCAAAGTCCCGCCCGGCCTCCTCGGGCTCATCCGCAGCCACATCAACACCTTCGGGGCTCTGCGGGTCGGCAGGCTCGCGCTCAGGCCCAATGCTTTCCCAATTGCCCACACCCTGCTCATCCTTGATCAGATTCAGGCTGACGCTGTCGAGAATTACATCACTCATCCGCAACTGGCGGCGCAGCAACGGTAATACCTCAACGCCCAGCCCCATGTTCCCGACCTGGGCAAGCGATTGGTCAGGCGCACCCACTGGCGCAATGCCGACGTCCTTGAGCTCGATACCCAGCCACGGAAACAGTGACCAGCCGATATCACCGCCCAGCGTCAGTTCGATATTGGCTTTTTCGCGCGCAGCCTGCTGGATATCCTCTTTGTAATCATTCGGATCGAACATGCGGGTCAGGAAAAACAACAGCCCCGCCGCCAGCAGCACGACACCAAAGATCACCAGACCGAGCACTTTGGCAAAGGATTTCATGGATGCTTCCTATATTTAAGTAACATTTTTACCGAGGGTACGTTGATAACCGCGCTTTTATGCGCTGCGCAACGTCCAATAACTCTGAGGATAGTCGACAGGGTAAAGGCTCTTCAAACCAGTAGCTACCTCTTCAGCGGGCGCTGCAATACAGCCCCCTCAGTTTCAACAGGTTTGGATAATGAATTCCACCACCGGTTCCACCGCATTGCCGGGCCTGAGGAGAAAGGCAGCGCAGGCTAGTGCTATGGGCGTGATATGCACAAGCGATCAGGCCGCTGTAGCCCCAGCACCTTGCTACCCGTATAATGCACGCCCTTGATTGATTATTCAGCGGAGAAACGCCATGGCGGAGCGCAAGGCAAGCGTCGAGCGCAACACTCTGGAAACCCAGGTTAAAGTCGACATCAACCTGGACGGTACCGGCCAGTCCGACTTTGACATTGGTGTACCCTTCCTAGAGCACATGCTCGACCAGATCGCCCGACACGGGCTGATCGACATGCAGATCAAATCGCGTGGCGACCTACACATTGATGACCACCACACCGTGGAGGACGTTGGCATCACCTTGGGTATGGCGTTTGCCAAGGCCATCGGCGACAAGAAAGGCATCCGCCGTTACGGACATGCCTACGTTCCGCTGGATGAGGCGCTGTCTCGCGTGGTGATCGACTTTTCCGGTCGCCCGGGCCTGCACATGAATGTTGAATATACCCGCGCCAGCGTCGGCAGCTTTGATGTGGACCTGTTTGGTGAATTCTTCCAGGGCTTCGTCAACCACTCACAGACGACTCTGCACATCGACAACCTGAAGGGGGTCAATACCCACCATCAGATCGAAACCGTGTTCAAGGCCTTCGGCCGCGCACTGCGCATGGCGGTGGAAGAAGATGCCCGTATGAGCGGCATGATGCCCTCTACCAAAGGCTGCCTGTAACCGATGACTGCCAGCCGAGTAGCGGTTATCGACTATGGCATGGGCAACCTGCATTCGGTTGCCAAGGCTCTGGAACACGCAGGCGCGATGCGCGTTGAAGTCACCAGCGATCCAGCCGTTATCCTCGCAGCCGACCGGGTGGTACTGCCGGGTGTGGGCGCGATTCGTGACTGTGTCAGCGAGCTGCGCCAACTCGGTCTGGACCAGGTCGTGCGCGACGTGGTCAAGGAAAAGCCCCTGCTGGGAATTTGCGTCGGCATGCAGATGCTGTTCGAGAGCAGCGAAGAGAACGGCGGCGTCGATTGCCTCGGCCTGTTCCCTGGCAAGGTAAGCTTTTTCGGCAATGAGCTGTACGACGGTGAAGTGCGCTTGAAAGTGCCGCATATGGGCTGGAATCAGGTAAAGCAGCACATCGACCATCCCATGTGGCATCGCATAGACCAGGACGCGCGCTTCTACTTCGTGCACAGCTATCATGCCCAGCCTGGCAAGCACACTCACGTGGCCGGTCGCTGCCATTACGGTGTCGACTTCGCTGCCGCGGTGATTCAAGACAATATATTCGCCACCCAGTTTCACCCGGAAAAAAGCCATACCAATGGCCTGCAGCTGATGCAGAATTTTCTGGCCTGGGACGGGCGGTGGTAAAGAATCCAGAGCTGCAAGCTGCAAGCCACCCCGGCTTGAGACTTGAGCTGAAGACTTGAAGCTCTTTTTCCAAAGGAACAAGACATGCTGATTATCCCCGCTATCGACCTCAAAGACGGCGCCTGCGTGCGCTTGCGCCAGGGCCTGATGGACGATGCCACGGTATTTTCCGATGATCCTGTGGCCATGGCCGCCAAGTGGGTGAACGGCGGCTGCCGGCGCCTACATCTGGTTGACCTGAACGGCGCCTTTGAGGGCAAGCCGGTCAATGGTGATGTGGTTACCGCGATCGCCCGCGCTTATCCCGAGCTGCCCATTCAGATCGGTGGCGGCATCCGCTCGCTGGATACCATCGAGCACTATGTGCGCGCTGGTGTCAGTTACGTGATCCTGGGCACCAAGGCAGTGAAAGAGCCGGAGTTCGTCGCTGAAGCCTGCCGCGCATTCCCCGGCAAGGTCATCGTCGGCCTGGACGCCAAAGATGGCTTCGTGGCCACTGACGGCTGGGCTGAAGTCAGCACCGTGCAGGTCATCGATCTGGCCAAACGTTTTGAAGCCGATGGCGTCGCCGCGATTGTCTACACCGATATTGCCAAGGACGGCATGATGCAGGGTTGCAACGTTGAAGCCACTGCAGCCCTGGCCAACGCCACGCGCATCCCGGTGATTGCCTCCGGCGGCATTCACCACCTGGGCGATATTCAGTCCCTGCTGAACGCGCGGGCGCCCGGTATTATCGGCGCCATCACCGGCCGCGCCATCTATGAAGGCACGCTGGATGTGTCTGAAGCGCAGGCGCTTTGTGATCGCGCAGCGGCAAGCGGCAAGTCATAAGCCACAAGCATTTATTTGCAGCTTGAAGCTTGCCGCTTGAAGCTGCTTTCGGAGAAAGCCCATGGGTTTGGCCAAGAGAATCATCCCCTGCCTCGACGTGGACAATGGCCGCGTGGTCAAGGGCGTGCAGTTCGAGAACATCCGTGACGCCGGCGACCCCGTCGAAGTAGCCAGGCGCTACAACGAGCAAGGCGCGGACGAGATCACTTTTCTCGACATTACCGCCAGCCACCAGGAACGCGACACTACCCTGCATACGGTGGAGCGCATGGCCAGCCAGGTATTTATTCCGCTGACCGTGGGCGGTGGTGTGCGCACCATCCAGGACATCCGCAACTTGTTGAATGCTGGAGCGGACAAGGTCTCGATCAATACCGCGGCGGTGTTCAATCCGGAATTTGTCGGTGAGGCAGCGGACCGCTTTGGCTCCCAATGTATTGTCGTGGCGATCGATGCCAAGCGGGTTTCGGCCCTGGGCGAGCCGGGGCGCTGGGAAATCTTCACCCACGGCGGGCGTAAACCCACCGGGCTGGACGCTGTGCTCTGGGCAAAGAAAATGGAAGACCTGGGCGCCGGCGAGATACTGCTGACCAGCATGGATCAGGATGGCGTTAAAAGCGGTTATGACCTGGGCGTCACCCGCGCCATCAGCGACACACTGCACATTCCGGTGATCGCGTCAGGCGGCGTTGGCAATCTGCAGCACCTGGCCGACGGTGTACTCCTGGGTGGCGCAGACGCGGTACTGGCAGCGAGCATTTTCCACTTTGGCGAACATAGCGTCGGCGAAGCCAAAGCCTATATGGCCGCTCGCGGTATCGAGATGCGCCTTTAGTTAATCGCTTCTTGCGGTTCATTGGTCTGCGAGACGGGCGGCGCGTATTTACGCGCCAGCATGCTTTGCACACTGACCACCACCACACCCTCCCGATCAGCCAGCCCTGGCAACCAACGCTCCAGATAATCCAGCGTTTCAGGATAGGGGTGGCCGATCAACAGAGCGCTGCCGTTCTTGCGCGCCAGTGCCAGGCCACGCTGGAAAGCCCGGTGAATCGCCTCCGGATCACGCTGATTATCCAGAAACACATCCCGCGACAGATTGCGCACCCCTGCAGCCTCAGCGGCAAAGGCTGCCTGGGTCTGCGCCGTGGTGCGGCTATCAACAAAGAACAATCCGCGCTGCTGCAGCTCGCCCATTACCCAATCCATTGGCGCGCGCTCTGCGGTCAGGCGGCTGCCCATATGATTATTTACCCCGTCAATCGGCGCAAAGCGACTCAGGCTGTCGTCCAGACTGGCCAGCAGCTCTTCGCGCGGCATAGCCGAATACAGCCCGCCCGGGCCGATGGACAGCCCCGCCGTGTTTTCCATCGGCAGATGCAACATCACCGCCTGGCCCTGGGCATGCGCCTCAGTAGCCAGCCTCGCGGCTGACAGCGTCTGGGGCAGAATCGCCAGCGCCACAGGCACCGGCAGATCAATGATTCGCCGACCCAGGGCATAGCTGTGACCCACGTCATCAATCACGATCGCCAGTTGTGGGCGATCATCCACCGGCGCTGGCTCAACCGGCAAGGGGACCGCAGTCGCAGCTTCAGCCCAGCCCGCATGCTCGATCTGCATCCACTCACTACGCAGAAGGTCCGCGGCACTGGTTGCTGGTTTTACTGAACGCGGGGCAAGCTCAGCCGAGCTATCTTGCCGCTCGGCTGGCTGATTCGGGGAAGGATCATTGTCACCGCAGGCTGCCAGCAGGAGCGCCAGCAGCCAGACCACAGCAAATCTCATTTTTTCGCGCGGGTAATATTCAGACCCTTGAGCAGGATCAGTGCCTGATTAAGCTGGTAATCGGAATCCTGTGGGCGCTCTGCAGCCTCGCCGACCAAACCGGGGGCCGCTTCACTGGGGGCGCTGTTGTCCAGATGCCCGGCCAGATCAGCCTCACGCAGACCGCGCTCTTCAGCGTCCTGGGTCAGGCGCGCACGCTCAACGCGAATATCAGGGACGATGCCCTGAGCCTGAATGGAGCGGCCATTGGGCGTGTAATACAAAGCGGTGGTCAGCTTCAGCGCCCGGTCGTTGTTCAGCGGCAGTACGGTCTGCACCGAGCCTTTGCCGAAGCTGTCCGTACCCATGATCACCGCGCGCTCCTGATCCTGAAGAGCACCGGCAACGATTTCCGATGCAGAGGCCGAGCCACCGTTGATCAGTACCACCAGCGGGATATTGCCGCCGGGATTGTTGGTCGTAGCACTAAAGCGCATTTCCGAGTTGGGCAGACGGCCTTTGGTATAGACGATCAAACCCTGATCAAGAAACGCATCGGCAACCTCGACAGCCGACTGCAACACGCCGCCCGGGTTATTGCGCAGATCCAGCACCAGACCTTTCAACTCCTGGCCCTGAGCCAAAGTGCTCAGCGCCCGGCGTACTTCATCGCCGCTGTTGTTCTGGAACTGGGTCACGCGGATATAACCGTATCCGGCCTCCAGCAGCTCCGAGCGCACACTAGCCACCTTGATCACCGCGCGTTGCAGCTCTACTTCAAAGGGGCGGCCAGTGCCGCGCACCAGGGTCAGCTCGACGCTGGTACCGACTTCGCCGCGCATCTTTTCCACCGCATCCATGATGCTCATGCCTTTGACCGGTTGATCATCAATCTTGACGATCAGATCTCCAGCCTCGATACCGGCGCGCGCGGCGGGGGTATCGTCGATGGGCGAGATAACCTTGATAAAACCATCTTCCTGCCCGACTTCAATGCCCAGGCCACCAAACTGGCCGCTGGTGCTGTCCTGCAAGCCGCGGAAAGCTTCAGGCTCCAGATAGGCAGAGTGCGGGTCGAGCCCTTCGAGCATGCCGCGCACGGCATTCTCCAGCAGGGTGGCATCATCCACCGGTTCAACATACGCAGTACGGATACGCTCGAGCACCTCGGCAAAGGTGCGCAGCTCGTCCAGGGGCAGTGGAGCAGGAGCCTCGGTTATCTCCTGCGCGTGTGCCGGGCCCATACCAAGCAGCAGACACAGACAGCTAGCAAAAAGGATACGCACAGCAGTCATCGAACTCTCCCAAAAGGGCTTAAATTAAGACGGGGCAGGCGGGCATTAGCCTCTGATAACCGCGTGTTCACCCGGACAGCATACACCAGGCCGCCGGATCAAGGGCGCGGCCCTGATGGCGGATGGAAAAATACAGCGACGAAGCACTCAACCCGCCACTGCTACCGACGGTGGAAATCACCTCGCCGGGCTGCACCCAACTGCCCACATCCTTGAGCAGACTCTGGTTGTGCCCATACAAACTGAGATAACCCGCACCATGATCCAGAATCAGCAGCAGGCCTGAGCCGCGCAGCCAATCGGCGAAGACCACGCGGCCGCCGTGCACTGCATGAACATTGCTGCCCTGCTCGGAAGCGATCAACACGCCGTCCCACTTCAGCCGTGCATCGTCGCCACGCTGGCTACCGAAGCGCGCCTGCACCCGGCCTTTTACCGGCGAAGGCAGCTTACCCTTGGCCTGGGCGAACGGCAGGCTGCCGGCCGGCGTGGGAATGCTGACGATGGCCTCGTCAATGGATTTGATCAGCTTCTCCAGCCCCGCACGCTCGGCCTCAGCCGTCTTGAGCTTCTCGCTCTGACTGCGGCTGCGGCTTTGCAGCCCAGCCAACAGCTTGGTTCTGGAGGCCTGCTCGGCCTGCAAACCCTGCTGGTTGGCGGCCAACTGCTCGCGATCAGCAAGCAACGCTGCCTGCTGTTCGGCAATGCTGGCGCTGGCAATCTGTACCTGCTCCAGGGTGTCGGTGTAGCGGCTTATCTCGGTCACGCGCGCGCGGCTGACATACTCGTAATAGCGCATCATGCGCGCTACCCGCGCAGGGTCATCCTGATTGAGCACCAGCTTCAGGTAGTCCTGGTCGCCCGTCATGTAGGCGGCTTTGATCTGCCGTGCTATCTGCTGCTCCTGCTCAGTCAGAGCTACCTGCAGATCGGCGGCCTGCGAGCGCAGATCCAGCAGGCGGGTTTCCCCTTCCTTTATCTGTTTTTCGATTTCCTGGCTTTCGCGGCGCAGACGACCAATCTCGCTTTCACTCTTCTTCAGGTCCGACTCCAGACCCGACATTTCCTGCTTGAAGTTATCCAGCAGCGCCTTGAGCTGCGCAATTTCCGCTTCGGTCTGCTTGAGCTCGGCCCGCGCTTCGCGCGAATCATTTTCCTGCGCCGCCAGCGGCGTAACAGTCAATGCTCCAAACGAGAATATCAGCGTAAGCGCCAGCGCTTGGCTGGTGAAAAACCCTTTGTTTACAGGCTGTCGCTGCATGCGCGGTATCCGAATGGAGGTGAGGGCTCAGGATGTAACAGTAACAATGGATCTGCCAGTCATTTCCACCGGCTGTTCCAGGCCCAGCAACGTCAACATGGTCGGCGCCACATCAGACAGAATACCCCCTTCGCGCATGCTGATATGCCGTGGCCCCGAGTACAGGAAGGGCACCGGCTCGCAGGTATGGGCAGTATGTGCCTGACCGGTATGGTCGTCGGACATTTGCTCGACGTTGCCGTGATCTGCGGTAATCAGGACTTCACCACCCACCCGCGCCGCCGCCTCGGTCACCCGGCGTATGCACTCATCCAGGCACTCGACAGCCTTGACCGCTGCGTCAAAGTCACCGGTATGGCCCACCATGTCACCGTTGGCATAGTTGACGATGATCACGTCATAGCGTTGTTGATCGATTGCCTCGACCATGCGGTCAGTCACTTCAGGCGCGCTCATCTCGGGCTGCAGGTCATAGGTAGCGACTTGCGGCGAAGGGATGAGAATGCGCTCCTCACCGGCAAAGGGCTGTTCCCGGCCGCCAGAGAAGAAGAAGGTCACGTGCGCATACTTTTCGGTCTCGGCAATCCGCAGCTGAGTCTTGCCCTGCTTGGCCAGGTACTCGCCCAACACATTATCCAGCGATGCCGGCGGATAGGCGCAGGGTGCGGGTATATCTGCTGCATACTGGGTCAGCATCACGAAGCCAGCGAGCTGCACCTGGCGCGCACGGGCAAAACCGCTGAAGCCGGGCTCGACAAAGGCGCGGGTCAGCTCGCGAGCGCGATCGGCGCGGAAATTCATGAAAATGACCGCATCGCCATCCTGCACGGGCTCAGCAGCGCCGACCCGCGTCGCCTTGACGAACTCGTCGCTTTCGCCACGCTCGTAAGCAGCCAGCAAGGCATCTTCAGCCCGCTCGGCAGTGAACTCGGCCTGGCTTTCAACAATAAGACGATAAGCCTGCTCGACCCGGTCCCAGCGATTATCGCGGTCCATCGCAAAATAACGGCCAATCAGGCTCGCCGTGCGCCCTGCACCCAGGCGCTGATAGGCATCTTCAAGCAGTTGCAATGAAGGCTGAGCACTCTTGGGTGGCGTGTCGCGGCCGTCGAGAAACGCATGCACCAGCACACTCTTCGCCCCGCGGCGCACCGCCAGATCAACCATGGCCACCAGATGTTCTTCATGGCTGTGGACGCCACCGGGAGATAGCAGCCCCATGACGTGCACGGCGCGGCCCGCCGCAACGGCCTTGTCGACCGCCTGGCAGATATTCGGGTTAGTGAAAAAATCGCCATCACTAATGGCTTTGGTCACCCGGGTAAAGTCCTGATAGACAACGCGCCCGGCACCCAGATTCATGTGACCGACTTCGGAGTTACCCATCTGCCCGTCCGGCAAACCCACATCCATCCCCGAACCTGACACCAGCGTACGGGGCGAGCTGGCCCATAACCGATCCCACACCGGGGTATGTGCCGCCATGATGGCATTGGAATCAGGCGAATCACTGTGGCCAAAGCCATCCAGAATCATCAGAACCAGGGGTTTCGGAGCTGCGGTCATAACGGATTAACTCACCATTTGAAGGGTTGCTTAGTGACGGCGCCATGGTCTTGCAGCGCCTGACAGGCTACTGGCCACAGTTTACTTGGCTGGCCAGGGCCTGTCATGCGTGCATCTTCGACCCGCTTTACGCCCGGAAGGTTCTGCGTCTGCGCCCGGCTGTGTATACTGGCGCACTTTATCGATCCGGAAGCATCCACATGCAACGCGTTTTAGACTTTTTCGCCCAAATGGCCGAGTTCCTCGGCAACCACTACCTGCTGGCACTGGCCTTTCTGGTGGTCATGACCCTGCTGGTTATTACCGAAGGCCGCAAGGGTGGTAAAACCGTATCCACCCAGCAGGCTACCGCGCTGATCAACCGCGAAAATGCCGTGGTGGTGGACGTCCGCTCGAAGAAGGATTACGCCGCAGGGCATATCGTCGACTCCGTGAACATTCCATCCGAGGCGCTGACCAAGCGCATGAGCGAGCTGGACAAGCACAAAGACAAGGCGCTGCTGCTGGTCTGCGGCAACGGCCAGCATTCCGGTCCCTGCGCAAAAGTGTTGAAAGCTGCGGGGCACACTAACGTCAACCGCCTGGCCGGGGGTATCGCCGGCTGGCGTGCTGACAGCCTGCCGCTGGTGAAATAACTTGGCAGATGTAACTATCTACAGCAGCAACTACTGTCCGTTCTGCATTCGCGCCAAGCAGCTTCTGGCTGCCAAGGGTGTCGACTACAAGGAAATATCGGTAGATGGCCAGCCCAAGGTGCGCGCTGAAATGACGCGCCTGGCAGGCGGACGCACGTCCGTACCGCAGATCTGGATTGGCGATACCCACGTGGGCGGTTGTGATGAACTGATGACACTGGAACGCTCCGGCAAGCTTGCCAAAATGCTGGCCAAGTAGACGCTTGGCAAATCAACCCTAAACAAGATCACAATATTAAGGACCCTCACCATGGCCGAAGAAAACCAGAGAAATCCAGCAGCCAACGGCGCAAACGGCGCCCAGGGCAATCAGCCACAGGTTCAGTTCAGCCTGCAGCGCATCTATGTCAAGGACCTGTCCTTCGAGTCCCCCAAGGCGCCTTCGATATTCCAGGCCAAATGGAACCCGCAGGTCAACCTGGATCTGAACACCCGTCACAGCCAGTTGCAGGAAGGTATCCACGAAGTGGTGCTGAGCCTCTCTGCTACCGTGACCAACGGTGAAGATGACGTAAGCTTTATTGCCGAAGTGCAGCAAGCCGGTATTTTCGCCATCAATGGTCTGGATGAGGCTGCCATGCGCCACACCCTGGGCGCTTTCTGCCCTAACATCCTGTTCCCCTATGCCCGCGAAGCGATCGACAATCTGGTTCTGCGCGGCAGCTTCCCTCCCCTGATGCTGTCGCCAGTCAACTTTGACGCGCTCTATGCTCAAGCGGAACAGCGCCGCACCGAAGAGCCCGCAGGCAACGCCTGATTGGTCCTGCCCGGTCATTCATGACCGGGCAACTTGCGCTTGTTACAACCGCTTTTCTCTGCCCGCTTGTCAGTCTGTGCACCATGTTCTAAGGTATCTCGCCTGCCACCTGCTCAGACGGATACACCATGGCTCTGCCCGCTTCCCGACCGTTTTACCTGCTCACCCTGATTTTCTGCGCTACATTGATCGCTATTGCACTCTATATGGAGCATGTACTCGGCCTTGAGCCCTGCCCGCTGTGCATCATTCAGCGTGTGCTGGTGATCATGGTCGGACTGGTCGCCCTGATTGCGGTCATCCATAACCCGCTACCTGGCCAAGGCGCGCAACGCCGAACTGCTGCTAGGGTTTATGCATTTGTGCTGACGCTGTTTGCCGCAGTGGGCGCTGCGGTTGCTGGCCGCCAGGTGTGGCTTCAGCACCAACCCGCAGACCAACTGCCCTCTTGCCTGCCAAGCCTGGATTACATGATCGACGTGCTGCCGATGCAGGAGATGCTCAGCCTGCTGTTCAGCGGCACCGCCGATTGCGCCAAGGTCGACTGGACATTCATGGGGCTGAGCATCGCCGAGGGCACGCTGCTGGCCTTTATTGGCCTGACCCTGTTCGGGCTGATGCAGCTCTTGCGAAGTACCGACTAATCAGGAGAACCACCATGCGCCTTTTCCTCAAGACCTTGTTACTGGCCTGTACCCTTACGCTTGTCGCCTGTGCCGGCCCCAAGGTTGATGATTACGCCAACGAAAAGCCGGAACTGCGGCTGCAGGATTACTTCAACGGCGATCTGGAAGCCTGGGGTATGTTTCAGAAGCGCAACGGCGAAGTGGCGCGTCGGTTCCACGTCAAGATGACCGGCACCTGGGATGGCGATACCGGCGTGCTGGACGAGCACTTTACCTATTCCGATGGCACCCTGGAGCGCCGCGTGTGGACCCTGGTCAAGCAGCCCGACGGCAGCTGGCGGGGTACCGCCGATGACGTCGAAGGCGAAGCGGTCGGCGTAGTGGCTGGCAACGCCTTCCACTGGAAATACACCCTGCGACTGAAAGTGGATGACAAGACCTGGCTGGTCGACTTCGATGACTGGATGTATCTGATCGACGATCGCGTGATGCTCAACCGCGCCAGCATGTCCAAATGGGGCATCGAACTTGGCCAGGTCACGCTGAACTTCTATAAGCCTTGATGCACTGCCCTCGCCTGGCCTATGCTGGTCGTCCACGAGGGAACAGGCTGGGCCGGAAAGGCTAGGCCGCCCCTGCCTAAATGGCTAAAAAAACGCAGAGGTGGATCATGCTGGACAGTTGCACTACAGCTCAGGAACGTTGGGGCGGCGTACATAAACTGATCGACCGGTGGCTCGCCGAGCGCAAGCAACTGGTGTCTGAATACACCGCACTGCGTGACCGCACCGCACCTGTCCCAAGCCCTGATACCAGCCTTGAATCCTTTTGCGATGTGCTGGTCGATTACATGTCTGCCGGCCACTTCGAAGTCTATGAACAACTGATCCGCGAAGCCGAAGAATTCAACGACCTGGGCGGCATCGCCCTGGCCAAGCAGCTCTATCCACGCATTGAAACCATCACGCAAACGGCGGTGCAGTTCAATGACGAGTACGGCGAGCCCGCGCCTGGCGCAGATGAAGTTCTGATGCAGGATCGCCTGCGCCATCTTGGCGGGCTATTGCATGAGCGATTCGAGCTGGAAGATTGCCTGATTGAAGTGTTGCACACTGCGCATAAAGATATGCTCAGTACCCTGTAATGAACCGGAGCGCGTCGTGAAAGACACCAAAGTTGCCAAGCAGGCCCTCAAGGTCACCACCCCATTGCATCTGCTGCAAACCTTGACTCGCACCCTCAACGAGCATCTGGGTGAAGCCTGCCAACAGGCGGAAAATGACGCCCGCAAGGCGCTGGAAAAACTCAATCGGCAACACACCAAATTGCAGGAAAAGCTCGCCGAGGCCGAGGAAAAACTCGCCGCCAGGCAAGCTAGCGGCAATGACGCCAAGTCGCTGGAAAAGACCCAGAGCAAATTGACTACGCTGCAACAGGCGATGGAAGAACTGCAGGCAGCGCGCAAGGCTGCCGAGCTCTACACTCGCCAATTGCAGGACGACATTCGCCAGACACTGCGCATCGGCAAAGGCCTGGAACGCATTGAAGGTCAGGCCGGCCAGGCCATCGAAAAGCGCGGCAAACCACCTGCGCCGCGCTCAAAAAGCACCCAGGCCGGCGGCAGCCCTCGCCGCAAGCGCAAGCCGGCTGAACAGCCTAGCGCCTAGGTCGGTTCGCCAACGGCCGGGCAGCCAGCCCGGCCAACTCCGCCAGATGAATACGCAGCGCGGCGCTGGCTTCAACCCCTTGCGCTTCACAACTGGCCTGCAAATGCAGATCAGCGTTCATGCCCCCGCTATTGATCACCCCATGATTTTCACAGAACTCACCCAGGCGCTCCAACTGCCGCCATTCAGCGGCCTGTTCACAGGCCTTGATCTGAGCGTATAGCTCGGTATCCCGGTCATGCTCGCCCACCGCTCTGCGTGCTGCGCGCAACGGCAGTATCACCCGATGGTGAGCATCATGCTGCTCGGCGCAGATCCCCGCCCAATCCGTGCCCTCGACGGGCTGCCCACGGCTGGCCAGCCAGCAGGCGGTCAACAGCAGGAGCACATCCAGCCCGTACTCGTCCTGTAAACGCAACAGCAGCGATTCGACACCCGGCTGCGGGTACAGGCGGTGCACATGGTCTACCAGATTCAACGGGGGCGTGTTCATGCATAGCAGCTTAACCTGAGCGGATCACCGAGCACAGTAGCTCTGCGCACTGATATACTCCGCCCCCATGATCAAGATCGAATCCCTGACACTCCAACGTGGCCCCCTGCGGTTGCTGGAGAATGCTGACCTTACCCTGCACCCTGGCCAGAAGGCCGGGCTGCTCGGCACCAATGGTGCCGGCAAATCCAGCCTGTTCGCGCTGTTACGCGGTGAGCTCAGCCCTGACGCGGGCGACTGCAGCCTGCCGCCTGACTGGCGCATCTCGCACATGCAGCAGGAGATAGATAACCTCGACCGGGTTGCCGTGGATTACGTGCTCGATGGCGACGCGCGTCTGCGTGACATTCAGCAACGCCTGGCCGAAGCCGAGGCTCAGCACCTGGCAGCAGAACTGGGCACGCTCTATGCCGAACTGGAGGGCCACGACGGCTTCAGCGCAGACAGCCGGGCGCGCACCTTGCTCGCCGGTTTGGGATTCAGTAGCGAACAATGCGAAGCCAAGGTCGGGGATTTTTCCGGTGGCTGGCGGATGCGTCTGAATCTGGCCCAGGCGCTGATGTGCCCATCGGACCTTCTGCTGCTGGACGAGCCGACCAACCACCTGGATCTGGATGCGATTCTCTGGCTGGAGGATTGGCTCAGAGCCTACCAGGGCACGTTACTGCTGATCTCCCACGACCGGGATTTTCTTGATGCCGTGGTTGAGCATATCGTGCATGTTGAAGCTCGCAAGCTGACGCTGTATCGCGGTGGCTATACCCAGTTCGAGCGCACCCGCGCCGAGCGCCTGGGGCAGCAGCAGGCAGCGTTTGAAAAGCAGCAGGCGCAACGCGAGCACATGCAGAAGTACATCGCCCGTTTCCGTGCCCAGGCGAGCAAGGCCAAGCAGGCACAAAGCCGGCTGAAAGCGCTTGAGCGTATGGAGAATATCGGCCCGGCGCATATCGACTCGCCATTTTCGTTCAGCTTCCGCGAAGCCGACAGCCAGTCCAGCCCCTTGATCGACCTGCATCAGGGTCAGCTTGGCTACGGCGACCAGGCGATCCTGGAGCAGGTCAAACTGCAACTGGTGCCCGGTGCACGTATTGGTGTCCTGGGCCCAAATGGCGCCGGCAAATCCACGCTGATCAAGACCCTCGCCGGCAGCCTGGCGTTGCAGGCTGGCGAATTGAAAACCGGTGAGCATCTGGCCATCGGCTATTTTGCCCAGCACCAGCTTGATAGCCTGGACCCCAAGGCCAGCCCATTGCTGCATCTGGCCCGCATCGCACCGCAGGAACGCGAACAGGCCCTGCGCAACTTTCTTGGCGGCTTCGACTTCCACGGCGCGCGCGCTGAAGAACCAGTGCTGAACTTCTCCGGCGGTGAAAAAGCCCGCTTGGCACTGGCCTTGATCGCCTGGCAAAAGCCCAACCTGTTGCTGCTGGATGAGCCGACCAACCACCTGGATATGGAAATGCGCCACGCGTTGACGCTGGCCTTGCAGCAGTTTGAAGGCGCCATGCTGTTGGTGTCCCACGACCGCGCACTGATCCGCGACACCACGGACGAACTCTGGCTGGTGGCTGATGGCAGGCTGAAAACCTACGAAGACGATCTGGACACCTATACGCGCTGGCTGGCGCGCTTCCGCCAGCAACAGCAGGAAGAAGCCAAGGCCGCCAACGCCGGTGATCGCAGTGCCGAGCCTGAGCGCGTAGACGCCAAGACCCAGCGGCGCCTGGCCGCAGAGCAACGCCTGCGACTGGCACCGCTGAAAAAGGCCATCGACAAGCTGGAAAAGGACCTGGGCAAAGCCCATGTGGAACTGGCCGAGATTGAAAGCGCGCTGGCCGATGGCGACATCTACAGCCAGGACAACAAGGACAAGCTCAAGGCGCTGCTGGCCCGTCAGGCCGCGAGCAAGCAGTTGATTGACCAGTTGGAAGAGCGCTGGCTTGAGGGCAACGAGGAGCTTGAAGCCCTCAGCGAAGCGGACAACGCCTAAGCTCTGCTGCTTACCAGGGGATCGTCTTGCCATCCCAGGCAAAAAACTGCCCGGTATCCTCCGGGACGCGCTCGGCAATCACTACCAGTAGCCGCTCGGCAACATAGTCGGCAGTGAACAGCTTGCCCTCCGACACATTGGCCTGAAAGGGTCGCGACAGTTCGGTATCGGTAGTGCCAGGGTGCAGCAGCAGACAGATCCCATTCCGATTGAGCCTTTGCCACTCCACGGCAAAGGTGCGCATCAGCATATTCTGCGCCGCCTTGCTGGCCCGGTACGCGTACCAACCGCCCAGGCGGTTGTCGCCAATCGAGCCGACCCGGGCGGACAGCGACGCAAATACGCAGCGATGTTTGCCGCGCAACAACGGCAGCAAGGCCTTGGCCAGTAAAATAGGTACAGCCGCGTTGATGCTGAAGCTGTGCTGCAACGCGGCAAGGGTGACCTGGCGCAGGGATTTTTCCGGCTGCTGGCCCTGTTCCTCGTGCAGAAAGCCCACCGTATTGATCAGCATGTCTAGTCGCTCACAGCGCGCTGCCAGATCGGCGGCCAGCGCGGCCAGCGCTTGCTCGTCGGTCAGGTCCGCTAGCATCGGGACCAGACGTGAGTCCGCAGGCCAGTCATCCTGCGGCGCATGGCGGGCCACAACAAAGATCTGGCCGATGTCGCGGCGCCGCAATAACTGCTGCACCAACGCCAGACCAATACCCCGACTGGCGCCGGTAATCAGGATATTCGCTGGCCTATCCCGCTCGAACCCCAGATCCATGCTGCAACCTCCTGTGCTTTGAGCGAAAATAGCGGCTTACCCTAGTGGAAATGACGACCATGACGCTCTGGATTGATGCTGACGCCTGCCCCCGCCCCGTGCGCGATATCGTCGTGCGCGCCGCTCGGCGTCGACAGATAGAACTGATACTGGTCGCCAACAGCCCTCAGGTATTGCCACCTGGCCCTGGCGTGCGGCAGGTCACCGTTGCCAGTGGCGCTGACGTTGCCGACCAATACATCATCGATCATGCACGTCCTGGCGACCTGGTAGTAACCGCCGACATTCCTCTGGCTGCCGGTCTGGTAGAGCGCAAGGTCACCGCGATCAATCCACGCGGCGAGGTATACAACAAGTCCAATGTGGGCGAGCGCCTGGCCGTGCGCAATCTTATGGATGAGTTGCGCGGCGCGGGCCTGGCCGGGCGCAGCGGGCCCGCCCCATACAACGACAAGGACAAGCAGGCCTTTGCCAACTCACTGGACCGCCTGCTCGCTACGCTCTGAGAGCAGGGCTGGTCACAAAGCGCTGTACCTGGCTTTCAAGCTGTACGCGCAGTGTGTCCAGGCGTTGCGCCTGCTCTGCCAGATCCACAGCCTGGCCTGCATTGGTCTGGGCGACCGAAGTCACGCCCCTGAGATGCTGACTGACATCATCGCCCAGCATGGCCTGCTCCTGGGTCGCCGCAGCGATACTGTCGTTAAGCCGAGATATACGCGTTACCTCATCGACCATACCCGCCAGCGTGCGCGCACCCGCATCCGCTGAGCCAGAACACCGTCCGGCCGAGGCCTGACTGCGCTGCATCGCCTGCGAAGCCGACGCGGAAGCGCGCTGCAGACGGTTTATATAGTCTTCGATTTCGGTGGTGGACGCTGCAGTGCGTTGCGACAGGTTACGCACCTCATCAGCGACCACCGCAAACCCGCGGCCCTGTTCGCCGGCACGAGCAGCTTCAATGGCTGCGTTCAATGCAAGCAGGTTGGTTTGCGCTGCGACGCTTTTGATGACATCGATAACTTGGTGAATATCGCTGACCAGTTGCGCTGCGCTATCCACCGCGCCGCCCGTCTCCTTCAAGTCATCGCTTAGCAGCTCAACTTCCTGACGGATTTGCTGCATGCCCTGGTTACCCTGCTGAGCGTGTTCGTTGACAGTTCGCGCGGACCTGACCGCATCGTCGGCGTTGTGCGCCACTTGCGCCGTGGCTTTGCGCAGCGCCTCCATGGACTGCAGCATATAATTCGCTTCAGCGGCCTGCTGGTCAGCACCTTCGCGTACCTGGTAGGCCTTAGCGGTAACCGCCGCCCCCACGTCACTGACCTGTCGCAAATTGCCTTGCACACCGGCAACCAACTGATCCAGTTGGCCAACAAAGCCATTGAACGAATCCAGCATTGGAGTGCGCAGTTGGGCCCGCCGAGTCAGATCCATCCCATCCGCATGACCCATCATGCCGGTGGTCATGCTGGCCAACATTTCTCCTTCCAGTGCGTCCACATAGCTTTGCCGCGCCAGATAGACCAGCACCGCCGCTTCCACCAACACGTAACCGGCATGCACGAACACCAGCCCCCAGTTAGCCTCGGCCGCAAGCCAAACACCCAGTGCTTGAGATTGCAGATAAAAGAACAGCAGGTGGTGGACAGCGATCACCGCCGCGCCCACCACAATAGGCAACCAGTCGCGGTAATAGATCAGAAAGGCCAGAAGCACGAAGATGGAAAAGTGCATCTCCACCGTCCCCTGGCTCTGATTGATATGCAAGGCCGACATCACCATCAGCGCGGCGGCCATAGCACAGCGAAATAGCCGGCTGCCGCCAATCAACGCCTTGAGCAGGTGCATTACCAACAAGGTACCGCCGCCGACCAGCAGCGCCTGGGCCCAGGTCGAGTGCCAGGGCGCCAGAGCCAGCGCATACAACTGACACAGCCAGAGCACGCCCAGCATGGTGCGATCTGCCTTATGGTACAGAGCGCGAAGGTGGAACGAGTGCACAGATGTCGCCGGCATGATTGACTTACCTATTGAAGGTCACACAGACAGGACACCGTATCCTGCGTATTGATCGTTACCGAGCGGCCCGCCAGCAGTGCCTTGATGACCGGCTCGATAAAACTGCTGTCACTGTTGCAATGGGCGCCATCACTATAGGGGCCAACGTAGGACAGTTGACCCTGGGCATCCCAGATAGCGACGGCCGGCGCACCGGGCCAGTTTTCCCATTCTGCAGGCAACGGCCAATGTGGCAGTGGCGCCAACGCATCGGGCAACCCGGCGCTCTGCTCCTGGCCGGCGCGGGCGAACATCACACCCTGCGCGCCAAAGCGCGCGGTCATGTCCGCCAGATAGTCCTGATGCCCGCCGTTGCACGGGCAGCCCGTTTGCCATACATGCAGCACCTGCACCTGGCCAACGGGAAAGGGCGGTGCCACCGGCTGCGCGTTGAAATAGGCAGGGCGTTCGAAGGCTTTGACATAACGCCCTTCAAACCACCAGAACGCCCACGCCAGACCAGCCAGCCAACCTAGCAGCAGAACGCTGACCAACAAACGGCGAGGGAAGGACCCGAGGGAACCTGACAAAGAGACCTCAATAACCTTGGAATGGAACGGCATACAATTGCAGCATATTATCCCAGCCACAATACCTATACAATAATTATTGTATGTACAATATTTATGAACCCCTTGTACAACCCTCCGATATCAAGAATGCAAACCTATCCACAACTTGAACAATCACTGCCCACACTAGCTTCCGCCACTGCCTGCACATAAGTAATCTTGCCCGCTTAATCCCGTTGTGACGCGTTTCAGGGATCCGGCTCCATCACCGCCGGACAAGGATCAAGCCCGCCCATGCTCGGCTCTCTCGATATCACTTCACTTGGCGTTGCGCTTTCGCTGGTCACGCTAAGCACCACTCTGCTGCTGTTTGTAGCTGCCTGGCACGCCGGCAGCGAAGAAGGCCTGCGGCATTGGGCGCTAGGCAACTTTGCACTGATGCTGGGCCTGCTGCTGAATGTCAATCAGGACCATATTCATCACAGCCTGTCGATAGTACTGGCCAACGGCCTGATGACGCTGGGAGTCGGCGTAACCTGGCTGGGCATTCGCGCATTCAAGGGCGCAAGCCAACCCCAGGCCGGCCCCATCCTCGCCGCTTTGCTGGTCATGCTGCTGCTATGGTATTTCCGCTTTCATATCGACAGCCTGACTGCGCGACTGGGCATAGCCTCGATTGTCCTGGCGAGCATGAGCCTGCTGTGCGCTCGCGATCTGTTGGTCCCCGCAGAACAGCCACTGCGCACCGGCTATTGGTTGGCCGGCAGCGTTGCGCTGTTCTGCGGCGTAGGCTTGACGCTACGCGCCATTGCCAGCCTGACCAGCCTGTCACCCGCCGTAGCGATAAGCGATAACCCGCTGCAGAGCGCCACCCTGCTCGGGGCGATGGTCGCCCAGATCGGCCTGGCCAGCAGCTTTATCCTGATGACCCACTATCGCACCGCAATGGCATTGCATCATCTGTCGGAACGGGATGCTCTGACCGACACGCTAAACCGCCGCAGCCTCCACGAACAGGCTAGCCAGATTTTGCACAACGCTCGGGAGCGGGCGCTGCCGGTCACGCTGATCATGCTCGACGCCGATCATTTCAAACGGATCAACGACGAGTTTGGCCATCAGACCGGCGATGCGGTGCTGTGTCATATGGTCGCAAGGATTCGCCAGCATTTACGCGCCCACGACCTGCTCGGGCGCTACGGCGGCGAAGAATTTGTACTGGTGCTGCCCGGGCTGAATACCGAAAGCGCCAGCCAGGTCGCGGAGCGCATTCGCATGGGCCTATGCGCCCAGCCATGGCACACGGCAGACACGCCCGTGCCCTTGAGCGTCAGCCTGGGGGTGGCCTGTTCCGATCAGCAGGGCTATATATTCGATACCTTGCTCGGCGCCGCCGACGCTGCGCTTTACCGCGCCAAAGCGTTGGGCCGGAACCGGGTCGAACTCGCCCAGCAGCCCGGATCAGACCCCAAGGAACAAATGGCATTACGCTTGCTGTCGCAATTCCGTCATAATCTGGACGTATAACGTCAACCAGATAGGGACAAAGCAAGCTGGCCAATATTGGCCCTACTTTGCGCCCGAGGAGTTCCCGTGAGTTTTGATGCCGTGAATCGCCAGTTCCCCAACAGCCGCCTGCGCCGCCTGCGCCGTGATGATTTCTCTCGGCGCCTGGTGCGCGAACATCGGCTCAGCGTGGATGACCTGATCTACCCGGTATTTGTGCTGGAAGGCCAGCAGCAGCGTGAAGCCATCAGCTCAATGCCCGGTATCGAGCGGCTGTCCATCGACCTGCTGGTGGAAGAGGCGGCCGAGCTGGTTGCCCTGGGCATCCCTGCGGTCGCGCTGTTCCCGGTCACCCCGCTGGACTGCAAGTCGCTCGACGGCGCCGAAGCCTGGAACCCCGAAGGCCTGGCCCAGCGTGCCACTCGGGCACTGAAAGCAGCCTTCCCGCAGCTCGGGGTGATCACCGATGTGGCACTGGACCCTTTCACCACCCACGGCCAGGACGGCATCATCGACGAGGACGGCTATGTCCTCAACGACATCACCATTGACGCCCTGGTCAAACAGACACTTTCTCACGCCGAAGCCGGCGCCGACATAGTCGCACCCTCCGACATGATGGATGGCCGCGTTGGCGCCATGCGCCGCGCGCTGGAGGAAGCCGGACACGTGAACACGCGCATCCTGGCGTACTCGGCCAAGTATGCCAGCGCCTATTACGGCCCCTTTCGTGATGCCGTCGGTTCGGCCGGCAATCTGGGTAAAAGCAATAAAGCCTCCTACCAGATGGATCCAGGCAACTCGGATGAAGCCCTGCACGAAGTCGCCTGTGACCTGTCAGAAGGCGCGGACATGGTCATGATCAAACCGGGCATGCCCTACCTGGACATTGTTCAGCGGGTAAAAAGTACCTTCAAGGTGCCCACCTTCGTCTACCAGGTGAGCGGTGAGTACGCGATGCACCAGGCGGCGATCGCCAACGGCTGGCTCAGCGAGGCGGTGATTCTTGAATCTCTGACCGCCTTCAAGCGTGCCGGCGCAGACGGGATTCTGACCTATTTTGCCAAAACGGCCGCCCGCCAATTGCAGGAACGCGGCTAGACTTACAAGCAATTCATTTTGAGGTAATCATGCAAGAGGTGACAGCAGTGCGCGAAGAGCTGGTCGATATACCCGAGATCGCGCCAGAGTTAGTCGAGGAGCTGCCAGCCCTTCCCGCGCCGAGTGAGCCTTCGGCGCCAGCAGCGGATATCAACGCGCCCGAGCTGTACATCCATCGCGAACTGTCGCAACTACAGTTCAACATACGTGTGCTTGAACAGGCTCTGGATGAGTCCTATCCATTGCTTGAGCGCCTGAAATTTCTGCTGATCTTCTCCAGCAATATCGACGAGTTCTTCGAGATCCGCGTAGCCGGCCTGAAGAAGCAGATCACCTTCGCCCGCGAACAGACCGGCCCAGACGGCCTGCAGCCGCAACAGGTGCTGTCCAAGATCAGTGAAATTGCACATCAGCAGATCACCCGCCAGTACGCGTTGCTCAACGACATGCTGTTGCCGCAACTGGCGGAAAAGGGTATTCGCTTTGTGCGCCGTCATCAATGGACGCACAAGCAGACCCTGTGGGTACGCCGCTACTTCCGTCAGGAAGTGGCGCCGATCATCAGCCCGATCGGGCTGGATCCCACGCACCCCTTCCCGCTGCTGGTCAACAAGAGCCTGAACTTCATCGTTCAGCTTGAAGGTACGGACGCCTTTGGCCGTGACTCGGGCCTGGCGATCATTCCGGCACCGCGCTCGCTTCCGCGGCTGATTCGCATGCCTGATGAACTTTGCTCAGGCGGCGACAATTTCGTATTTTTGTCGTCGATGATCCACGCCCATGCCGACGATCTGTTCCCCGGCATGAAAGTACTCGGCTGCTATCAGTTCCGCCTGACGCGTAACGCCGACTTGATCGTCGATCCGGACGAGGTCGACGACCTGGCCCGCGCCCTGCGCGGTGAACTGCTGTCGCGCCGTTACGGTGATGCGGTACGTCTGGAAGTCGCCGATAATTGCCCGAAACCCCTGACCGATTTCCTGCTCAAGCAGTTCGGTCTGAATGAATCCGAGCTCTATGAGGTCAATGGCCCGGTAAACCTGACCCGGTTGTTTTCAATCACCGGCCTGGAAAATCACAGCGACCTGCAGTTCCCGACCTTCAGCCCGGGCATCCCCAAGTTGTTGTCGAGTGCCGACACGCTGTTCCAGGCTATTACCAAGCAGGATATTCTGCTCCAGCACCCGTACGAGTCCTTCAGCCCGGTCGTCGACCTGTTGCGCCAGGCCGCGCAGGATCCCAATGTGCTAGCGATCAAGCAGACGCTGTACCGCACCGGCGCCAACTCCGAGATCGTCAACGCGCTGGTCGAGGCCGCGCGTAATGGCAAGGAAGTCACTGTCGTCATCGAGCTGCGCGCCCGCTTTGACGAAGAATCCAACCTGCAACTGGCCAGCCGCCTGCAGCAGGCCGGCGCTGTGGTGATCTATGGCGTGGTCGGTTTCAAGACCCACGCCAAGATGATGTTGATCCTGCGCCGTGAGGAGAAGTTGCTGAAACGCTACGTGCATATGGGTACCGGTAACTACCACGCCGGCAATGCACGGCTATACACCGACTACAGCATACTGACGTCGGACCTGGCCTTGACCGAAGACGTGCACAAACTCTTCAACCAGCTAATTGGCATGGGCAAGACCTTGCGCATGAAGAAACTGTTGCAGGCGCCTTTCACCCTGAAAAAGCGCCTGCTGGAGCTGATCAACCGGGAAACCCTGACCGCACAAGCCGGGCGGCCCGCGCATATCATCGCCAAGGCCAATGCCCTGACCGATGCGAAGATCATCAAGGCGCTATACAAGGCCTCGCAGGCTGGGGTGAAGATCGACCTGATCATCCGCGGCATGTGCTGCCTGCGCCCGGGCGTTCCGGGTGTGTCACACAACATCAACGTGCGCTCGATCATTGGCCGGTTCCTGGAGCACAGCCGGGTCTATTATTTTCTCAATGACGGCCAGGAACAGGTATGGATGTCCAGCGCCGACATGATGGAACGTAACCTCGACAAGCGCGTGGAGACCTGTTTTCCGCTTGAGGGCAAGAAGCTGATCACCCGAGCCAAGCAGGAATTGCAAGTGTTCATGACCGACAATACCCAGAGCTGGATATTACAAACGGACGGCACTTACGTGCGCAGCAGCCCGACTGGCAACCAGTTGGCCCGCAGTGCGCAGAGCACCCTGTTGGAGAAGCTGGCCAGCTCCCCTCAGCGCACCGTCAACGTGTAACCGGCCTTGGCCCAGAACTGCGCTTCCTGAGCGAAGTCTGCCTGGGTCAGGGGATTGGCATCCAGCCAGCCATCCGGAAAGTGGATATCCAGATGGTTGTCGCCGGCTTCAACGTGCAGCTCCGGCATTGTCTGGTTTCCGCGAATGTGGTGATACAGAATCGCCAGGCGCAGCAACATGCACAGACGCAGCAGCGTAACCGCTTCCTCACCAATTTCCGACAGGCGTTCAGCACTCGGCAGAGTGCGTCGATGCCCGCGCACCAAAAGGGCCAAGGCCTGCTGCTCCTGACGTGAGAAACCGGCCAGATCGGCATGTTCGATCAGATAGGCACCGTGCTTGTGATACTGGTTGTGCGCAATATCCAGCCCAACTTCGTGCACCCGCGCCGCCCAGCAGAGCATATTGGCCTGTTTGTCGTTGTCGTCATCCAGACCCCAGGCCACAGCCACCTTGCCAAACAGACTCAGCGCTTTGCTCTCTACCCGCGCAGCCTGCTCCAGATCAACATGACAGCGCTCCATCAGGGCACTGAGCGTACGCTCACGCACGTCTTCATGGCGATGACGACCCAGCAGGTCATAAAGCACGCCCTCGCGCAGCGCGCCCTCGGAGTGACTCATCACCTGCACACCCAGGGCGTCGATAATGGCTTCGAGTATCGCCAGGCCCGCCGGCAGAATAGGACGCCGGTCCGGCTTGAGGCCGGGGATATCCAGCTTGTCGACCTGCCCGGCCTTGAACAGCTTGCGCTTGAGCCAGCCCAGACCTTCTAGGGTCAGTTCATCCTGGCTGCGGCCTGCCGACTGAATGCACTGGCGGATAGTACGAATGGTGCCCGAGGCGCCGACCGCTTCCTGCCAGCCAAGGCGCTGGATCGCCTGCTCGATCTGCATCAGTTCCAGACGTGCAGCGGTATAGGCCTGCGCGTAACGCCCGGGCGTCACCTTACCGTCGGGGAAGTACAGGCGAGTAAAGGAAACACAGCCCATCTGCAGACTTTCGCGCAGGATCGATTCAAAACGTTCACCCACGATAAATTCGGTACTGCCGCCGCCGATATCCACCACCAGGCGTTTGCCGGCATCATCGGCCTGGGTATGGGCTACACCGAGATAGATCAGACGCGCCTCTTCCCGGCCTGAAACCACGTCAACACGGTGGCCGATGATCTGCCGCACCTGGCGCATGAACTGCGCGCGATTGCGCGCTTCACGCAAGGCATTGGTGCCGACGATGCGTACCGCGCCCTCCGGCAAGCCGTTGGTCAGCTGAGCAAAACGGCGCAAGCAGTCAATGCCGCGCTGCATCGCCTCCTCAGTCAGGTCACCCTGCTCGTTAAGGCCAGCAGCAAGCTGCACCTTCTCGCCAAGACGCTCCAGAATGCGGATTTCGCCATGATCGACCTTGGCCAGCACCATATGGAAGCTGTTTGACCCCAGGTCAATTGCTGCGACCAATGGAATATCAGCCTGTTTTCTCTGCACCATGCGCCAGCCTCAAAGGGTGTTTGCGCCGATTCTAACACCCCAACGTGACCTTGTGCCTGCTGGCGTCCGCCTTCCGCTTCTCGTTCGGGTGATGCTATAGTGAGGGCCAGCAAGCCCTTGATCCCCTGGAGAGACGAATGAGTGATTTGATTGTGCATGTCACCGACGGCAGCTTCGACAGCGAAGTGCTGAAGGCAGATGGCCCTGTACTGGTCGACTACTGGGCTGAATGGTGTGGTCCGTGCAAGATGATTGCCCCAGTGCTCGACGAGATTGCCAAGGAATATGAAGGCAAACTGAAGATCTGCAAACTGAACATCGACGAAAATGCCGATACCCCGCCGAAATATGGCGTGCGTGGCATACCAACGCTGATGCTGTTCAAGGATGGCAACATCGAGGCCACCAAGGTCGGCGCGCTGTCCAAGTCACAGCTGGCTGCATTCCTCGACAGCAATATCTGATTGCCTTCCCCCGGCGCGTTTTTTTCTGGCTGGGGGTGTTTTTCTGCTTGCCAGCTATGGACGTCACCCACAAGCAGTGCTAGATTTGCCCATCAACTCTTTGCCGCACCCTGCGGCCGTGGCTTTCCAACATCAGCCAAACCCATCGCCCCATAGCCTTATGGCGGCCTGTTACTAACCCGTCCTGCCGAAAGACACTATATCCTACCGACCCTATGAACCTGACTGAACTCAAACAAAAGCCAATTACCGAACTGCTGGAAATCGCCGAACAGATGGGCCTGGAAAATATGGGCCGGTCGCGTAAACAGGACGTGATTTTCGCCACCCTGAAAAAGCATGCCAAGGGCGGTGAAGATATTCACGGTGATGGCGTGCTGGAAATCCTCCAGGACGGTTTCGGCTTCCTGCGCTCCGCAGACTCCTCTTATCTCGCTGGCCCTGACGACATTTACGTCTCGCCTAGCCAGATCCGTCGTTTCAACCTGCGCACTGGCGACACCATCTCCGGCAAGATCCGCCCGCCGAAAGATGGCGAACGTTATTTTGCGCTGCTGAAAGTTGACTCGATCAACTTCGACAAACCGGAAAACACCAAGAGCAAGATTCTGTTCGAGAATCTGACGCCCCTGTTTCCGACCCAGCGCCTGACGATGGAAGCCGGTAACGGCTCGACCGAAGACCTGATGGCGCGGATCATCGATTTGTGTGCACCGATCGGCAAGGGCCAGCGCGGCCTGCTGGTTGCCCCGCCAAAAGCGGGTAAGACATTGATGCTGCAGAACATCGCCGCCAATATCGCGCGCAACAATCCTGAATGCCATCTGATCGTCCTGCTGATCGACGAGCGTCCGGAAGAAGTGACCGAGATGCAGCGCACCGTGCGCGGCGAAGTGGTTGCATCGACCTTCGACGAACCGCCAAGCCGTCACGTACAAGTGGCTGAAATGGTGATCGAAAAGGCCAAGCGCCTGGTTGAACACAAGAAAGACGTGATCATCCTGCTTGACTCCATTACCCGTCTGGCCCGTGCCTACAACACTGTGATTCCTAGCTCCGGCAAGGTCCTCACCGGTGGTGTTGACGCCCACGCACTGGAGAAGCCCAAGCGTTTCTTTGGCGCTGCGCGGAATATCGAGGAAGGTGGCAGCCTGACTATCATTGCCACTGCCCTGGTCGATACTGGTTCGAAGATGGACGAAGTGATCTACGAGGAATTCAAAGGTACCGGCAACATGGAGATCCACCTGGATCGCAAGATTGCCGAGCGCCGCGTATTCCCGGCGATCAACATCAACCGTTCCGGCACCCGCCGTGAAGAGTTGCTGACCAGTGAAGATGAACTGCAACGGATGTGGATTCTGCGCAAGATTCTGCACTCGATGGACGAAATAGCCGCGATTGAATTCCTCCTTGATCGTCTGAAAGACACCAAGACCAACGATGAATTCTTCCAGTCGATGAAGCGCAGCAAAAACTAGACTGCAAGCGACAAGCCTCAAGCTGCAAGTGGCCCTGCGCTGCTTGCAGCTTGTTGCACTTTACGCCCCCCGACAGGCTGCTTTGTCGGCATAATGTGCTTCCGACCAGACACCCCAGGCTGACGCAATCCCCGGACTGCTTGCAGCTTGCCGCTTGAGGCTTGAAGCTCCAATGCAATACTCCGATCTACGCGACTTTATCAAAGGCCTGGAACAGCGCGGCGAACTCAAGCGCATCCAGACGCCCGTCTCCCCTGTACTGGAAATGACCGAAATCTGCGACCGCACCCTGCGTCAGGGTGGGCCTGCATTGCTGTTCGAAAATCCCACAGGTTATGACATGCCGGTACTCGGCAACCTGTTCGGCACACCGCAACGGGTGGCCATGGGCATGGGCGCGGAGGAGGTCAGTGAGCTGCGCGAGATCGGCAAACTGCTGGCTTTCCTCAAGGAACCTGATCCGCCGAAGGGGTTGAAGGATGCCTGGTCGAAACTGCCGATTTTCCGCAAAGTCATTTCCATGGCCCCCAAGGTGGTGCGTGATGCGCCCTGCCAGGCCGTGGTGCTGGAAGGTGAAGATGTCGACCTTGGCGCCATCCCGGTGCAAACCTGCTGGCCCGGCGATGCCGGCCCGCTGATCACCTGGGGCCTGGTCGTCACCAAGGGGCCAAACAAGGAACGTCAGAATCTGGGGATCTACCGCCAGCAGGTAATTGGCCGTAACAAGCTGATCATGCGCTGGCTCAGCCATCGTGGCGGCGCGCTGGATTTCAAGGAATGGTGTGAAAAGCATCCGGGCGAACCCTTCCCGATTGCCGTGGCATTGGGCGCGGATCCTGCCACCATTCTCGGCGCTGTAACCCCGGTACCGGACAGCCTGTCCGAGTACGCCTTTGCCGGTCTATTACGCGGCCAGCGCACTGAGCTGGTGAAGTGCCGTGGCTCGGCGTTGCAGGTGCCTGCCAGCGCTGAAATTGTACTCGAAGGCGTCATCCATCCAGGCGAGATGGCCGATGAAGGGCCGTTCGGCGACCATACCGGCTACTACAACGAAGTGGATCGCTTCCCGGTCTTTACCGTCGAGCGGATTACCCGTCGTGAAAAGCCGATCTACCACAGCACCTATACTGGCCGCCCACCGGATGAGCCGGCCATTCTGGGCGTGGCTCTGAATGAAGTTTTCGTGCCGATTCTGCAAAAGCAGTTTCCGGAGATTACCGACTTCTATCTGCCGCCAGAGGGCTGCTCATACCGCATGGCGGTCGTATCGATGAAGAAGCAGTATCCCGGGCACGCCAAGCGCGTCATGCTTGGCGTCTGGAGTTTTCTGCGGCAGTTCATGTATACCAAGTTTGTTATCGTCACCGATGACGACATCAATATCCGCGACTGGAATGATGTGATCTGGGCCATTACCACACGCATGGATCCCAAGCGCGATACGGTGATGATCGATAACACGCCGATCGACTATCTGGACTTTGCCTCGCCGGTCTCCGGTCTAGGCAGCAAGATGGGTCTGGACGCTACCAACAAGTGGCCAGGCGAAACCAGCCGCGAGTGGGGCATCGCCATCGCCCAGGACCCTGCCGTAAAACAGCGGGTAGACGCCATCTGGGCGGAACTGGGCATTGACTGACAGCGGCAACTACAAAGTGCTGATCCAGCCGCGCGGGCATGTGCTGCAGGTACAGCCCGCTGAGCGGATACTGGATGCCGCGCGGCGCCTGGGATTTACCGCACCGCAAAGCTGTCGTAATGGTAATTGCCATATCTGCGCTGCTACGCTTGTCAGCGGGCAGGCGCATCAAGCCGGGCAAGCACGGCTCGGCGGCGACGAGATCTATACCTGCCTGGCCGAGCCAATGCAGGACTGCGAACTTCTATGGGAGGGTATCTTGGCTCCAAACGAATTACCGTTGAACGCGATTGCCTGTCAGGTGGCCGCTTGCGAGCCGCTCGGTGGCGAGGTCTGGCGTGTGCTGTTGCGTATGCCGGCAGGCAAACAGCTGCGCTACCACGCTGGCCAATACCTGCTGCTGACGCGCCCCGACGGCGAGGCCTCGGCCTTTTCCATCGCCTCGGCGCCCCATGAAGGCCGCGATCTGGAGCTGCATATTCTCGGCCGCGAACCCGCTACTCTGGAGCTGATAAACGAGCTGCGTGACAAGCGCATCGCCCATGTACAAGTACCCCTGGGCGACTGCCACCTGGCCCAGTTACCCGACAGGCCAGTCGTGTTGATTGCTGCCGGCACGGGCCTGTCGCAGATGCAGAGCATGGTTCAGCATCTGCTGAATGTCGGCTTTGCGCATGCGATCCACCTGTATTGGGGGGTGCGCCACGGGGACGAGCTTTATCAGGCCGCCCATTGGGCGTCGTGGCAGCAAAACAGCAAGCTGGTAGTGCATCAGATTGTCAGTGACCACCCCGAATGGATTGGCCGCCAAGGGCTTTTGCACCAGGCTATCACTGAGGATCTAGGCGATCCTAGTGAGTACGAGTTCTATGTCAGCGGGTCACCTGCCATGGTCTATGCCACGCTGGACGCACTGGTTGAAGCGGGCATGCCTGCTGAACAGATGCACGCCGACGTGTTCAGTTACGCACCCCGGGGTTAACCGGGGGCGCGTTTCTGGATCAGCTCAGCGGGGAGCCGGCATGGGCAATACCGGCAGGTCATTGGCCATCAGCTCAAAACCCCGGCGCAGCATGGCCTGGCTGGCCGCATGATCGCCCAGATGCTCCAGCAGCCGAACCAGTTCGGCGCAGGTCTGGATATCACGTCGGCTGGCATAGCTGGCTTCGAGATATTCCCGGGCTTTGCCCCATAGACTATTGCGCAGAGCCAGGCGACCCAATGCCAGCAACAGCGTCGCATTGTGCGGGTGTTCAGTCAGCCAATGCTCGGCCGTGGTCAGCTGTCTGGCAGGATCCTTGCCCTGGACCAAACCATACAGGTGCACCAGCCGCTCGTTGAAGGTCTGACGCAGTGCATGGCGCAAGGTCTCTTCAACCAGCTCCGAGTGCCCCAGCACTCGCAGTTGCAGGCAGTAAGCTTCGATCAGCGCAGGGTCCTGCTTGAGCTGCTTGGGCAAGGGCTCCCACACCGCTGTTACGGCGTTGGTCTGACCGGGTTCCTGATGCTGCCCGCGCACGCCCGCCTGACTGAGCAGAGCGATATAAACCTGATGTTCCAGCGCCTGCTGATCAGCGGGCTTGAGCAGTTTGTGGCGACGCAGCTCGGGCAGCAACTGTTCAAGACGCTGCCAGTCTTCCAGCCGCGCATACAGCTGGCCCATCAGCTTCAACGCATACAGGTGCTTGGGATGGTCCTTGCGCAAGCGCGTCAGCGTAGCCAGCGCCTGTTCCAACTGCCCGCGGGCAATCTGCAACTGCGCCTGGGTAACCGCGATGGCCACATCAGCTTTAGGGATGGTCTCATAGGCTTCGCGCAGCAGGCTTTCGCTTTCGACATAGTCTTCCAGCTCATGTGCTGCACGTGCCGCCGCCAGATAGTTGATCAGCGGCTGCTCGGTATGCGGAGCCGAGCGCTTGAGCAGCCGCAAGGCGTTGCTCCAGTGGCCCTCGGCAAACTCCAGAAGCCCGCGGGTGGCCACCTGATTGGCGCGCCGCTCGCGATTATGCCGTGACCAGGGGTTGATACGCCGCCCCGATACATTCAGCACCCGGATGACCGCGCGCAATAGTGACAACAACAGCCACAGAGCCAGCAGAAAGCCCACGCCGACCCAGATACTCGTCTCTATCGACATGTTGCGCCAGGCAATCAGGATATAACCGGGGTCCTCGGCAACGGCCATGCCCAGCAGCGCTGCAACCAGCAGCACAGCCAGAACGGCGAGATAACTTTTACTCATTCTGAAGCCTCCCCATTACCCGTGGCTAGGCTGCGGCGGCTCTGGATATAGGCTGCCAGACCTTGCTGCAAAGGCGACAGGTCCGGGGGCGACAGGCTGACCTCCTGCTCGGCAAGGCTCTCAAGCTGGCTTTGCATGGCCTGCACCTGCGGATTCTCCAGTTCGAAGTACTGCCTGAGCATGCCATCGGCCTGCTCAAGACTGGAGGTGTACACATCGGACTCGCCGCGCAGCGCAGCCCACTGGGCCTGCTCCAAGGTCAGTTGCAAGGTGCGCTGAACCCGTTGCAGCTCAGCCTCGTCGAGTAGCGGAGTGATGACCTTGCCACGTTGGAAGTCGACCCGCACATAACGCTCCAGACGCATCAGCACACGCTCGGCGCGGGTGCGCCGGGCTAGCCGATCTTCGTACTCTTCTTCAACGCTCAGCTCCTCCGGATCAAATACCGGCACCGGCAAGGCAACCAGCCGGGTGACCTGTTCACGCATCGCCGCCAAGCGCAGATAGACGCCAGCCCGGTCAATTTCAGGCAGCGAGCTCAGCTCGCCCTGGAACTGCGCCAACTGCTCACGCACGGCAAATACGCCGCTGTCAGGCTGGTTTTGCAAAATATTGTCGACCGCAGAAAGCAGCTCACGGGCCGAGGTAATATCCTGCGAAGCCAGCAGGCGCAGGCTGGCCAGGCGCAGCAGATACTCGGCCTCAGCCAATTTCCAGTCAGACTGGGCATCGCCCTGCAGGGTGTCCAGTCGCTGGCTGACCGCCTGTTGGCTACGCTGAAGGTCAGCGCTCAAACCCTCGATTTGCTGCCACTCACTGGCCGTTGGCAAACCCTCCAGACGCGCCTCGAGCTGTTGCTGACTCTGTTGCTGGGCAGCCTGCAGCTGCGCCACTTGCTCACTCAGCGCGGCATCACTGGCTTGTCGCTGATCGGCTTGATACCACTGCAAACCGCTGAGCCCCAGTGCCGCCAGAGCGACCACCAACGCCAGAGCGGAAACACCGCGCCCAGACCCTGACTTGGCAGGGACCGGCCCAGGCGGTTTTCCTCCGGGAGGCGTACCTCCGGGAGGCGCTCCTCCGGGAGGCGTACCTCCGGGAGGCGCTCCTCCGGGAGGCGTGCTTCCAGGCGGCACCGAGCCAGGAGGCGGCGAGCCCGCCGCCGGCTTGGAAGTGGCTTTGGCGGATGAGGAATGCTCGGGCTTGCTCGGCTGATCTTTGCCAGCCGAATCTCTGGTAACCGAGTCTTTACTCGCCGCCGCGCCCGCAACTGGCGAACCCGCCGGCAGCGGTGCGGGAGAAGGTGCAACAGATGTCGCTACAGTGGAGTTTGCTGACGCCGCTACAGAATCCTTGGTCAAGGATGAGTCGCTGGCCGAGGCAGGTGTCGCCGAGGAAGCGCTACCGAACGGGGCATTCACCTCGGCTTCAGTGTGCTTGTCAGCTGAGATGACAGCGGGCTCTGTCGGCTTTGCCGGATCGACCGGCTGCGCCGCGGCGGGAACAGGGTCGCCCTTGGCCTTTTTGTTGCCCTTGCCGCTGTTGTTGTTCTGATCTGTCGGTTTCACACTATTCCCCTTGTCACGTCAGCGGATGAGCCTTTACGGCTTCAATCACGGCGCTGTCATCCGCACCGTTGCATACAATTATGTCCCGACAGCCCAATGCTGCTGCCCTGTCTGCCACACGCTGGCTGGGCACCCAGCAGCGCCATCCGGCTTGCTGCGACCATTGCTCAGCGGCCGCCTGATGCCAGTATTCCAGCGCTTGCACGCTGAGCACCAGTATACCCGCCACGCCGGCGCCAGCGGCGTTCTGCAGCCCACGCGGCAAATCGTCCGCGGGGCAGCGTCGGTACAATTCCAGATAGTCTACCCGCCCACCCTTGTCGCGGATCGCCTGTGCCAGATACTCACGTCCACCCACGCCGCGCCAGATCAGCACCCGCAGGTGATTGGTGCGCAATAATGCCTGCCAGCGCGGCAGACCCATCAGGGCTTCAGAGTCCTGGCCCTGATCCGGCGCCTGTGCCGGGAGCCCGGCCGCTTGCAGTATCGCCGCGGTGCTATGCCCTACCGCAAACCAGTCAATGCCGACCGGCATCTGTGGCCAATAAGCATCCAACCGCTCCACACCCAGTCTGGCGGCGACTGGACTGACAACAATGACCGCGTTATACCGATCAATATCGAGCATCAGCTCACGCTGATCCGGGGACTCGGGTTGCGGCTCGATACTGAGCAGCGGCAGGCTGCGGGTGCTTACCCCAAGCGCGGCGAAGGCACTGGCCAGACGCTGGTTGTCCGGCTCCGCTCGGGTCAGCAGCAGCACACCGGTCACTGCGGTTGAGCGTCCTGGTAAACCGCATCAAGAATCTGTTGAGCGCCCTGGGCGAGCAAGTCTTCTGCTACCTGGATACCCAGCGCTTCCGGCGCTGAATCAGCGCCGGTCGCCTGGGCGGTCAGCAGTAGCGTACCGTCCGGGTTCCCCACCATGCCGCGCAACCACAACTGACCATTGGTGCGCTCGGCATAGCAGGCAATCGGAACCTGACAACCGCCGTTGAGATGCGTATTGAGTGCCCGCTCGGCGCGCACGCGCAGTGCACTGTCCTCATCATTGAGCGGCGCCAGCAAGGCATGCAATTCGGTATCGGCGCTGCGGCATTCGATGCCCACCGCGCCCTGACCGCCTGCTGGCAGACTTTCTTCGGGGGGCATCGCGTAACGAATGCGCTCATCGAAGCCCAGACGCATCAGACCAGCCGCGGCGAGTATGATGGCGTCATACTCGCCGGCATCCAGCTTGGCCAGCCGGGTGTTCACATTGCCGCGCAGAAAGCGCACGGTCAGATCTGGCCGGCGCGCCATGATTTGCGCCTGACGGCGCAGGCTCGAGGTGCCCACTACGCTGCCCTGCGGCAGGCTGTCGACATGCTCGAAGTGATTGGATACAAAGGCATCACGCGGGTCTTCGCGCTCACAGATCACGTACAGACCCAGCCCTTCGGGAAAGGCCATGGGCACATCCTTCATGGAATGCACCGCCAGGTCCGCCTCATCGTTGAGGATTGCGGTCTCAAGCTCTTTGACGAACAGCCCCTTGCCGCCGATTTTTGCCAGCGGCGAGTCAAGCAGTTGATCGCCGCGGCTGACCATGGGCACCAGGCTGACGGTCAGCTCGGGGTGCAATTGTTCAAGGCGCGCTTTGACAAACTCGGCCTGCCACAGGGCCAGGGCGCTCTTGCGGGTGGCAATTCGCAGATGTCGACTCATGGGATTCTCGTTCAAAACCAACCGGCATGATACGCCATGCCCAGGCTGGCATCCACGCGGGTCTGTATCACACCAAGGGTTTTGAACGAATAGGTCACAACTGGCCCATGAGTTTGCGCAGCCCGGGCACATGCCGACGGCTGACGGTCAGGGCGTCACCAGGCAGGCCCTTGAGCTGCAACTGAAAGTGCCCTATAGAGCTGCGGTGCAGGCGCTCAATACGATGCCTTGCTACCAGCGCGTTGCGGTGGATGCGCACGAAATAATCGCCAAACTCATCTTCCAGAGCTTTGAGCGGTTCGTCCAGCAGGACTTCACCGTCAGTATGGCGCAATGTCACGTACTTGTGATCGGCGATGAAGTACAGCACATCATCAATGGGAATCAGCTCCACACCCTTGCGGGTCCGAGCACTGATATGACTGCGCGCCTGCATCACCTCGCCCTGGCCATTCGCCCGCCCCAGGTTGCACAGCTGCATGCGATTCAGCTTCTGCGCCTTGGCCAGCGCATCGGCCAGATCCTCGCTGCGTACCGGCTTGAGCAGGTAGCCCACGGCACTGACAGCAAAGGCTTCCAGCGCATATTCGCCATGCGCCGTACAGAAGATCACGGCCGGCGCATCGGGCATTTCACATAGCTTGGCGGCGGCCTGCAGACCGTCCATGCCCGGCATGCGTATATCCAGCAGCACGATGTCCGGTTGCTGCTCGGCAATCAGTTGCAGTGCCTCCTGGCCATTTGCTGCGCTAGTGGGCAGCGGGTCGTAGCCAGGCAAGGCGGTTATCAGTCGGGCCAGTCTCTCTCTGGCCAAGGGTTCATCATCGGCGATAAGTACTTTCATGCCTTAATGACTTCTCTGCAAAATGGACGACGGGTGTTTACAAGGATAGACCAGCCTGCTGAAGAAGCGCGTCTCTTCACGCCAGGATTCGACTTTAGCAGTAGGACCGAAAAGCCCGACAAGCCGAGCACGAATATTATCCAACGCCATACGCGCACCTTGATGGGAGGTCTCTAGTGGTGGACAACTGTTTGATACCACTAGTTCGACGCGACCCTCATCCCAGCGTGCGTCAATACGAATATCGCCGCCTTCAAGACGTGGCTGCAGACCATGCAGGATGGCGTTTTCCAGCAATGGCTGCAGTGTCAGCAAGGGAATGGGCGTGTTTGATGGCATGCCATCAGTATTCCAGGTGACCTGCAAACGCTCGCCAAGCCGGTATTGCTCAATACGCAGATAGCCCTGGCACAGGCGTAACTCCTCTTCCCAGGTCGCGACACCATCGGCCTCGGACAGATTGGCGCGGAACAGGTCGGCCAGATCAAGCACCGCGTTTTCAGCTTTTGCAGGGGCGCTATCTATGAGACTGACGATACTGTTCAAGCTATTGAACAGAAAGTGCGGGCGGATGCGTGATTGCAAGGATTGCAGCCGTGCCTTGAGCTCCGCCTGTTGCTGACGCTGCCATTGTTGTTGCAGGTAGAAGTAGCGCAGTAGCAGACTGGTCATGATCAGCGCGATCAGACCGTGCCTGAGCATTTGCCCCCAATGCAGCTCCGGCGTACCAAGCATGCCGGCATCCAGCACCCAGTCGGCCATGACACTGAAAAAGAGCGTCAGGCCCACGACCACGGTAAAACACATGGCCAGCGCCAGCAGCAGCGCCCGGCGCTGCATCCAGGCGCGCAAGCGGCACAGTAGCGCGGCAGAGAGCAACACAATCCACTGCACGAACAGGGAGGCCATCGCCAGATTCAGCCAATTGAAGCCGTCGGCAACCGGTACCGCCAGCACCAGAATCAGCACCATCAATTCGGCGAGGACCACCAGGGTGAAAACCGCCATGGAGGAACATAGATCCGGGAGGAAGAAATCTTCCCCCGCGTAAGGTTTTCTGAGCAGTGTCCAGAGTCCGTTCTTCATCAGCCAAGTGTCCGCCAGCCGGGCGCCATCACGCAAGCATGAAGTGGTATGCTTACGACCTTTGCCAGCCAAACTTTTTGAATTGCGAGCCAACGCGACCTATGAGCCAAGATCAGACAACCAATCAATCCTGGGGTGGCCGTTTCAGTGAACCGGTTGATGCCTTTGTCGCCCGCTTCACCGCCTCGGTGGATTTTGACAAGCGCCTGTACAAGCACGACATTCAGGGCTCCATTGCCCACGCGACCATGCTGGCCAAGGTCGGCGTACTCAGCGATGAAGAACGCGACAGCATCCTCGCCGGACTGCGCAGCATCCAGAGCGAAATCGAAGCCGGCCAGTTTGACTGGCGGGTGGATCTGGAAGACGTGCACATGAATATCGAAGCGCGGCTGACTGCGCAGATCGGCGTGACCGGCAAGAAGCTGCACACCGGCCGTTCGCGCAACGATCAGGTCGCAACCGATATCCGCCTGTGGCTGCGGGAAGAGATCGACATCATTCTGGTCGAACTGACGCGCCTGCAAACCGGGCTACTGGATCAGGCAGAGCGCCATGCACACGTGATCATGCCCGGCTTTACCCATTTGCAGACCGCGCAGCCTGTGACCTTCGGCCATCACCTGCTGGCCTGGTTCGAAATGCTCAGCCGCGACCGTGAACGCCTGATTGACTGCCGCAAGCGCGTTAACCGCATGCCGCTGGGCAGCGCCGCGTTGGCCGGCACCACCTATCCGATTGATCGCGAGATGACCTGCGAGCTGCTCGGCTTTGATGCGGTATCCGGCAATTCGCTGGACGGCGTATCCGATCGTGATTTCGCGATCGAATTCTGCGCCGCCGCTTCCGTGGCGATGATGCACCTGTCGCGCTTCTCCGAGGAACTGGTGCTGTGGACCAGTGCGCAGTTCAACTTTATCGACCTACCCGACCGCTTCTGCACCGGCTCGTCGATCATGCCGCAGAAGAAGAACCCGGATGTACCTGAGCTGGTCCGCGGCAAGACCGGCCGGGTTTACGGCCATTTGATGGGGCTGCTGACGCTGATGAAGAGCCAGCCGCTGGCCTACAACAAGGACAACCAGGAAGACAAGGAGCCGCTGTTCGACGCCGCCGATACCCTGCGCGATTGCCTGCGTGCGTTCGCCGACATGATCCCGGCGATCCAGCCCAAGGTACCGGCCATGCGCGAAGCAGCCCTGCGCGGCTTCTCTACCGCGACCGATCTGGCTGACTACCTGGTACGCAAGGGTCTACCGTTCCGCGACTGCCATGAAATCGTCGGCCATGCGGTCAAATTTGGCGTGGAGTCGGGCAAGGATCTGGCCGAGATGAGCCTGGAAGAGCTACGCCAGTTCAGCGATCAGATCGAGCAGGATGTGTTTGAAGTGCTGACGCTGGAGGGTTCGGTGAACGCCCGTGACCATATCGGCGGCACTGCACCCAAGCAGGTTTTGGCTGCGGTGAAACGCGGACGCCAGCAACTGGCCGACTAAGCTACAAAAGGCCCCGCTGCCTGGCGGGGCCTGATTTGGCGATCAGGCCTGGGGTTGCTGCTGGGTGATGCAATGAATATTGCCGCCGCCGAGCAGAATCTCCCGCCCCGGCACCATCACTACCCGCCGATCCGGAAACAGCTTCTCCAGCAGTGCCTTTGCTGGTTCATCCTGCGGATCATCGAAGCTCGGCGCAACGATACCGTCGTTGACGATCAGGAAATTCACGTAGGAACCGGCCAAGCGAATCGACGGATCGCGCGGCTGCGAGCCCGCCACCCGGTCTACTCCTGCACACTCCTCTGCGGTGGCATACATAGGCCCGGGAATCGGCATACGGTGCACGGTAATTTCCCGGCCCCGGGCATCACGGCTGGCTTCCAGTACGCGCAAGGCTTTCTGGCAACGATCAAAATTCGGATCCTCGGGATCATCAGTCCAGGCCAGCAGCACTTCAGCGGGGCGGACAAAGCAGCAGAAGTTATCGACGTGGCCATCGGTTTCGTCATTGAACAGCCCTTCAGGCAGCCAGATGACCTTATCGATACCCAGGTGATCGGCCAGCTTGATCTCGATCTCTTCACGCACCAGGTGCGGGTTGCGATTGGGATTGAGCAGGCACTCTTCGGTGGTGATCAGCGTGCCTTCACCATCCACATGAAAGGCTCCGCCTTCCAGCACGAAACCCTCGGTGCGGTAACGCGGGCTACGCACCAGGCCAAGAATCTTGTCCGCGACCTGATCATCGCGCTGCCATGGCCAATACAAACCACCGTTAAACCCGCCCCAGGCGTTGAAGGTCCAATCTACGCCACGCAGCCCACCTTGGGCATGGGTCACGAAGGTCGGGCCGGTGTCACGCACCCAGGCATCGTCTGTGGTCAACTCGACCACGCGGATACCCGGATGGCTGAGCTGCAGATTGGCGTTCTCGTACTGCGCGGCTGACACGCACACGGTGACCGGCTCAAAGCTGGCGATCGCGCGGGCCACTTCAGCAAAAGCAGCCTGCGCCGGCTTGGCACCCAGGCGCCAGTTGTCCGTGCGCTCGGGCCAGACCATCCAGGTCTGGCTGTGCGGCGCCCATTCGGCAGGCATGCTGTAACCATCGGCGCGGGGCGTACTGTGCAAGGTATACATCGGGATCAGGACTCCAGTGAACCATCCAGGGTTTTGATCGGGCCATACAGATTGGGCCGGCGATCACGGAAGCTACCCCAGGCACTGCGGATATGCTCGAGTTGATCCAGATCGAACTGCTGCACCAGTACGCCTTCCTCGGTCTCGTTCAGCTCCTGGACCTTGGCGCCGAACTGATCGGCAATGAAGGAAGATCCGTAGAAGGTAATGTCATAGTCATCCTGCTCCTCGCGCCCGATACGATTACTTGCGACCAGGGGCATCAGGTTGGCACCGGCATGGCCTTGCTGCACACGCTGCCAATGATCGCGCGAGGTGATGTTCGGATCATGCGGTTCGCTACCAATCGCCGTGGGGTAGAACAGAATTTCCGCACCCATCAGCGCCATGCTGCGCGCACATTCAGGGAACCACTGATCCCAGCAGATACCCACGCCGATCTTGGCGTAGCGGGTCTGCCAGACCTTGAAACCGGTGTCGCCCGGGTTGAAATAATATTTTTCGTGATAACCGGGGCCATCGGGAATATGGCTCTTGCGATACAACCCCAGGTTGCTGCCATCGGCATCGATAATGACGACGCTGTTGAAGCGCGCCCGGCCCGCCAGCTCGAAAAAGCTGATCGGCAACACCACCTGCAGCTCCTTGGCCAGCGCCTTGAAATGCGCAATGGCCGGGTTCTGATCGATGGTGGTAGCCAGCTGCAGATACTCGGCATTAGGTTTCTGGCAAAAATACGGAGTTTCAAACAGCTCCTGAATCAGGATGATCTGTGCGCCTTTGCCAGCGGCTTCACGGACCAGCTTTTCAGCCTTGTCGATATTGGCCTGGCGATCCCAGGAACAGCTCATCTGGGTGGCAGCAACGGTAACGAGACGACTCATGGCAAACTCCTGCAAATACGATAAGAATGGCCAGACATGCCCGGCCGTTTTAATAGAATATCAAGCTCTGGCGCTGACGCGGCCAGCGCGCGGATCAGCCCCTTTCCAGCGGGGACTGCCGGTAGAACGCCTGCAACTGGCGATACACACCCGGCAGCGCGTCATACAACCTCTGCGGCTGTTCGAAAAAAGTCTCACTGAGCACCGCAAAAAATTCGGCCGGATCCTCCAGCGCGTACTCATCCAGCGGCAAGGGCGTGCCGCGCTCGTGCATATCCTGCAGGTGGTCCCAGGCGGCGGTAAACTCCGCCTTCCACTGGGCCGCATCCATGTCCGCATGCAACGGCGGCGCCCCATTGGCGCCATCCCAGCGCATATCCAGCGTGTGCGCCAACTCGTGCAACACCACATTGGCGGCGTCTGCGCCGCCGGTATGCTCCACATCCTGCCAGGACAACACCACCGGGCCGTACTGCATGGTTTCACCGCTCAAGGCGCGCCGCTCGGCATGCACAACACCGAATTCGTCGTGCCATTCGTGCTCGGCAACAAAAGGCCCGTCATACACCAGTATGGTTTTCCAACGGTCATACCATTCCAGCCCGAGATTCAACACAGGCACCGCTGCCATACCGGCAATGCGCAGGCGCATGCTGTCCGTCAGTTGCAGCTCACCCACGCCCTGCAAGCGCTTGTGCAAGAGTAAATGCAGGGCGAGCTGCTGCAACCGCTCGCGCTCGGCAGCTGGATAACGCAGGTAAACAGCCCAGTCTCCCAAGGCGCTCTGCCAGTCCGCCGCCGTCACGCCCAGCGCCTCTATACGCCGAGCATCGCGCCACTCCTTCAAGTCCCGCAACACGGTCAACCTCCAGACTCACTAACGCGCATCGCGCAGCCGATACCATAACAGGGCTAGCGCTCGAATGGCGGTTTGCACGCTGGTACCCGGCGGCACGGGCGCATGTTTGAACCGAGCAAAAAGATCAAAACCCTGCTCCTGGCCCATAACTGCCTCGGCCATCAGTTTGCCGGCCAACCCCGCTAGCGCGACACCTTGCCCGGAATAGCCCTGAGTAAAGAGCACGCGCGAGCCAAGCCGGCCGAAGTGCGGCGCCTTGCTGGCCGTCATCGCTACCTGGCCGCCCCACAGGTAGTCGAAGTCCACTTCAGACAGCGCCGGGAAAACCCGTGTCATGCGTTGGCGCATGGTGCTGCGCAGCGCTTCCGGGCGAGCATCCCGCGCACTGGCGCGCCCGCCAAACAGCAAGCGGCCATCGGCAGTAAGTCGATAATAGTCGATCAGGGTATTCATATCGCAGACAGCTGCGCGCGAGGGGATCAGTTGATTCGCCAGTTCGCCCAAGGGTGCGGTGGCGCCCACATAACTGCCAATCGGCATGAAGCGTCGCTGCTGCCAGGGTAGCAGCTTGCCTATATAGGCATTCCCGGCGAGTAGCAGGTGGCCGGCGCGGATCTGCCCTTGGGCGGTATGCACCAAGACACCGTCAACGTTCTGTTGATAGCCAAGTACGGGGGAACGTTCAAACAATTGGGCGCCATGCCGTTCGGCGGCCAGGCCAAGTCCAAGTACATACTTGAGCGGGTGCAGGTCACCGCCGCCCATATCCATGATCCCGGCTTGATAGTCGGCGTTAAGCAGGCCCTGCAAACTGGCCCGATCATGGAAAGTCAGTTGATCATAGCCGAGTCTTTCCAGGCTGGCCTGCCAGGCATGCAGTTCGGGTATATGCCGTGATTTATTGGCGACCAGCAAAATACCCTGTTTGAGCTCGCAGTCGATTGCGTAGTCCCTCACCCGCGAGCGCAGTAATTCGACACCCGCCAAGCTGAGCTCCCAAAGGGCCCGGGCATCATCAACACCCAGTTGTTTTTCCAGCGCGGCGTGGTCGGCGGCCAGCCCGGGATTGATCTGCCCTCCGTTACGCCCGGAACACCCCCAGCCCAGGCTTTCTGCTTCCAGCAAGGCCACTGTTCTGCCGGCCTTGGCCAGCTCGAGGGCCGCCGATACACCAGTAAAACCGCCGCCGACGATACACACATCCACACGCTGTTCGCCCTGCAAACTTTGGCGTGGCTGTTGTGGGGGAATGCTGGCTTGGTACCAGGAGTCGTGCTCTGTCATTTATCTTTACCTTGATCTAAGCATCGCCTTGATTCTGCTGATGCGTGCACTCGCGCCACTGCCGACCGGCCTGCCTGGACACGCTCGGGCCCTCCCTGGGCGCTCGGCCTCGCACATCCCTGTGCTCGGACGGTCCAGGCAGGCCGGTCGGCAGCGTCGCTTCTACGCAACCGCGCATCCTCAACCACAAAGCACCAAACCTAGATCCAGATCCAGATCCAGATCCAGATCCAATTTTGCTTTTTTCAGATCGCCTCACACATGTCTGCGGTCTCGGCGTCGGCTGCCCCAGGCGTGACCGTCGGCGCACAGGGACGTGCGCCGACGAGCCCCAGGGATGGCTGGTAGCGTGTCACGCCTGGGGCAGCCGACGCCGAGACCCAACACCAATCCCGACCAAACCAACCCGACCCGCCCCAACAAAGCCCTACCTACGAACACAACCCACAAAGCCAACCAACCCCAGACAACAAAATCCCGCCACAAGGACGGGACTCTGAAAAGCAACACAACACCGATCAAACGGTATGCAAATACCACATATACTCAAGATCCGAGATAGTCCGCTCGAACTCCTCCTGCTCGCTTTCCTTGCACAACACAAAGACGTCCAGATACTCCTCGCCAATGTATTCCTTCATGACGGCAGAGTTTTCCAGCGCGCGCAAGGCATCACGCAGGTTGGTAGGCAGGGACGCCTCGTGCTGATCGTAGGCATTGCCTTCGGTCATTTCCGGCGGTTCGATCTTGTTGCTGATGCCGTAATGAATCGCCGACAGCAGAGCGGCCATCAGAAGATACGGGTTGGCATCCGCGCCAGCCAGGCGATGCTCGATACGCATTGACTCAGGATCGCCACCCGGAACGCGGACAGCGACCGTGCGGTTATCAATACCCCAGGTCGGCGCACAGGGCACGAAGAAGCTCGGGCTGAAACGGCGGTATGAGTTCACGTTCGGACATAGGAAGGCCATGTACTCAGGCAAGGTCTGCAGCAAGCCGCCAATTGCCCAGCGCAAGGTATTGCTTAGCGTGCCATCGGCGTTCGGCGCAAATACGTTGGTGCCATCCTCGTCGACGAGACTGATATGCACGTGCATGCCGTTGCCGGCCTGATCGTAATACGGCTTGGCCATGAAAGTGGTGTCCATTTCATGGTCATAGGCAACGTTCTTGATGACTCGCTTCAGCAACACGTTGTGATCGCAGGCCATAACCGGATCGTCCACGTGATGCAGGTTGACCTCGAACTGGCCCGGCGCTGATTCCGCGACAATGGCGTCTGCGGGGATGTCCTGCTCGTGGGCAGCCTCGATGACGTCCTGGAGAAATTCAGCGTACTCATCCAGGTCATCCATGGAATAGACCTGAACAGAATTCGGGCGCTTGCCTGACATGGGCGAGCGCGGTGGTTGCGGACGACCAGTGATGTTTTCCTGGTCAATCAGATAAAATTCCAGCTCGAAGGCCGAAACCGGTGTCAGACCCAGCTCGCTGAAGCGCTTGACGATCCTTTGCAGCACATAACGAGGGTCGGCGAAGAATGGTGTCTTGCGGTCCAGCTCATACATGGTCATTAATAGCTGACCTGTAGGGCGCTTCTGCCAGGGTTCTACGTTAAGCGTACCGGGAATCGGCAAACAGACGCGGTCTGCGTCACCAATTTCCAGACCCAGGCCGGTCTCTTCCACGGTTGTGCCCTGAATATTCAGCGCAAAGATGGAGGCCGGAAGGGCGATACCTTTTTCATAGGCTTTCAAAAGGGCGGAACGGTCGATACGCTTACCACGTACGATGCCGTTCATGTCTGCAATCAGCAGATCGATGAAGTGGATTTCCGGATGCTCGGCCAGAAAGGCCTCCGCTTCCTGGACACTGACGGGCTCAGCGATGGCTGCCGCCGTATCCGCTCCGGTTAGGGATGGCATGAGATATCACCTGTTGTTTGTAAAATATATCAATCACGTTGGCGTTACGAATAGAGTAAATCTGAAAGCCCCTGACGAGTCAATAGAATCCAGATCGCACAAAGACGGTGCATACTGCACCAAATAAGGCCGTAGAGCGGGCTGCGGGGCAATTTCAACAGACGTCTCAGCGCCCGCTTTCAGGCTTTTGTGTAAATTATTTTTTGTTGCTATTGTATAAAAAATTGAACAACATCCAACTCATGTACGTTATTCACTACAGGCCGTGACCCATGTCCGTCGCACGAAAACCCCTGATTGGCATCTCCTGCTGTACCGATCAGTTGGGTCTGCATCCTTTCCATATAGTAGGTGAAAAATACATTCTCGGCGTGGTCGACGGTGCGGGCGGTTTGCCCCTGCTGATTCCCGCGCTGGGCGAGGCGCTGGACTTTGACCAACTGCTCGACACCTTGGACGGCATCCTGTTTACCGGCTCGCCCTCCAATGTAGAACCCCACCACTATGAAGGCCGCCCGAGCGCCGAAGGAACCAAACACGACGCCAAGCGCGACGCCACCACGCTACCCTTGATCAAGGCCGCGGTTGATCGGGGCGTACCGGTGCTTGGCGTGTGCCGCGGATTTCAGGAAATGAACGTCGCCTTTGGTGGCACCCTGCACCAGCGCCTGCATGAAGTGGGTGGCTATATAGAGCACCGCGAAAACAAGGATCAGCCAGTCGAGCAGCAATATGGCCTGTCCCACGAGGTTCATATTGAGCCGGGAGGCCTGCTCTATGAACTGTCAGGCCGCGGCTCGGCGCAGGTCAACTCTCTGCATACCCAGGGCGTTGACCAATTGGCGCCTGGCTTGCGGCCAGAGGCAACGGCACCTGATGGGCTGATCGAAGCATTTTCGGTCAGCCAGGCACCCAATTTCGCATTGGGCGTGCAGTGGCATCCAGAATGGAAGGTGAAGGACAACGCCTTCTATCTGTCGATCTTCAAGGCGTTTGGTGACGCCTGCCGCGCGCGTTCAAACAGGCACTCCTGAGGAACTTATGAACAAGATTGAAGCATGGCTGAAAGAACACAAGATCACCGAAGTGGAATGCATGGTCAGCGACCTGACCGGCATTGCCCGCGGCAAGATTGCGCCGACGATGAAGTTCATTTCGGAAAAGGGCATGCGCTTGCCTGAAAGCATTCTGCTGCAATCGGTTACCGGCGATTACGTCGAAGATGAAATCTATTACGACCTGCTCGACCCGGCGGATATCGATATGATCTGCAAGCCGGACGACAGCGCCATCTACCTGGTGCCCTGGGCGCTTGAGCCGACGGCGCAGATCATCCACGATTGCTACGACAAGGCCGGCGAGCCGATCGAAATGTCGCCGCGCAACATCCTCAAGAAAGTCCTGAAGATGTATGCCGATAAAGGCTGGCAGCCCCTGGTCGCACCGGAAATGGAGTTCTACCTGACCAAGCGCAATGAAGACCCGGACCTGCCCCTGCAGCCGCCGATTGGTCGCTCGGGCCGCCAGGAAACCGGCCGCCAGTCATTCTCCATCGACGCCGCCAACGAGTTCGACCCGCTGTTCGAAGACATGTACGACTGGTGCGAAGCCCAGGGCCTGGATCTGGATACCCTGATCCACGAGGAAGGCACCGCGCAGATGGAGATCAACTTCCGTCACGGTGACCCGCTGCACCTGGCCGATCAGATTCTGGTATTCAAGCGCACCATGCGCGAGGCCGCACTCAAGCACGACATGACCGCGACCTTTATGGCCAAGCCGATTACCAATGAGCCGGGCAGCGCCATGCATTTGCACCAGAGCATCGTGGACCGCAAGACCGGCGACAACATCTTCTCCAACGCTGACGGCAGCATGAGCGAGCTGTTCCTGCACCATATCGGCGGACTGCAACGCTACATTCCCGAGGTGTTGCCGCTGTTTGCACCCAACGTGAATTCCTTCCGCCGCTTCCTGCCGGACACCTCCGCACCGGTTAACGTTGAATGGGGCGAAGAGAACCGCACCGCAGGCTTGCGTGTGCCTGATTCCACACCGCAGAACCGCCGTGTGGAAAACCGCCTGCCAGGCGCCGATGCCAACCCCTATATCGCCATTGCCGCCAGCCTGCTGTGTGGCTATTTGGGCATGGTCGGCAAGATGGACCCATCAGCACCGGTCAAGGGTCGGGCCTATGAGCGGCGCAACCTGCGCCTGCCCTTGACCCTGGAGTCTGCGCTGGAGCGCATGGAGCAATGCGCGGATGTGGAAGCCGTGCTGGGCAGCAAATTCTGCCGTGGCTATGTAGCCGTGAAGCGCGTCGAGCACGAGAACTACAAGCGGGTAATCAGCTCCTGGGAGCGGGAATTCCTGCTGCTCAGCGTGTAATTCAGCGGTATCAGAGTGCGCCCGAACCGGGCGCCTTTCGAATGACGTCGGCAGGCTGACAAAGCAGGCCGAAGGCTAGGAGACTCGAATGAGCAACGAAACCCATTTCAGCACTGCGCAGTTGCAAGCCATGGACGCGGCCCATTACCTGCACCCCTTTACCGACCACAAGGAACTGGGCGAGCGTGGCACGCGCATCATCGAGCGTGCGCAGGGCGTGTACCTGTGGGACAGCGAAGGCAATCAGATTCTCGACGGCATGGCCGGGCTCTGGTGCGTGAACATCGGCTACGGCCGGACCGAACTGGCGGACGTTGCCTATAAACAGATGCTGGAGCTGCCGTACTACAACAGCTTCTTCCAGTGCGCCAATCCCCCGGCGGTCAAGCTGGCTGCAGCGATTGCCGAGATCGCACCGGCGCACATGAATCACGTGTTCTTCACCGGTTCCGGCTCCGAGTCCAACGACACCGTGCTGCGTATGGTGCGCCGTTACTGGGACCTGAAAGGCCAACCAACCAAGAAAACCATCATCGGCCGGGTCAACGGCTATCACGGCTCCACCGTCGCCGGCGCCAGCCTGGGCGGCATGTCGGTGATGCATGAGCAAGGTGACCTGCCGATTCCCGGTATCGTGCATATCCCCCAGCCATACTGGTTCGGAGAGGGCGGCGATATGGAGCCGGACGAGTTTGGCCTGTGGGCCGCGCAGCAACTGGAGGCGAAAATCCAGGAACTGGGCGAAGACCAGGTCGCCGCCTTTATTGCCGAGCCCATCCAGGGCGCGGGTGGGGTGGTCATACCGCCGGATACCTACTGGCCGGAGATCAAGCGTATTCTGGCCAAGTACGACATTCTGCTGGTGATGGACGAAGTGATTTGCGGCTTCGGCCGCACCGGTGAGTGGTTTGGTAGCCAGTACTACGACCTCAAGCCTGACCTGATGCCGATCGCCAAGGGCATGACGTCGGGTTATCTGCCCATGGGCGGGGTGATTGTCGGCGAGCGGGTGGCCCGCACGATGATTGATCACGGCGGAGAATTTTTCCACGGCTACACTTACTCAGGCCACCCGGTTGCCGCCGCCGTAGGTCTGGAGAATTTGCGCATACTGCGCGACGAGAAGATTGTCGAGTATGTAAAACAGGAAGCGGCACCGTATTTGCAGAGTAGAATTGCCCAACTGGCAGAGCATCGCCTGGTGGGTGAGGTACGCGGTGTGGGCCTGCTCGGCGCGATTGAACTGGTCAGCAACAAAAAGACCCGTGCTCGCTTTGCCGAAAAGGGCGCAGCAGGTTCCATCTGCCGGGACATGTGCGTGCGCAATGGGCTGGTGATGCGCGCTGTGGGTGACACCATGATCATGTCTCCGCCGTTGATCATCAAGGCGGCGGAAATTGATGAGATGGTCAGCAAGATATGGCGTTGTCTGGACCTGACCGCAGAGCAACTGGGCGTGTAGACACCTCTGCCGACCGGTAAGCCTTGCACCGCGTTGTGAAAACAAATGGAGAGCTGTGATCATGATCAAACCGCTTGGCAAGAACCTGCTGGCCGTGGCCTGCAGCATCACCGTCAGCACCATGGCGTTCAGCAGCGTGGCGCAGGCCCAGGGCACGGTAAACGTGTACAACTGGTCCGACTACATTGCTGAGGACACCATCGCCAATTTCGAAAAGGAAACCGGCATCAAGGTGACCTACGATGTGTTCGACAGCAATGAAGTGCTGGAAGCCAAATTGCTGTCCGGCAGCTCGGGATTCGACATCGTGGTGCCGTCCAACCAGTTTCTCGGCAAGCAGATCAAGGCCGGTGCCTTCAAACCGCTGGATCGCAGTAAACTGAAAAACTGGGACAACCTCGACCCGACTCTGCTCAAGGCCCTGGAGAACAATGACCCGGGCAACCAGTACGCCTTCCCCTACCTGTGGGGCACTACGGGCATCGGCTACAACGAAGCCAAGGTCAAGGCCGCGCTAGGAGATGACGCCCCTGTGGACTCCTGGGACCTGGTATTCAAACCAGAGAATATCGAAAAGCTCGCCTCCTGCGGCGTTGCCTTCCTGGATGCGCCAGCCGAAGTCATTCCCGCTGCGCTGTTCTATGCCGGGCTGGATCCCAATAGCACTGACGCTGATGATTACGCCAAGGCGGAAGCCTTGATGATGAGTGTGCGTCCACACATCACCTACTTCCATTCGTCAAAATTCATTACCGACCTGGCCAATGGTGACATTTGTGTTGCCGTCGGCTGGTCTGGCGATATTCTGCAGGCAGCCGCGCGCGCAGAAGAGGCGGAAAACGGCGAAGTGGTGAAATATGCGATCCCCAAGGAAGGCGCCCCCATGTGGTTTGACATGATGGTGATGCCGGTAGACGCCCGCAATGTCGACAACGCCTATGCCTTCCTCGATTACATACTGCGCCCGGACGTGATTGCCGAGGTCAGCAACTATGTCGCCTATGCCAATGGCAACAAGGCATCGCTACCGATGATTGATGAGAGCGTATTGAATGACCCAAGCGTCTATCCGAGCGAGGAAACCTTGAACAAACTCTTCACGCTGGCCGAGTTGCCCGCCAACATCGAGCGTGTACGTACTCGCGCCTGGACCCGCATCAAGTCCGGCCGCTAGCCCACCTGGGCACCACGCATTATTCAGAACCGGCCGGCGTCAACTGGCGCCGGCCAACAGCAAAAAAACAGACCAGGCCCGACGCGGGCTGGAGTCTGTCATAGGAGACGACATGAAAGTTTCAATGCAGAAGACCCTGTTGGCACTGGCCACTGCCAGCCTGTTTGGCGCTGCCGTGAGCGCCCAAGCTGCTGGCGAGTTGAAGATCTACAACTGGTCGGATTACATCGCCGAAGACACCATCGCCAACTTCGAGAAAGAGACCGGCATCAAGGTGACCTATGACGTGTACGACTCCAATGAAGTGCTGGATGCGCGCCTGCTCACCGGTCGCTCGGGCTTCGATATCGTCGTGCCGTCCAACCACTATCTGAGCAAACAGATCGAAGCCGGCGTGTACCTGGAGCTGGACCACAGCAAATTGCCGAACATGAAAAACCTGAACGCCGCGCTGATGGATGACCTGGAAAGCGTCGACGCGGGCGCCAAGCACTCTATTCCCTACCTGTGGGGCACCAACGGCATTGGCTACAACGTCGACAAGGTAACCGCCATTCTGGGTGAGGACGCACCGGTCGACTCCTGGGATCTGGTGTTTGATCCGGAAGTTGCCAGCAAGCTGTCCAGCTGCGGTATCTCGATGCTCGATTCCGGCGACGAAATGCTTACCTCGGCGCTGAAGTATCTGGGCTTTGAGCCAAACGACAACAATGCAGAGAACCTGAAAAAAGCGGAAGAACTGCTGATGTCAGTGCGCAGCTCGGTGACCTACTTCCATTCGTCGCGCTACATCTCCGACCTGGCCAACGGTGAAATCTGTGTTGCTGTCGGTTATTCCGGCGACATCTTCCAGGCTGCGGATCGCGCCGATGAGGCCGAGAACGGCGTGAACATCGCTTACACCATTCCCAAGGAAGGCACACAGTTGTGGTTCGATATGCTGGCGATCCCCAAGGATGCGCCAAACGCCGACAACGCCCATACCTTTATCAACTACATTCTGCGGCCTGAAGTGGTAGCGCCGATTACCGACTATGTGGCCTACGCCAACCCCAACAGCGCTGCTGACGAGCTGGTGGACCCAGAGGTACTGGCCGACCCGGCTATCTACCCCAACGATGAAGTCATGGCCAACCTGTTCGTTGCCGAGCCACGCCCACTGGCTACCCAGCGCATCGTCACCCGTTCCTGGAACCGGATCAAATCAGGCCAGTAATGCCCTCGGGGCTACCGCGGTAGCCCCCGTTTCGCGCAACGGTTTTCAATAGCAGTTTGTTGTTACGCGTTATCAATAGAAAGCCCACGCCTGGTTGATTGACCAGGCGCAAGGGTCCAGACAAGCAGTGAATGCGGAGAACACTATGGTGGGTGCAGCAGGTGCCATGAAACAGGCAATGGCCAAGGCAAAGCCGGACGAATTCGTCCGCATTGATCGCATCAGCAAGCGCTTTGATGATGCATTGGCGGTAGACGATGTGAGTTTGAGCATCAACCGTGGCGAAATCTTTGCATTGCTTGGCGGCTCCGGCTCCGGCAAGTCCACCCTTCTACGCATTCTGGCCGGATTTGAACGGCCGTCCGAAGGCCGCGTCTATCTCGACGGCCAGGATATTACCGATCTGCCACCCTACGAGCGGCCGATCAACATGATGTTCCAGTCCTATGCCCTGTTTCCGCATATGAGCGTCGAGCAGAACATCGCCTTTGGCCTCAAGCAGGACAAACTGAGCAAAGCCGAGATCACCGCCCGGGTGACGGAGATGCTCAAGCTAGTGCATATGACCGAATACGCCAAACGCAAACCCAATCAGCTATCCGGTGGCCAGCGTCAACGCGTGGCGCTGGCCCGCTCGCTGGCCAAGAGCCCCAAGGTGCTCCTGCTCGATGAGCCCATGGGTGCGCTGGACAAGAAGCTGCGCTCGCAGATGCAACTGGAACTGGTCGAGATCATCGAACGGGTTGGCGTGACCTGCATCATGGTAACCCACGATCAGGAAGAGGCCATGACCATGGCCCAGCGTATTGCAATCATGCACCAGGGCTGGATCGCTCAGGTCGGTTCGCCGATGGATATCTACGAGAGCCCGGCCAGCCGGCACGTGGCCGAATTCATCGGCAGTGTGAACATCTTTGAAGGCGAGCTGGTCGCGGATATGGAAGATCACGCGATCATCGAGTGCAGCGAGCTGGATCGGCCTATCTATATAGGCCACGGCATCACCACGCGCGCCCAGGACAAGAAGATGACCTACGCGCTGCGGCCCGAAAAAGTCTGGGTCAGCACCGAAAAACCCGAACAGGAATACAACTGGGCGCATGGCAAGATTCACGACATCGCCTACCTGGGCGGCCATTCGGTGTTCTATATCAAACTGGAAAGCGGCCACCTGGTGCAAACCTTCTTTGCCAACTCCGAGCGCCGGCTCCCGCGCATGACCTGGGAAGACGATGTGTTCATTAGCTGGGATGACGACGCCGGGGTGATTCTGCACTCATGAACAAGCTGATCTCACGCATGCTGCCAAGCGGGCGCTTCTGGGTTATCAGCGTCCCTTACCTGTGGCTGTTCCTGTTCTTCCTGCTGCCCTTCGCCATCGTGCTGAAGATCAGCTTTTCGGAAGCGGCCATTTCCATCCCGCCCTACAAGCCGCTGTTCGACTATGTCGAGCAGTCGCTGAATGTGGTGGTCAATCTCGGCAACTATATCTTCCTGACTCAGGATTCGCTGTATCTGGCCGCTTACCTGGGCTCGCTGAAAGTCGCGCTGATCTCAACGGTTATCTGCCTGTTGCTCGGCTACCCGATGGCCTTGGCCATTGCCCGCGCACCACGGGAAAAACAACTGGTCTACCTGCTGCTGGTGATGATGCCGACCTGGACCGCGATTCTGATCCGGGTATACGCCTGGATGGGTATCCTCAGCACCAACGGCCTGCTGAATAACCTGCTGATGTCGATCGGCGTGATCAGTTCGCCGATGCAGATTCTCAATACCAACACCGCAGTCTATATCGGCGTGGTCTACGCCTATTTGCCGTTCATGGTGCTGCCGCTCTACGCCAATCTGGTCAAGCACGATCATACTTTGCTGGAAGCGGCGATGGATCTGGGCGCGACCAAGATCAAGGCCTTCTGGAAGGTGACGGTTCCGCTGTCCAAAACCGGTATCGTGGCCGGCTCCATGCTGGTGTTCATTCCGGTGGTAGGGGAGTTCGTTATTCCCGAGCTGCTCGGCGGCCCGGAGACACTGATGATCGGCAAGGTGCTCTGGCAGGAATTCTTCAACAACCGCGACTGGCCGGTAGCCTCGGCGCTTGCCATCGTCATGCTGGCGATCCTGCTGATCCCGATCATTCTGTTCCACTACAACCAGTCCCGGGCCATGGAGAAGAATGCATGAAAAATCGCTTTGCTTTCTCCTCCATCATGCTCTGGGTCGGCCTGGCGTTTATCTACATCCCCATGGTCATCCTGGTTATTTACTCGTTCAACGCCTCGCGACTGGTGACGGTGTGGGGCGGCTGGTCGATGCACTGGTACGTCGGCCTGCTCGACAATACCCAGTTGATGAATGCAGTCAAACGCAGCCTGCAGATCGCCTTCTACACCGCCTGTGCGGCAGTGGCACTGGGCACGCTGGCAGCCTTCGTGATGACACGCATCAAGCGCTTTCGCGGCCGTACACTGTTCTCCGGCCTGGTGACGGCGCCGCTGGTCATGCCCGAAGTGATCACCGGTCTGTCCTTGCTGCTGCTGTTCGTAGCCATGGCGCAACTGATCGGCTGGCCAGCCGAGCGTGGCATCATGACCATCTGGATTGCGCATACGACCTTCTGTACCGCCTATGTCGCCATCGTGGTCAGCGGTCGGCTGGGCGAGCTGGATCAGTCGATCGAAGAAGCGGCGATGGATCTGGGCGCGCCACCCTGGAAAACCTTTCTGCTGATCACGGTGCCGATGATCGCACCCTCTATCGCAGCGGGCTGGCTGCTGTCGTTCACCCTGTCGCTGGATGATCTGGTATTGGCCAGTTTCGTGTCAGGTCCCGGGGCGACTACGCTACCGATGGAAGTCTTCTCGGCGGTGCGTCTGGGCGTGAAGCCGGAAATCAATGCGATTGCCAGTGTGATCCTGCTCGCGGTGGCGCTCTTTACCTTCCTCGCCTGGTTTCTCGTGCGCAGCGCCGACAAGCGCAGCCGCATGCCTCCGCCAGAAGATGACAAGCACATCACCTGGCAGGCCGCGATCAATAGCCGCAAACACTCCTGATACTCCTTACACTACAGGCGCCACACGGCGCCTGTTTTCCCTCTCCCTATGACGCCTGCCAACACACCTGCTTGGCAGATCCTCAGGCATGGGTTAATCTGCATATGAATGAACATTCATTTTTATTAATGAACCTCATTAGGCGCTTTACTTGGCCTATTCGGCCAGAGCAGCGAATTAATCACCTGAGTATGTACAGCGGAGCAATACCGGATAAAATGGGCGAATGAATACTCATTCGAACACTGCAAAAATAGCGCGCCCGCGCATCAAGGACAAACGTACCGCCATCTTGCAGGCGGCATTGAAGGTCTTTGCCGAGGGCGGCGTCAATGGCGTTCCGATGCCGGCACTGGCTGAAGAAGCTGGGGTCGGCACCGGTACGATTTATCGATACTTCAGCAGCAAGGAGGTATTGGTCAATGAGCTGTTCAGGGAAGAGAAGCTGAGCCTCAACAAGCGGCTTTATTCCAACCTGGACGCCAACCTGACGCCGTACGAGAAGTTTGCGCTGGTGTGGCAGAGAATGGTGCTTTACACCCGTGAAGCACCCGCGTCCTATCGCTTTATGGAGTTGCAGGACCATCGCCCCTACCTGGACGATGAAAGCCGTTCCATGGAGCGCAAGACCAGAGCGCCGCTTCTCGACCACTACCGCCTTTTGCAGAAGCAGGGCGTGTACCGCCAGGATATTCGCGCCGAAGTACTGATGGCGCTGATCTGGGGTGCCTTCGTCAATATGATCAAAGCCGAGCGCCATGGGCTTATCAGCCTTGATCAGAACGACATTGATGCGGCACGTGACGCCTGCTGGAGCCTGTGTACCGGTTGAGCCCTGCTTGTACCACGACTATTCAATACGTGGAGAGAGCATGAGCACAACAAAGAAAACCTTCGCCAGGAACACACTGAGCGCACTCGGCTTGAGTGCTGCGGTCAGCAGTGGCGCGCTTGCCGGCGAGCTGGAGCAGCGCTGGCTGGATATGATTGCCAGCGGCGAAGCCTATCCAGCGGAGACCCTGCTGCCGTTATTTGACGAACTTGAGCCAGTAGACACCGACTTCATGATTGGCACCTGGAAGGGTGGCAAGTTTGATGGGGGTCAGGAGCCGGATCCGATCAACTGGTACGGCAAGCGCTTCACCTCCACGACCCATGTTGAACCGCTGCTGGTGCTGGATGCAGAGGGCAAGGTGCAGACCTTTGACAAGCTGGGCGGTGCGCAGATGCGTGAGATCAAATACAACGGCGTTACCTCAGCCGCACTGATCTATGACAGCCAGCCGATCATGGATTACTTCCGCAAGGTCAACGACGATGTTGTCATCGGTCTCGGTGACATCAAAGGCAAGCCGACGGATTTTGTCTTCCATCTAACCCGTGAATGAACCGGTAAAACAGGTTCGGATCAGCTCAGGATACGGGTAGGATAGAGGCTTGAGCCCCATCGACCGCACCCCGGCCGGTGGGTCAACAAGCACCCGATGGAGAAGCAAACGTGTCCAGCCTGGTTCCCGCCATTGATCCCGATGGCCTGCTCGAATACTCCGTGGTTTTCACCGATCGCTCCCTCAACCACATGTCCGTCGCCTTTCAACAGGTCATGCGCGACATTTCCACCACCCTGAAAGACGTCTACCAGGCGGCTGGGGTAGCCGTGGTACCCGGTGGCGGCACTTATGGCATGGAAGCCGTAGCGCGGCAGTTCGCCCAGGACCAGCGCTGCCTGGTGATCCGCAATGGCTGGTTCAGCTATCGCTGGTCGCAGATATTCGAGATGGGCCGCCTGCCCGCAGACGAGATCGTGCTCAAGGCCAGGCAAACCGGCAGCGATGCCCAGAGCCCCTTCGCCCCGGCGGCGATCGAAGATGTTGTGGCGCAGATCCATAGCAGCAAGCCAGCGCTGGTCTTTGCACCGCACGTGGAAACCTCGGCCGGCATCATGCTGCCTGACGACTATCTGCGCGCCGTGGCCGACGCCGTGCATGAGGTAGGTGGTTTGTTTGTGCTGGATTGCATTGCCTCCGGCACCGTGTGGGTGGATATGCAAGCCTGTGGCGTCGACATACTGATCAGTGCGCCACAAAAGGGCTGGAGCGCCTCGCCATGCAGCGCGCTAGTCATGCTCAGCCCTCTGGCGCTGCAGCGCATTGAAAGCACCACCAGCAACAGCTTCGCCTGCGACCTGAAGAAGTGGCTGCAGATCATGCAGGCCTACGAGAACGGCGGCCACGCCTACCACGCGACCATGCCCACCGACGCGCTGCTGCAGTTTCGCAATACCATGCTGGAAACCCGAGATTATGGCTTTGCCCAGGTCAAGGAAGAACAGCTGCAGCTAGGCCGCGCAGTACGCGCGCTATTCAAGGAAAAGGGCTTTGCCAGCGTCGCGGCCGAGGGCTTCGAAGCGCCCGGCGTGGTCGTCAGTTATACCAGCGACGAGCGCATTCAGAACGGCAAGGCCTTCGCCGCGCTGGGCTTGCAAACGGCTGCCGGCGTGCCACTGATGTGCGACGAGCCGGCCAGCTTCAAGAGCTTTCGCGTGGGGTTGTTCGGACTGGACAAGCTGCGCAATATCGAGCGCACCGTGGCGCATCTTCGCGACGCACTGGATGCGCTGGAAGGCGGCCGCTAGCCGGCCTTCTGCACCATGATGTCTTCCATCTTAAGGCCCGTGAGACCATGGATGGTCTTCCACAGGTAGACCAGTATCAGCACCATCATGATCATCGAGGGAATGGCGATCATCGGGTAGCTGACCAGGGTCATGCGGCCCAGCTCTTCATTGAATGCCTGGGTACCTGCCGGGCTGACGACAATCCACTTTGCGACGATGTAGTTCATCACCGACGAGAAAAAGAAAGTGCCGGCCAATAGATAGGTCGCCTTGAGCAAGCGCTGTTCGAAGGCCTCGACCAGCCCGCGCTCATGAAGGCGGTCGTGGATAAGGTCCACATTCAGCACATTCTTGTTGTACAGGATGGTGCGAATCAGCGGAAAGCGCGTGCGAGTCGAGATCAGCACCGCCAGGCCAATTACGCCCGGCACCGCCGCTTCCTTGATCGCCAGCCACTGGGGGTCAAGCTTCATCAGGCCTATGCCGCCGGTCAGGAATACACTGATCACACCCAGCAGCGCGATGAAGTTGAATTTGCGATAACGGATCAGCTCGAACAGACCCCAACCCAACGGAAAGGCCAGCGCCAGAATCAGCGCCTGAGTCGCCCCCAGATGCTCCTCGCCACTGAACTTCATCAGTATCACCGAGGGAATCAGGATGCTGACCAGCAGGTCGATCATCGGACGGGGTTTGTGCTGCGGCTTGCTTTCCGGCGTGTGTAGCGGGGGTTGCGAACGGAACTCGGTCATGGGTAATCAACAGCGCTCTTCAGAGTGTACGGGCATGATACACGGCAGCCCCGGGCAGACTCCAACTGATCCGACCGGGGGCTACCTGTTCACCAGGCAATCAGGCGACAGAGATGATGGTCCAGGCCAGATAACCGGTGTAACCCACATAGACCAGCATCAAACCGCCACCCTCCAGACGGTTGATGCGGCCTTGCCGGGCCTTGAAGGTAAAACACATCAGCAGCAGGCCCAGAGTCAGCGCAAACATCACCACCCAGTCGCGGTACAGCACAACCGACTCGACGGCCATCGGCGCTATGCCAGCGGCAATACCCACTACCGCCAGCGTATTGAACAGGCCCGAACCAATCACGTTGCCCAGTGCCAGGTCGTGTTCGTTCTTGCGAATCGCCACCAGCGCCGAAGCCAGCTCCGGAAGGGAGGTGCCAACCGCAACAATGGTCAAACCAATAATCAGATCGCTGACGCCCAGGCTCTGGGCAATATAGACCGCGCCCCAGACCAGAATGCGCGAGCTGATCACCAGAAGAACCAGGCCTACCACCAGCCAGATCAATGCCGCGCGCAGCGGCATGGCGTTGGCCTTGAGTTCCTTGTCGTAATCGGTTTCCAGCGCATCACCTCGACTGCGCATGCCCTGGAAAATCGACCAGCCCATCAACACGAGAAATACACCCAGCAGCACCCAGGCATCCATGCGGCTCAGCTGACCGTCAATCAGTTGGTAACCTGCAAGCAGGGTAATGCCGAGCAGAATGGGCAGCTCTTTGCGAACAACCTGGGAATGCACGTTGATAGGGCTGATCAGTGCAACCAGACCGATGATCAGCGCAATATTGGTGATGTTCGACCCATAGGCGTTGCCCAGTGCCAGACCCGGATTGCCCTGCGATGCCGCTATTGCGGATACCACCATCTCGGGGGCAGAGGTACCGAAGCCGATGATCAACATACCGATCAGCAATGGCGGCATGCCGAAATGGGTGGCGGTGGCGGACGCGCCGCCGACAAATTTATCCGCACTCCAGACCAACAGAATCAGACCAGCGATGATCGCAGCAGCTGCCAGAAGCATGATGAGCTATACCTTGAAAAGTCTCGGGCGGCCATTATGGTGCAAAGACCGCCCGACGACTAGCGCCTCAGCCAGCTTGTTGCTGCTTGAGCCGCTCCTCTTCAACCAGCTCTTTTTTGGATAATTTACCCACCGGCGTCTTGGGCAGCGCGTCACGAATTTCCATGGACTGGAGCCGTTCATGCTTGCCCAGGCGCGGTTCAAGAAAGGTTTGCAAACTGGCGAAATCGAATGCGGCCGCCCCTGCCTTGAGTTTGATAAAGGCCTTGGGCGCCTGCCCTCGATAGGCGTCGTAGACGCCTACGACCGACACTTCCTCCACCGCCTCATGCTCGTAGATAGCCTCTTCGATGGTGCGCGGATAGACGTTGTAGCCGCTGCAAAGGATCATGTCCTTGGTGCGGTCAACGATGTACACCCAGCCGCCTTCATCCATATAGCCCACATCGCCGGTACGCAAAAAGCCGTCGGCGGTCATGGCCTCGGCTGTCGCATCCGGGCGCTTCCAGTAGCCTGCGGTCACATTCGGGCCGGCGATGCAGACCTCGCCCTTTTCACCGGCGGGCAATTCACCCTCGCTGCCGTCCAGGGGCACTATCTTGATACGCGAACCCGGTACCGGCAGCCCGCAGGAGCCCGGATGCGGCTCGGCCTCCTTGGGCGTGAAGGTGCCGCTGGTGGTGGTTTCGGTCATGCCCCAGCCCTCCCGCAATGCACAACCGGCAACATCCTGATAACGCTGCTGCACATCCAGCGGCAAAGGCGCGCCGCCAGAGTTGCACATCTTCAGCGAAGTCAGGTCCAGCTCACGGGTCAGCGGGTGGGCCAGCAGCCCGATAAACATGGTCGGTACGCCGGGGAAGGTGGTGATGCGACTGTCATGAATCTCGCGCAACACGGTTTCGGCGTCAAAGCGCGGGTGCAGGTAGACTTCTGACGCCAACCGCAGGCTGAACAACATGTTGATCATCAGCGCGTAGATATGAAACGGCGGTAGTACCGCCAACACCCGCTCCTGACCAGGCTGCAGCGAGCTGTCGAGAATAGCCTGCAGCTGCGCGCAGGAACTGGTCAGGTTGCCGTGGGTCAGCATGGCGCCCTTGGGCGCGCCTGTCGTGCCGCCGGTATACTGCAGCACCGCCAGTGCCGTGTTCGGATCATCCAGCGGGTAAGCCTGGAAGGCCCCCGCATTGTCCAGCAGATCGGCAAAGCGGTGACAGCGGTCATTGGCCTCGAACGCAACCGAAGGGCCCAGCAGCCCAGCCTGTTGCTCAGTGACCGGCCCACAGAACTCGGTAAAGGCGCCGACCACCAGCGATTGCAAGCGGGTGCTCTGCAACAGGGTCAGCATCTTCGGGTAGAAGGCCGCCAGATCCAGGGTCACCATGATATCGGTCTGGCTGTCCTCGATCTTGTGGGCCAGCGTGCGTTCGGCATCCAGCGGCGAGTAGTTGACCACCGTTCCGCCAGCGCGCAACACACCCAGGAAGGTAATGAAATAATGCGGGCAGTTGGGCAGGTAGATGCCCACGTGCACGCCCGGGCGCACGCCGAGCTTCTGCAAGCCGCAGGCAAAACGCGCGACCAGCTCATCCAGTTGGCGGTAACTGATCTTGTGGCCAAGAAAGTCGATAGCCGGGTTATCCGGAAACTCGGCCACCGCAGCCTCAAGCAGCTCGTATACAGGCCGTACCTGCAGTTCGGTATCCCATTGCACCGTCTCGGGGTAGGATTTCAACCAGCGAAGTTCAGAATTCACAGCCGACGCCTCCTTCTTGTACTGTTGTTATAAGCGTCAAGCTAACGCCAGAATGTCCCGGCGAGAATACAAATCCATCGCAGATATGTCAGGTCATGCTTTTTGGCCGCTTTGGCAACAGTCTTTTACCGTATAGCCACTTGCTCACCGCCCCAGGCACAGGCTATACAGAGCAGCTAATAAAAAACCCCTTCCGAGAGCTGTCATGCGCAAGCGCCTGGTCCCCATACTTATCATTCTGGTTGGCATCGCCGGCTTTGTCCTGCTCAAGGTAACCCGCTCAGTTCCGGACCCGGTGACACCGCAGGAGCGCAGTTGGCGGGTCGAGGTGCTGGATATTCAGCCGGACGCGCTGCAGCCCAGCCTGACGCTCTATGGTCAGCTCGAATCACCGCGGCGCTTTACCGTAGTGGCACCTATGGCCGGGCGCATTGGTGAGCTGTCGGTGCGTGACGGCCAGATCGTCGAGGCTGGTACTTTGCTGGTCGCGCTGGACGAGGATGACATCACTCCCCGAGTCAAACAGGCCGAGGCCGATCTGGCCGACGCGCAGGCACAATTGGTCAGCGAAAAACTCAACCACCGCAACGACCAGCAGGCGCTGGCGTTGGAACGGCGCATTCTCGCCAACGCCGACAAGAGCTTCAAACGCATCGAACAACTGGTTGGCCGCGAGCTGGTATCGCGCGCCGAACTGGATAATGCCCAGGATATTGTCGAACGCGCGGCCCTGACCGTCGCCACGCGCCAGCGCAGCCTCGATAGCCACGAGTCAAGGCTGGCCGCGCTGCAAGCGCGCACCGAGCGCGCCCAGGCTGCGCTGGAGAGCATGCAGCGCGACGCCAACCGCAGCCGATTCATGGCACCCTTTGCCGGTGTGGTCGGTAGTGTTCAGGTCGCCCAGGGCGACCAGGTCAACGCCAATGCGCCGCTACTGGATTTCTACCCGGTAGAGGGCATGGAGTTACGGGCAAGCCTGCCGCAGATTCACGCCCAGGAATTCATCCAGGCGCTGGCTGAAGGCCAACGGCTGGTCGCCCAGACCCTGGAAACCGTGCCGCCGCTGAGCATGACGCTGGAGCGGATTGCCGGCCAGGCCGATGCCCGCGGCGTTGAAGCGCTGTTCACACTGGACCAGCCGGTGGCCGGCCTGAGAGTCGGCAACCTATTGGCCATCAGCGTGCCCAAACCGGCCAGCGAAAACAGCGTCGCGCTGCCCTACAGTGCACTGTATGGCAACGATACGGTATATGCACTGGTCGATGGTCGTCTTTCGCGTGTCGAGGTACGGCGCGTAGGTGAGACACGCCAGGCGGACGGCCAGCGCTGGATTCTGGTGCAGTCCGACGAACTGCAGGCGGGCATGCGGATTGTCACAACCCATCTGCCCAACGCGCTGCAAGGTCTCAAGGTTGACACCGGGGAGCTTGCCGCTCCGCAGGAAAGCACCGAATGAGCCATCCAGCCAATCCGGTGGGCTTTTTTGTACGCCACAAGGTCGCCGCCAATCTGGTGATGCTGGTCATGCTGATGATCGGTGTGCTTGGCCTGATGCGCATGAATATCCAGTTCTTCCCGACCTTTGCGCTGGATTTCGTCACCGTGCGGGTGGTTTGGAGCGGCGCAGCAGCAGAGGATATCGAACAGGCCATCACGCAGCCGCTGGAACAACGCCTGCGTAGCCTGGAAGGGCTGAAATCGATGACGTCCACCTCCGCCCAAGGTGTATCCAATATCACCCTGGAGTTTGTCGAGGGCACAGATGCGATTATCGCCCTGGATGATGCACGCCAGAGCGTTGATGAGTTTCGCAACCTGCCCGCCGACGCCGAGCGGCCAGAAGTCATTCGCGTGGCGCGCTTTGATCCCATCGCGACCCTGGTGATCTACGGGCCCTACGCCGACCACGAATTGCGCGCACTGGCCTACCGTTATGAGCGCGACCTGCTCGCCCGTGGCATCGACCGTATCGATATTCGCGGCCTACCCGCGCAGCAGATCAGTATTGAAGTGCCCAATAGCCAGCTGCAACAGCTAGGCATGTCGCTGGATCAGGTCGCCGAGCGCGTCGCCGCCGAATCCAGCGACCTGCCCGCAGGGCTGGCGGGGGAACTGGACTCGGCGCGTGAATTGCGCGCCATGCAGCAGCGCCGCAATCCGGAGCAATTCGGCAATATTCCTCTGCAGCCCGGAGGCGTCAATTATGTGCGTCTGGGCGATGTCGCGAACATTCGTCAGGAGTCCATGCGCAATCAGCTGGAATTGCGCCACAAGGACTACCCCGCAGTGGAGCTGCTGTTGCAGCGCGCCGAAAACGGCGACTCCCTGGCCTCTGCGAATGTACTCACTGACTGGCTTGCGGAGGTAGAACCAACGCTGCCGCCCGGGATTTCCATCGACGTTTATGAACAGGCCTGGCAGTTGATCAACGACCGCATCGGCCTGCTGGTCAGCAATGGTATCAGCGGCCTGGTCCTGGTGTTGTTGTTGCTGTATCTGTTTCTGCCGGGGCGGGTAGCGCTGTGGGTAGCCGTGGGCATACCGACCGCTTTCCTCGCCGCACTAGGTGTATTCTGGCTGATTGGCGGGTCGATCAACATGATCTCCCTTTTCGCGCTGATCATGGCCCTGGGTGTGATTGTTGACGACGCCATTGTAGTAGGCGAAGACGCCGACGCGCATTTTCGCAATGGCGAAAACCCGGCCTACGCCTCGGAGGGCGCGGCCAATCGCATGCTCTGGCCGGTGGTGGCCTCGTCACTGACGACGATCGCGGCCTTTATGCCGCTGCTGGTGGTGGGCGGCATCTTCGGTAATATTCTCGGTGATATTCCGATTGTGATGATTTGCGTGCTCATCGCCTCATTGCTCGAGTGTTTTGTCGTGTTACCGCACCACCTGCGTAACGCATTCAAGCCCGCCGCAGCCTCCGTCGGCAATAGCCTTTGGCAACGCAGCGGGCGTCGCGTAGACCGGGTTCGACAGGGCTTTGACCGGCACTTTGACAATTTCCGTGAGGGTCGCTTCCGGCGTTTTTCCCAGCTTACGCTCCAGCATCGGGGCGCCACACTGGCCTGTGCGCTGGTGAGTATTATCCTGACCATTGGCCTGATCAGTGGCGGGCGGATTGGCTTCAGCTTTTTCCCGACGCCAGAGCCTCAGGCAATCTACGCCAATGCCAACTTTGTCGCTGGCACACCCAAAGCACAGGTGGATGCTTTCCTCGAACACCTGCAGGACACCCTGAATCAGACCGAGGAAAGCTTCGGCGTACATCTGATCGACAATGCCATAGTGCGTCGCGGTGAAGCGGTCGGCGCGTCGGGCGCTGGGCGGGTTGGCGACCAACTGGGCTCGATCAGCGTCGAACTCTCGTCACCCGATCATCGCGATGTACGCAACATTGCATTTATCCGTGCCTGGCGCGAGCGCATTCAACTGCCACCCGGCATCGACAAACTGGTGATCACCGAGCGCACCGGCGGCCCGCCCGGCAAGGACGTCAATGTGCGGATCACGGGTGACAACCCCACTCAGCTAAAACTCGCGGCTGAAGCAGTCTCGGTCATGCTTTCAAGCATCGCCGGCGTCGTCAGTACCGAAGACGACATGCCCTGGGGACGTGAGCAATTGATCTATAGCCTGACACCCTATGGCCAGTCGCTGGGCCTGAGCACCCAGAGCCTTGGACGACAGTTGCGCGCTGCTTACGATGGCCGCCTGGCACAGATCTACCAGCAGCAGTCGGACGAGATTGAAGTGCGTGTACAGCTGCCGCGTGCCGAACGCGAGCAACTGGGCAGCCTGAATGATCTGGCCATCCGCCTGGATGATGGGCGCTTCGTGCCCCTCAATCAGGTGGCCGAGTTCGACACCCGGCAGGGCTTTGAAGCCTTGCGGCATGCCGAAGGTCGGCTTGCTGTCGAGGTAACGGCCGATATCGACGCCACCCAGACCACCGCCGGGGTGGTGCTTGCCACGCTTGGCGATGCGCTGCCAGAGCTGGCAGCTCAATACAATGTGCGGTACAGCTTCGAGGGGCGTTCGGCCGACCAGCGTGAAACCCTGGGCGACATGCGCACCGGCCTGATTATCGGATTGCTGCTCATGTACGCCGTGCTGGTTTGGGTATTTTCGTCGTGGAGCACGCCAGTTATCGTGATGGCGGTGATTCCGCTGGCATTGGTGGGTGCGCTGCTGGGGCACTGGGTCATGGGCCTGAACCTGACCATTCTGTCCCTGTTCGGCCTGTTTGGCCTCTCGGGCATTGTGGTCAACAACTCGATCATTCTGGTCAGCTTCTATCAGCAGCAACGCAAGCGGGGCCTGGGCATTACCGAGGCTTTGAACGAGGCCGTAGTTCAACGCTTGCGCGCGGTACTACTGACCTCATTGACGACCATCGGCGGCCTGCTGCCGCTGCTGTTCGAAACCTCCCTGCAGGCCCAGTTCCTGATCCCCATGGCCACCTCCATCGCCTTCGGCCTGGGGTTCTCGACACTACTGGTATTGCTGGTGATACCGGCGCTGATGTCGGTACTTGAAGGTTTCAAGGAAAGAAAGCGGCCAGCACCCACGCAAGCAGGCTAAACCTGCGCGCAGAAAAAACCCGGCCAGTGCCGGGTTTTTCTTGACCATCAGATCTGACAGATAACGACCAGATCAGGGCTGTTTGACGCTTTCCATGGTCTTGGTAATGGCTGCCACTGCAGCTCCGATATTGGTCAGTTCAGCAGGCAGGATCATGGTGTTGTTGGTCTTGGCCAACTTGCCAAATTCGCGCACATACTGCTCGGCAACCCGCAGGCCAACCGCATCCTTGCCACCTTCGGTATTGATCGCTTCTGCCACGCGGCGCAGGCCTTCTGCAGTCGCTTCGGCAATCAACTGAATCTCGCGAGCACGGCCTTCAGCTTCGTTGATCTGACGCTGTTTGTCGGCTTCGGACAGGTTGATGGTTTCCTGCTTCATACCTTCGGACACGTTGATCTTGGCTTCCCGCTCACCTTCGGACTGGGCCACAACGGCGCGACGTTCCCGCTCGGCGCGCATCTGCTTTTCCAGAGCATCGAGAATGGTCGCCGGCAGTTCGATATCGGCAATCTCGTAACGCAGCACCTTCACGCCCCAGGGCTTGGCAGCTTCGTCCAACGCCAACACCACTTGGGTGTTGATGGTTTCACGCTCTTCAAAAGTCTTGTCCAGCTCAATCTTGCCCACCACCGAACGCAGGGTTGTCTGCGCCAACTGCATGGCGGCATAACGGTAGTCGTTGATCCCGTAGCTGGCCAGTTTGGCATCCACCACCTGAAGATAGAGCACACCGTTGACCACCACCTGAATGTTGTCCTTGGTCACACAGGCCTGGCTGGGCACGTCGATGGCTTCTTCTTTCAGCGTGTGCTTGTAGGAAACCCGATCAACGAAGGGCACCAGCAAGTGAAAACCGGCCTCCAGTGTCTTGGCATATTTACCCAGCCGCTCGACAATAAACGCCGACCGCTGCGGGACAATACGCGCGGTCTTGGCCACCGCGATGACCACCAATACCAGAAACGCCAACGAAATCATTGTTGCAATATCCATGTACTTGCTCCGTTATATAGCTATAGAAAACTGAAATGCGCTCAAGGACTCTGCCGACTGACCTTGAGTACGATGCCGTTATGATCCGTCACCCAGGCATGCTCACCTGCCATCAGAGCGTCTGTGGATTCTGCATCCCACTTCGCGCCGTTAAGCAGTACATCACCCACGCCGTCGACGAAATCGTCGATTACCTGAACCCGCGCGCCTATAAAGCCAGCGTCGTCAAGATCCTTTGCTGACCGATCCACCTCGGTGCCTTTTAGCCAGCGCTGACACTGCCGCCGCAGACCAAAGAGCGCGACAAGACTGACGGCCGCAAAACACACCAACTGGGCGCTGGCCGATTCGATCACACCCATGAGCGTGAGCAGACCGACCACCAGCGCGCCAAAGCCGAAAAAGGCTGCTATCAAGCCCGGCACGAAAAACTCGGATGCCAGTAACAACAGCCCGAACAGCAACCAAAAGGCATAGCCGTTAAACAGTGAGCTTTCCACCATAGTCTGAATTCCTCGTTAATGGTGCCTGCAAGGGTACGACCTTAACAGATGACGCCCCTTTTTAGTTCGCTTGGACACAGATGGTATCGCTTACGCCTGGATTCCTCTTCAATGAAATAGTGAATACCGCCACAACCTATCAAGATATGAACTACCGTTCATCGGATTTATTTGCTGAATCATGGCCAGCCAGAAGCCACGACCAAATGGTCACAATATAGCCAATCAGTTCTACTGCGGATCTCTCCTTATGCCCCTTTAGTTCCCGCAACCCCCTGTCTATGCTGATTTTGCGTATCTATAAGATGTCGTCGCACACAACAAAAATAATGCTTCAAGACACAAAGGACACTTCTTCATGCGAATCAAAACCAGGCTCGCCCTGGCACTCGGGCTGGCCGCTAGTGTGGCTGTCTGTGGCCAGGCCCATGCCAATTACACTCAAACCCAATACCCCATCGTACTGGCCCACGGCATGCTCGGCTTCGACAATATCCTGGGCATCAACTACTGGTACGGTATTCCCTCCAACCTGCGAAGTGGCGGCGCCAGCGTCTATGTCACCTCCGTCAGCCAATTGGATACCTCCGAGAAACGTGGCGAACAGCTGCTCAAACAAGTGCAGAACATTGTCGCCATCAGCGGCAAGCGCAAGGTCAATCTGATCGGGCACAGCCACGGCGGGCCAACCATTCGCTATGTTGCCGCCGTCCGGCCGGATCTGATTGCCTCGGTCACCAGCGTTGGTGCACCGCACAAGGGCTCGAAAACCGCAGACTTTATCCGTAACGTGCCACCAGGCTCGGCCGGTGAGTCGGTTATTGCGGGGATCGTCAACGGTCTCGGCGGGCTGATCAACTTCCTCTCCGGTAGCAATACCACCACGCCACAAAACGCCCTGGGCGCTCTTGCTTCGTTGAACTCGGTAGGTGCAGCGCAGTTCAACGCGCGCTTCCCACAGGGTTTGCCAACCACCGCCTGTGGCAGCGGAGCCGCCAGCGTCAACGGTGTGCGCTACTACTCCTGGAGTGGTACCAGCCCGCTGACCAACGTGCTTGATGTGTCCGACGTGCTGCTCGGCGCCAGCGCCATCCCATTCGGCTTCGAAGCCAATGATGGCCTGGTCGGCCGTTGCAGCTCGCGCCTGGGCACCGTGATTCGTGACAATTACCGCATGAACCACCTGGATGAAGTCAATCAGGTGTTCGGCCTGACCAGTATTTTCGAAACCAATCCGGTGACGATCTACCGCCAGCATGCAAACCGGCTGAAAAACGCCGGTCTGTAAGCAGCAGGCCGGCCCTGAGGGGCCGGCCTGTATCACCTATTGCTGATATCGCCCGATGGAATTTGAATGAAAGCACTGATCTACCTACCCTTTGCCGCCGTGGCACTGATTGTCGGCTGGCAATTGCTGACACCCGAAACGCCGGTGATAGCCGAGCGCTCACTGTCCGAGCAGGCCGAGCAACCCGCTCCCGCATTCGAGCCCATTCCCCTGACGACCGCCCGGCTGGGCCTGTCTTCCCCTACTGACGGCATTGCTTCGCTGCGTGATACCGAGGTGGATGGCACTCTGGAAGTCGATGCCCAGGGCAACCTGGTCATCAGCGACCAACTGCGCTATCTGTTTGATTACTTCTTTACTGCAGTGGGCGAGGTCAGCTTCGACGAAGCCGCCGAGCGCATTCGTCTCTACCTGGCCAGCCAGCTTCAAGAGCCGGCCCTGGGTCAGTCATTGACGTTATTGCAGAGCTATATTGACTACAAAACAGCCTTGGTCGAGCTGGAGCAGAACTTCCCCGTGGTGGCTGATATCGGCGGATTGCGCCAGAGAGAGGACGAGGTTCAGCGGCTGCGAGCACAGCTATTCAGCCCGGAAGCCCATGCCGCATTCTTCGCGTCCGAGGAGATTTACAACCACTTCACGCTGGAGCGCCTGGCGATCCTGCAGGATTCCACGCTGAGTGATGACGACAAGGCAGTGATGATCGAACAACTGCGGCAGAGCTTGCCCGAAGACGTACAGGACCTGCTGATCCCCCAGATACATCAAGAGCTGACCGTGCAGACCGAGCAGCTTCTGGAGCAGGGCGCCGACCCAAGCGAAGTCCGCGAATTGCGCCTCTCGCTGGTGGGCCCGGAAGCCACCGGCCGGCTGGAAGACCTGGACCTGGAACGCGCCCAATGGCAACAGCGTATGGATGATTTCCTCACCGAGCGCGACACCATCTTGAGTTACCAGGGGCTGGCCGAGGATGACCGGCAGGCGGCCATTGAGGAATTGCTGGAGACTCGTTTCAACGATAACGAACGGGTTCGGGTCGCCAGCTTGCTGGATATGGAGGCCGAATAGCCGAACCATGAGTAAAGCCCTGATTGGACTCCGCGCTCTGACGCTTGGACTTGGCATTGCTGCCGCCACCTTGGCCAACGCCGCAGAGATCACCCCTTCCGACATACTGGCATGGGATAGCCGCGACTTCGCGGGGCCTACCCGGTACAGCCTGGAGCAACGCAACAGCGAAAACGTACTGCGCGCCCAATGTGTCAATGGCGCCTCTGCGTTGTATCTGGAGCAAAAGGTGAATCTGCAACAGACACCGATTCTGCAATGGTCTTGGGCGGTACAGAACACCTTTGAGGGTATCGATGAGACCAGCAAGGCCGGGGATGATTATCCCGTCAGGCTATATGTGGTCAAGGATGGCGGGCTCTTGCCCTGGCGCACCAAAGCATTGAACTATGTATGGTCGAGCACCCAGCAGGCCGGAGCTGATTGGCCGAACGCCTACACAGCCAACGCACACATGTTGGCGCTACGCAGCGGCCCCCAGAGCGCGCCGGGAACCTTGGTGGCGGAAAAACGCAATGTGAGGGAAGACTTCAAAACCTACCAGGGCATGGAACTAGACAGCATTGATGGCATCGCCATCATGACCGACTGCGACAATAGTCAACAGCCGGTCACTGGCTGGTATGGCAGCATCAGTTGGCACGCCGAAGGCGATTAGCCCATCCGCTGCCCGCTAGCCGTCATTTTTTCATCCATACGTCGTTGAGCAGGATGTACTGACCTGTCGGCGTACGCTCCAACGCTTTTTTACCGGCAATGGACTCCACATCTCGTAGCTGTATACCGTTTTCCTGGGCCAGACGCTGGTACTCCTGCCGGCGCGCCTGGTTGATCTGCCGGGCAATTTCACCGGCATTGCCAGAAGCGCTGACCACCCCGAGGTAGCCATCGGGCTGCTCACCGACCTGCCCGGCAGACTTTGCCGCTGGCAAGGCTGACATGGCCTCATTCAGGCTCAGGGCCCACACTGGCGAACTCATCAACAACGCCAGCACTACTGCAAAAAATCGACTATTCATGCGCATGTCATTTCCCCCTAGAACAGGCCGCTGGATTCACTGAAGAGTTCATCCAGTTGCTTGTCGACCTTGATATAGATCTCGTGCTGGATCTTCACATTCAGATTGATATTGATGGGTTCATTGGGGGCCGCCAACTGCACGGTTGGCGTGCAAGCCGCCAACAGGCAGGACGCCACCAGCGTTACCGGTATCAGACGCCTCAGCATAGGTACCACTCCTTGATCATGGTGCCGGTGCCAGGCGTTGTTGCAATACACGCTCCTGCACCCGCTTCTGGATAATCTCGCTGACCTGCCCACTGAGTTGCAGGCTGGCCATTAACGCCGGTAGGTTTTCTTCCAACCGGATATTCAGGTGAATGGGCCTGCCACCTTCCAGTGCCGGATTACGGCCCTGCAATTGCAGACCCAGGACCAACAAGCCGTCCTGATCATAGGCTACATCCGATGACAATACACTGTAATGAAAATCATCCAATGCAGCAGCGACCTGGCGCATGCCGATATTGGTACGCGCCAGATCTTCCAGTTTTTCCGAGCGATAGCGCAAGAAACCGCCAGGCTCACGGGCCTGCAGCTGGCCCTCGTCTATCAACAATTTACCCGCTTCAAGGCTGACCGGAAGACGGCCATCCAGCGTGCCGCGCCCGCTCAATCCTTCTGCCGGATAGACCTCGAACAGACGGGCCAGTTCCACCCCCTCCAGCTCTACAACCAGGCTTTGCCGGGGGTCGGCGAGCGCCAAGGTAGTGGGCACTAATTGGACCCTGCCGCCGAGCATGCCGATTTGCGCAGCCCTGATCATCAGCCTGCCCGCCGCGGGCGCCGAAAGCGCAGCGTTATAGCGACCATCGAAGCTTAGTGGCCCAAGCGGCATCCCCGGATCCAACGCATCCAGCCGCAAGCTGGGCAGATCCACCTGGAGCGTTTCGCCCTTGACGCTGATGTCGGCCGTGGTTGTCAGCCCCTCGAAGGTCAGCCGATCATAAATACCCTTACCACCCGACAGCGTCAGTTGCCCTTGCAAGCTGTCCAGGCCAGACTGGCCTGTGGCTTGCACCTTGCCGGTCAACCGACCGCTACTGAAGGTCAGCAGCGCAGGCCAGTCGGCCAGGGTCGCCGCCAAAGGGTTAGCCGCACGCAGAAAGACTTCCTGCAAGGCCACATCCGCTCGCCAGGGCTCCCCCTCAGGCCAGGCGAACTGCACATCCATTCCCAACCCCTGCTCGGCCTGCACAGAGCCCTGCCAACCAATACGTCCAGCGGCATAATCCAGTTGACCATCGAGGGCCCAGCCTTGCGATTTGAGCAGTGCGTGGCTGAGACTGCCCGCACTCAACTTCAGCCCGCCTTTTGCTATCCCTTGCTGTACATCGCTAAAGGGCAGGCTCAGCTTCAGCCCAGACAGGTCCAGGTTGGCCGCAGTCAGATCAATACCCGCTTCAGGGGCGGCAATGGCCGAGGCCTGCACCCTCGCGCCCTTGCCCAGTTGTACTACCAACTCCTGAGCGTTGGCGTGCCCGCTGCTGGGCAAGCCCAGCTTGACGCCGCGCAGGCGCAGGCCATCCAGCGCCAGGCTATCGGCTCGCCCGCTCAGCATCAATTGCTGCCACTCGGCTTGCCATTGCGGCCGGGAACTCAATACCAAGCCTCCAACTACGCCTAACTCCACCGGGCCGCTGGCTTGCAAGTTAACGCTCAAGGTCATCGCCGCAGCCCAATCCAGCAGGCTATCTTGTTCAGGGTCAAGCTGCAGTGTTAACCGCTCAGGGCGGAAGGCGGCCGGCAACGCGGTCAGCGCCTCGAGGGCGGGTTTGTCTATCTCCAGGCGCGCAGAGCCCTGGCGCAGTTGCCAGCGCCCCTCATCGCCGCTCAAATCCAGCTGGGCCTGACCCTGCAACTCGCCAATCTCAGGCCATACCCAGGGCTGCGGCAAAGTGAGCTCCGCATTCAGGTGTACCTGGCCGCTCAGCAGGTCAACCCATTCCTCCGGCTGCTCGCTGGGCGCCAGAGCCCAGGTCATGCTGGCATGCAGTCCGGTGGGCAATTGTGTAAAGGGATAATCCCGCTGGCCCAGCCAAGGCGCTGCGTAAGCCAGCAACCAATCGGCCTGCGGCCAATCCAGCACGTCAAGTTGCCCCTCCCAAATGGGCACTTCCCCTGTCTCGGACCAACGCGCCTTTAGGCTGGCAGCAGGGCGCTCGGATAGCTGCAGTTGTGCCTGCAGATCAAGAGCATCAACAGTTGGCCGCAGCTGTACATCCAGTTCAAGCAACTCCTGATCGGCGCGCAACGCCAGTCGGGCGACGATATGATCGGCCGACAGTCTGTTCAGTTGCAGTTGGCCCTGCGCCGTGCAGCGGCCGGTCGCGCAGGGCAACTGCAGCGCAAGCCGATCGACCTGCACGCGGTCTGGCAACTGTTCGAACTCCGATGCCCAGGCCAGCGGATCCGGTATACCAGCATCCACCTGCTCCGGCGCCTGTGGGCTGGGCTGCCATTCCAGCTGCACATCCTGCACCTCAATCGCCGCCAGACGCCAGCGTGACTCGCCGCCCAATTGCAACTGCAAACCAGCGAGCTGAAAGTCCATCAGCCCTTGGGAATCACGGTACACACCGGACAGCTGCGCCAGGTGCAAACCCGTGCGGTTAAACCGCAAGCCTTGCCAGTCGAGTTGCTCAACACCGGCCGCGCTGAGGCTGCGCTTGGCAAACCAGACGCCGGCTACGCCCAGTAACAGCATGACGCAAATCAACACTACCCCTATGCTTAACGCCTTGCGCATGCCGTGCCTCGTGTCGATGTTTTTGCCAGATTAGCATGTAAGACAGTGCACAATGCGGATCTACTCCAGTAGCACAGTACTGAGCCGCTCCCTATAATCGGGCGACCCGCCGCTGACTACAGCGCCTCCCTCAGCGGGCAAACTCATCAGGAGAAGCTATGGATTGGTATCTTGAGGTACTCAGAAAATACGCCACTTTCACTGGCCGCGCGCGGCGCAAGGAATACTGGTTTTTTACCTTGTTCAATTTATTGATCATGCTGGTGCTGTCGATTATCGACGGCATGATCGGCCTGTATAGCATAGAGGCGGGCCTGGGCGTTCTAAGCGGCATATACACCCTTGCGGTGCTGATCCCCAGCCTCGCAGTCACCGTCCGCCGGCTGCACGATATCGGTCGCTCCGGCTGGTGGCTACTGATTGCCTTCATCCCCTTGATTGGGGCACTGATCCTGCTGATTTTCACGGTGCTCGATAGCAAGCCCGGCAGCAACCAGTACGGCCCCGACCCCAAGGGCATGGATGGCGAAACCCTGGTCGGGTAACCGGCCCCTTGACGAGACGTCGCATGCGCCAAAAGATCCGCTACCTGCTCCCTTTACGTCGCGCGCTGCGCTGGAGCCTGTTACTGCTCCTCTCGGCCTGGCTGCTCGCCAGCGGCTGCCAGGCATGGCAACCGCTGCCAGCGGGGCTGTCGAGCACCGGCCCGTTGCGCGAGGCACAGGGCGTGGCGCTCCTGACTGATCAAACCTTTACTCAGGACCAGCAACGAATCAGTGAACAGGAGGTATTCGACGAGGTATTGCGTCTGATTGCCCAGGCTCAGCAACTGATCGTCGTCGATATGTTTCTGTTCAACGATTTTGCGGGCGAAGACAGCTACCGCGCGCTGTCCACTGAGCTGACAGAAGCGCTGCTGCAAGCGCGCAGTCAGCATCCACAGATGCCCATAGTGCTGATTACCGATCCTTTCAACACCCTGTACGGCGGTGTGCAGAACACCCATCTGGAGCAATTGAAGGCGGCAGGCGTCGACGTGGTCATGACCGACCTAAGCCAGTTGCCCGCCTCCAACCCGGCGTGGTCGGGTATTTACAGTCTGTGCTGCAGTTATTTGGGCAACAGCGTCGACGGTGGTTGGCTACCCAATCCGGTTGGTGACGGCAAGGTCACCTTGCGCAGCTATCTGCACTTGCTGAACTTCCGCGCCAACCACCGCAAGACGCTGATTGTTGATGAGGGCGACAGCTGGGCCGGCCTGGTCACCTCAGGCAACCCGCATGACGCCAGCAGCCGACACAGTAACAACGCGCTGCGTTTCAGCGGGCCAGCCGCGCTGGATCTGCTGGCCAGTGAAATCGCTGTATTGCAGTTTTCTGCCGAGCTGGATACCTCAACCTGGCCCAGCGCCCCGCCAGCGCCCGCAACCCCGCTCAACGACGGGCCCAGACTGCAGGTACTCACCGAAGGCGCGATTCGCGATGCCCTACTGAAACTGGTCGATAGCGCACAGACCGGCGACCAGCTGGATCTGGAAGTCTTCTATTTTTCCCATCGCCCGCTGATTGAAGCACTGATTCGCGCCCAGCAGCGAGGCGTGCAGCTGAGAGTATTGATGGATGCCAATCGCGACGCCTTTGGCCGGGAAAAGAATGGTGTGCCTAACCGACAGGTCGCCTGGGACCTGCACAAGGGAGGTATCGATGTGCGCTGGTGTGCCACTCAGGGCGAACAATGCCACCGTAAGTGGCTGCGTCTGGATCGTGTCGACGGAACCAGTGAACTGATCACCGGTTCAGCCAACTTCACCCGGCGCAATCTCGACAACCTGAATCTGGAGACCAGCATAAGAGTGCTTGCGCCAGCTGAACAGGAGATCATGCAGGCAGCTCGTCAGCAGTTCGACCGCAGCTGGAGCAATCCTGACGGGGAGCAACATAGCATGCCCTATGAGGACTTCGCCGACAATTCGCGCTGGCGCTATGCGCTCTATCGCTTTATGGAGTGGAGCGGCATATCGACTTTCTAGCGCCCGTTAGCCGGAACAGCTGGACGCGTTAAGCGTCCAGCTGGGCGAAACAGGCAGCGATGATATCCATACCCGCCTGAACTTCCATATCACTGGCCGTCAGCGGCACCAGAATCCGGATCACGTTGCCGTACTGACCGCACGACAGCAGGATCAGCCCCTTGTCGCGGGCCAATGCGACAACCTTGGCTGCCAACTCGGCATCAGGCCGACACTCGGCGGTAAACAGCTCGCAGGCCACCATCGCGCCCAGGCCGCGCACATCACCGATGCGCTTGTCCTGCACAGCAATATCGCGCAGCCGCCCCATGATCATCTCGCCCAGTGTGACGCTGCGCGCTAGCAGATTCTCTTCCTCGAAGACCTCGATCACCGCCAGTGCAGCAGCGCAGGCCAGCGGGTTGCCGGCATAGGTGCCACCCAGCCCACCAGGGGCAATAGCATCCATCAACTCGGCGCGGCCGCAAACGCCCGCGACCGGGAAGCCACCGGCAATCGATTTGGCAAAGGTTGTCAGGTCGGGCGCTACGCCCATCTGTTCCATGGCGAAGAAAGTACCGGTCCGCCCTGCGCCGCTCTGCACCTCGTCGGCCACCAATACAATGCCATGCAGATCACAAAGCTCACGCAGCTTTTTCATGAATGCCGGGCTGGCGACATAAAAACCACCCTCGCCCTGAACCGGCTCAATCACGATCGCGGCGATATCCCGCGGCTCGGCGTCGTTCTTGAAAATACGCTCGATACTGGCAATAGCATCATCGTCACTGACGCCGTGCAACGGGCAGGGGAACTGCGCGCGATACACGCCGCCCGGCATCAGGCCCATACCTGATGAGTAGGGCGCGACCTTGCCGTTCATGGACAGGGTCATCATGGTGCGGCCGTGGTAGCCGCCGGTAAAGGCAATCACACCGGCACGCCCCGTGGCGGCCCGGGCGATCTTCACCGCGTTTTCCAAGGCCTCTGAGCCGGTGGTAACCAGCAGCGTCTTCTTCTTGAAGTCGCCCGGCACCAGGCTGTTGAGTTTTTCACACAGCGCCACATAGGGCTCGTAGGCCAGCACCTGGAAGCAGGTATGGGTGAACTGCTCCATCTGCCGCTTTACTGCGTCCATCACCTTCGGGTGCCGGTGCCCGGTATTAAGCACCGCGATCCCACCAGCAAAATCGATATATTGGCGACCCTCTACATCCCACACGGTCGCGTTCTCGGCACGCTGAACGAATATCGGGTGGATCTGGCTGACGCCGCGCGCTACCGCATCATGCCGCCGCTGCATCAAGGATTCATTGGTCTTGCTCATGTGGACCTCCAATCAGTGCTGATCCTGAAACAGGGCTCAGATACCACCCAGGCACAGGTATTTGATTTCAACGTATTCATCGATGCCGTGCCTTGAACCCTCGCGGCCAAGCCCCGACGACTTCATGCCACCGAAGGGCGCGACCTCGGTCGAGATCAGACCGGTATTGATGCCGACCATGCCGTACTCCAGCGCTTCGGCAACGCGGAAAGCGCGGCTCAGATCGCGTGCATAAAAATAGGCCGCCAGGCCGAATTCGGTATCGTTAGCTTGGCGAATCACATCGTCCTCATCGCTGAAGCGGAACAGCGGCGCCAACGGCCCAAAGGTTTCTTCGCGGGCGACCAGCATGCTGCTGTCTATGTCGGCCAACACAGTGGGCTCGAAGAAAAACCCGCCGAGCTCATGCGGCTTACCGCCGATCAGGACCTTCGCACCCTTGTCGGTGGCATCCTTCAGGTGCTGTTGTACCTTGGTCACCGCCGCAGCATTGATCAGCGGGCCGGTAGTCACCTCTGCCATTGCGCCGTCACCCACTTTCAGCTTCTTCACCGCCTCGACCAGCTTGGCGGCAAAGGCATCATAGACGCCGTCCTGCACATATATCCGATTGGCGCACACGCAGGTTTGTCCGGCGTTGCGGTACTTGGAAATCATCGCGCCTTCGACCGCTGCATCCAGATCCGCATCGTCAAAAACGATAAAGGGCGCGTTGCCGCCCAGCTCCAGCGAGAGCTTCTTCAGCGTTGGTGCACATTGCTCCATCAATTTGATCCCGACACCCGTGGAGCCGGTAAAGGAGAGTTTGCGCACGATGGGGTTGCGGCACAGTTCTGCACCTACCGCGATAGCGTTATCGGCGTCAGCAGTGACCACACTCAACAACCCAGCCGGCAAGCCCGCCTGCTCGGCCAGAGCTACTAGCGCGAGCGCAGAAAAAGGCGTCTGCGGTGCCGGCTTGAGCACCATGGCACAACCTGCGGCGAGTGCCGGAGCGGCTTTGCGGGTAATCATTGCGGCGGGAAAATTCCATGGCGTAATGGCTGCGGTCACGCCGACCGGCTCTTTCTGCACGATAATCCGTTTGTCCGGCTGGTGACCGGGGATGGTTTCGCCATAGACCCGCTTTGCCTCTTCGGCAAACCACTCGATAAAGGAGGCCGCGTAGGCGACCTCACCACGAGCCTCTGCTAGTGGCTTGCCCTGCTCGGCAGTCATGATGCGTGCGAGATCCTCCTGGTGCAGCATCATCAGGTCAAACCATTTGCGCAGCACGGCAGTGCGCTCCTTGGCCGTGCGCTTGCGCCAGGCCGGTTGCGCGGCGCGGGCCGCCTCAATAGCGCGCTTGGTTTCGGCAGCGCCCATATTCGGCACGCTGCCCAGACGCTCGGCATTGGCTGGATTGAATATCTCGGTACGCGCGCCGCAATCGGCCTCGCACCACTGACCAGCGATAAAGGCTTGTTGCCGAAACAGATCCGGGGCCTGCAATTCCATGGTAATCCTCACGGGTCGTCGGTAATGCTGCACGCGAGGCGTAATGCATTAACAACAAAGATGTTTGATATTTCAAACATGCTAAGGCGCGGAAGGGAATCAGGCAAGAGCCGGAATCAAAAATACTCGAATCGAAATAGGGGGAGAAATCTATGCGCTTGGTCGGGGCAGACCCGCAACGACGCCGCATTCCTTCGCAGCGTGATGACCTACCTGAGCTTCGCAGGCGATCAATGCCTGGCCCAGATCGTCAGGCAGCAGACTCACTTTCAAAAAGTTCGGCGGGGCCATGCTGATCCGCCTCTAGCAATCCGGCCACCCGTTGCAGACTGGCAAGCATCATCAACTGCTCCCAATCCGGCAACTTGCCAAAACGCTCGAGAAACTCGGCCGGCAGCAGCGCAGGTTCGGCCTGGATGGCCGCCAACCCCTTGGCGGTCAACGCCAGATGGACCTTACGTTTATCGCTCTTGCTGCGAATGCGCTGCAGTAGCTCGCGATTTTCCAGACGATCAATAATGGTACTCAGGGTCGCCTGGGACACACTGACTTTTTTTGCCAGATCGCCTAGGGTGCCTTCGCCCATCGCCTGAATGCTGTGCATGATCAACAGCTGGATCGGCGTCAGCCCACTGTGTCGGCCCAGCCGCTTGGCATGTATTTCCGTGGCGCGCTGCAGACGGCGTAGCGCTAAATATAAATCGTGCATCATGTACATGTTCAGCTCCCGGCAACACACTCTTTCTAGAGGCGCATTTTGCCATAAAGTCTAAATATTACAGTAGTAACTAGATTTTCGCATCGCCGGGCTTTAGAAGAGCCTGAAACCACCGCAAACCATGCTATCCAGTTATTCTCGCCATCAGATTACAACAAATTTATTTTTACTTCAAAACAGTTTGATCTTTGCCAAGTTAGATTACCGCCTTGCTCTATCTGCGCAACACCTGGCGCTACTGCCTGTGGACAAGTCTGTGCAAAAGCTGTGCTGTTGGCTCTAGAGCAGTACCTCCAGACCGCTGCGCCATTTATTGCACAGACCTGCGCCAACACTTGCGCACATAAAGGTGATCAAGCGCACACTCACAATGCCTGATATAAATGAAAATCAGAAAGGCCTTTGATTTATATTGGTTTTTTTGAAGATGGCACAGGCCTTGTAATACCTAGAGCTCCCGGACACCGAGTCCAATCCACCAGGCAAGGAGAGCTCTAATGCCAACACCCGCGTATATGTCAATCGAAGGTACCAAGCAAGGTCTGATCACCGCAGGCACCTTTACCGAAGATTCCGTCGGCAACATTTTCCAGGAAGGCCATGAAGACCAGATCCTGGTTCAAGCCTTTGATCACCAGGTCATCATCCCGCGCGATCCGCAGTCCGGTCAGCCCACTGGCCAACGCGTGCACAAACCGCTGATGATCACCAAAGTGTTCGACAAGTCTTCCCCGCTGATCTTTAACGCCCTGACCTCCGGTGAGCGCTTGAGCAGCTGTCGTCTGGAGTGGTTCCGCACCTCTTCCACCGGCACCCAGGAGCACTACTTCACCATCGAACTGCAGGACGCGATCATCGTCGACGTACAGTCGCACATGCCGAACTGCCAGGATCCTGCCCAATCCCACTTCACCCACCTGGAAGACGTGTACTTCACCTATCGCAAGATCGTCTGGACCCACGAAGTCTCTGGCACTTCCGGTTCTGACGACTGGCGCACACCAATTTCCGCGTAAATCGGGAATAATGCGTACACCATCAGCCGGCTTGTACGGCTGATGGTTTTCATGCGTTGCGCACTCCCCCAGCCCTATCCTGCTGTGCTTACGCAAGCCCGTTACCCGCGCTAACCCTGAGGAACATCGGATGTTCGCCGCCGCCAACCAGGCCCACTTCACCCTCGATATTCCCGGCCTCAGCCACGACTTCAAGGTCCTGTCCTTCGAAGGCGTCGAGCACATCAGCCAGCCTTATCACTTTCAGCTGGAACTGGTCAGCGAACGCCCGGACCTGGATATCGACAGCCTGCTACAGCAACCGGCCTTCTTCAGCTTCGCAGGAGCTGGCAAAGGCATACACGGCTTGATCCACCGCGTCGCCCAGGGCGATGCCGGCAAGCGTCTGACGCGCTACCATATCGATCTGGTGCCCCATCTTTTCTATCTGGGCCACCGCACCAACCAGCGCATTTTCCAGCACCTCACAGTGCCGCAGATCATCGCCCGGGTATTGAACGACCAAGGCATCCAGGCTGACACCTACCGCTTCCAGCTCAATAGCGAGTACCCCCAACGGATCTACTGCACCCAGTACGACGAAACCGATCTGCACTTTATTCAGCGCCTGTGCGAAGAAGAAGGCATTCACTACCACTTCGAACACAGCACCGATAACCATCTCCTGGTCTTCGGCGACGACCAGACCAGCTTTCCCAAACTTGATAAACCTACCGCTTACACTCAGGACAGCGGCCTGGTCGCAGACGAACCAGTCATAAAACGTTTCGCCATGCGCGTCGAAACCCGCCCCAGCCGCGTCACCCGTCGCGACTACGACTTCGAAAAACCGCATCTGTTGATGGAAGCCGCGCACAAGACCGAACAGCCAGCGGAAGGTGATCAACCGCCAGTACCGCTGCCCGATCTGGAAGACTACGATTACCCCGGCCTGTTCAGCGAGCGCGCCCGCGGCAAATACCTGGCCAAACGCACACTGGAACGCCACCGCAGCGACTATCGCCTGGCCGAAGGCAAGAGCGATGTACCCAACCTGATCAGCGGCCACTTTCTGACCTTGTCCGAACATCCCAGAACCGACTGGAACGATCTGTGGTTGATCACCAGCCTGCACCACGAAGGCAGACAACCGCAGGTGCTGGAAGAGTCGGTCACCAGCGACGTCAAAGCATCAGACGGATTCACCCAGGGCTACCGCAACCAGTTCACCGCCACACCCTGGGATGTGCCCTTCCGCCCGCAATTACAGCACCCGAAACCCAAAGTCCTCGGCAGCCAAACCGCCGTGGTCACCGGCCCGGAAGGCGAAGAAATCCACTGCGACCAATACGGTCGCATCAAGGTGCAGTTCCACTGGGATCGCGAAGGCCAGGGCAACGACCAGACTAGCTGTTGGCTGAGAGTCTCCTCCAGTTGGGCCGGCAACCAGTACGGCGGCATCGCCATCCCCCGTATAGGCATGGAAGTACTGATCACCTTCCTCGAAGGCGACCCTGATCAACCGCTGGTCACCGGTTGCCTGTACCACAAGACCCATCCGGTGCCATATGAGCTACCCGCACACAAAACCCGCAGCGTATTCAAAACCCTGAGCACGGCTCCGGGTGGCGGCGGCGATGGCTATAACGAACTGCGCATCGAAGACAAGAAAGGCGAAGAACAGATCTACCTGCACGCCCAGCGCGACTGGGACGAAAACATCGAGAACGACCAGAAGATCCGCGTCGGCCATGAGCGTCATGATCGAGTCGAAGCCAACAGCTACTCGGAATTCATGACCGAAGAGCACCACACCACCCACGGCGAGCGCAAAACCGAGATCAAGGCCAATGACCACCTGACCGTCGGCACCAGTCAGCACATCAAGCTGGGCACCGGCCAGTTCATTGAAGCGGGTAACGAGATCCACTACTACGCCGGCAGCAAAGTGGTTATCGACGCGGGCATGGAGCTGACGGCTAAGGGTGGTGGTTCCTTTCTAAAGCTTGATCCCAGTGGCGTGACGCTGAGTGGGCCTGGGATCAAGATCAACTCCGGAGGTAGTCCTGGCAGAGGCGCGAGTATCGGCATCAAGCTCCCCGGGCTGCCGGGAGCGGCGGACAGTGATAGCGCGGGTGCCACAACCACGCCAGTACTGGCCAACGCGCAAATCAATTTGGCACGTCAGGCGCGATCAATTGGCGCCAGCCGCTGTCCGATATGCGAATCCTGCCGTGAAGGGGTATGTCCCGTATGATTGACAATAAGCCAATCAACCCACAGGGATGGATGGCTGAACAACAAGCTGCCGGACGCGAACTCTTTCTGACTATTGATCGCTTGGCAGAACCTGATCTGATCCCCATTCTCTTTGGTCTGGATTTGATGCAGGACTATACCAACCTGTACACCGGTACAGATTTTGACGACCTTAAAGACATAGGCCCCTGGCTGATAAAGATACCCAGTCTCAAATCATCAGCATTCAGCTTTCTATTCGATACCCCAGAGCAAAACTGGGGTTGGCTGGCAAGCGCTGACAAGCTTGAGCTGACAGCGCTATGTACGCACTGGCGTGAGCGCATGCTGATTACCGAAGCTGAGAGAAAAGCCCTGTACCGCTTTCAGGACAACCGGGTTATTGCCCACCACCTTGCCAACCTCATGCCCAAACAGCGACCCTTGTTGATGGGCCCTTTGCACAGCCTGCTTTGCTGGCATCAGGACGAATGGGCCGTATGGGATAACCCAACTCCCGCAGTCCAAAACTCACCTACGAGCACGCCCTGGCTGGATATTCCCGAGCCGAGAGAAACCCGTAACGCTATTCGTCAGCACAACCTGGAGCAATGGCTGTGGGAGCAATACCCTGCAGCAGTCACCCAATTGATGGCGCACGAAACGCTGCAGAACTGGCTGCAGCGTCAGTTGCAGAATGCCCAAGCCTGGGGCTGGGGCTCTACTGAGCAAGTGCATTTTCTTCTGCAGCATCAGTTGGACACCCAACTTGCCAACCTGCCATTCTGGACCGCGCAACCCGGCGAAACGCCTACAGCCCACTATCAGCGCTGTTGTAATGTATTGGCCAATACTCTGGCCCGGAGCAAACCATGAAGCTGCCTCTATTGCTGTGTCTGAGCACTCTTACTCTTACCGCCTGCAGCTTTGCTGGGCACATGGCCAAGGAGGGTGCCTTGTCACTGACCGAACGCAGTGGCCGTGAGCACTTCACGCTGGAGGGTAAGTTGCCTGCCAATTTTGAGTTGATGGCATCGGCGCAGTATCAGGTACTGGATGAAGAGAAGTGCCAGGTACGCAATTTCGGGACAAGTGGCACCTCTACTCGGAACATGACCCAGCAACAGACCACTGAGCTGAAGAATTACCCCCACGACTTCAGCCTGAAAATCCCTCTGACGCACCATGTTGGCTCATGTCATTCCGAACTGTATCGGGTGGCGTTATATGTCACTGGGCATTATGACGAACTTAACGACCGACAAAGTCGGCATGGGGGCGGGCTAGGTATTGTCGACACCAGACCAGAGAACGCTCCCGCTTTTGATAATGAGGGCAGGCTCTACCTGCGCGGCATGTGCGGCTGGATGTTTCAGATCAGTCGCCTCTACGCTGGAATAGACAAACTACTCCATTGCTCGCAGCCAGACGAAAACTGGTCGCAGGATTACGACCTATCCAAACGCAAGGGCCTTGGTGTCACCCTTGGACGGGATGAGCTGGCGGGCAAAACCGTTATGTTGGAGATTCGTGAAGATCCGCAGGAGCGACCATCTGTGCGCAGGCGCTGGATTGAAACCCCAACAGGCTGGAAGCCTTGCCAGGGCACAGAGGCCTCCGAGCGCTGCCAAGAGCCGCCCATATTCAAGACCTTCCAAATGAACGGTCAGGAATGCACTGTCTACCCCAACTGTACGGAATAATCACGGATGAATGACTCTCCCAGCACTCAAGAATCCAACAGTTTGGATTGCCCCATAAAAAACCAGTGGGTAAGTTTTCGTCTCGTTGACGAACATGGGGAAGCAACATGTTTCAGCGGTATCGCTTTTCAGCTTTATGATATGCAAGGACAGGCTTACCGGGGATCGCTTGATCACGATGGTTTTGCTCTTATCAAAGATACCTATTGCGGACCTATGCTCTTATCAATTAACGCCGAGTACCGCGGTGGAGATAGCTGGTACGAACACTTGCTCGACCGAGAAGATTACCCACTCCCTCTGACAGCGCTACAAATAGCTGCTGAGCAATCCCCGATAGGCCCCCGTCGTTCAGGGTGCACCAAAACCTATCTGGCAGAGGAGCGCGCCACCCAGGAAGGCGCACGCTTTTATCGTGTGGAGGTCAGTGATCTGGTCGAGGCCATAAACCACCTGCCAGATCCAGACGATACCTGGGGGCCAAGACCCAGCGCAGGTCTGAAACAAGCTTCAGGAGCAACGGCGGATCAGCCCGGCATTGCTCTGGAGCCCAATCAGCATCACGTATTTGAGGTCAAAGCGCTCAGGGCTTATAGCCCGATCTTCTCAACGTCACCTGAGTTTTCTGCACTGAATGCCTATCAATTGGCCGTGATGTGCAAACTGTCGTATGCGCCTTTCAGCATAAAACGAAAAGGTACTGAACCCTCACACCCACCGCCTTACCTGGGAGCAGGAAGCATCGGTAATGTGCTGCGAGAGCAATTGGCCTGCCAAAAAAAGCCAACTCTCTTTGATACAGCCAACTTTCATTTATTGTCCGAAGAAGTACCCTACTCAAAACGCTTTGAGGTTGTGCCCTACGACCCTGGGCGTTATCCAATTCAAAGCGAAAAATTTACTTCAGAAGATGAACACTTCCTGCATGATGATAAGACCGATACACAGGCTTTCATTACCCATAACGACAAGGTGATTCTGATATCAGTTCGCGGGAGTGCTAGTTTTGATGACTGGCTTCGCGATTTCGATGCGCGGCAGGTTCCCATTAAACATGGCACGGGCAATGCGCACCGCGGTTTCCATGAAGCTTACCTTGTTGCGCAAAGGTTCACTGCGGATTATCTGGGCCGTTTCTATACAAACGGTCAGACTATTATTGTAAGCGGTCACAGTTTGGGCGGTTCGATTGCGCTGCTATTGGCTAATTGGATAAAACGTCTCCACTACGCACCCAAAGTTATTCTCTACACCTACGGCGCCCCGCGTGCGGGTGACCGCGCATTTGTTGAAAGTGCCAAAAGCCTGGTTCACCACCGTATTGTCAATAACAACGATCTCGTACCCTCTGTTCCCGCGACCTGGATGGATGCGGAGTGGAAAATAGTGGTTCCCGGACTGGTCATGCTGCTGGCCTCACTCGCCCCGCCAATCAAGGCAACCAGTCTGTTGCTGGCTGGCCTTGTCAATCTGCAAGGCGATCCATACCACCACCATGGCGAACAGCATTACTTTATGCCGCGCAGACCCGGCGGCGGTAGTGAGGCATCAGTGCTATGGCAGCCTGGCTGTGCGGCGCTGGAAGAAGGCGCCTGCGCACGTTTCACAGCCAATCTCTCGATTACTGGCGATGCGACCAAACGCCGGAGCTTTATTACCCAAATTGCCTCATTTCCACACCACTACAGTGACTCTGGCTACGCCCGTGCAGCCTTGACCAATCTATTGCGCTGGAATGCCAGCCTCAGCCGGGATGGAAATCTCTTTACCGAGGAGGAAAAAGTCGACCTGAGATCGCAGCTCTACAACCTGATGAGAGAGATAGAGGCATGGGGCCCTGGGAGTTTTGTCGAGTTCAGGAAAATGGCCCGTAATGACATGCGCTTCTACAACAAAACTTCAACAGAGATGCATAGTTTTTATCAGCAGTATCTAAAAGACGTGACATCCGCCGAGGAGTTGCAAGATCAAGAGATGCGTAACTTGAACCGTGCACAGCAAAGGCTAACCGCGCAGGCCAGCCGCACGATCACGCCTGCCGCTGTTTTTGGCGATCAGGCCGATAGGGATGATTTGCAGCAGATAGTAAGCGAATGGCGTCAGGAAGAGCTGAACAAGGAAGCCGAGCGGCTGGCAAGACAAGATTCACATCCCGTCCCTGGGTATCAGTATGGCTGACCATCAATCTGTTTCGCGCATCCTCCTGATAATTATTTTAGGCGGATGCGCCCACAGTGCGAGCAGCCCTCTTACCTATAACGCATACAGATCAATATTTCGAAGCACAATAGCGTAGCAATATACGACCGAGCGCCGTGACGGTGCGAGCAAATACTGGGTGTGGGGTGATGAACGGGTTAGACCAGAAAGGGCGGTGGACGACGTAACGGAGATAGTGTTGAGACGGAAAGCCCGCCCCCTCGGTCACAATAGATGTCCGCTCGTTTACCATTGATATTTGAGGGAGCGGACGGAGTGATGCAGTGCCAAGTTACAGTCCAGAATTCAAAGAACAGACCGTCAAGAAGATGATGCCGCCCT